>JACCEA010954771.1_pt1 | contig 11778 bp, 16 predicted proteins | sample 7449851 | NCBI WGS metagenome assembly JACCEA01 (sample SAMN15323453, study PRJNA562643) | freshwater metagenome | isolation source: river surface water | place: USA:Blue River Watershed | collected 2017-08-18 | reverse complement strand
TCATTTAGTTAAACAATGTTTTTATGTATGCCTCGAAATAGTCGCTAATTTCCTGTGCTTTTTGTAGGTCGTCTTTTTTAATAAAGTTAATTACACGCATACAAACTTCTATTGCATCGGCTGCACTGGTTTCAGTTTCCATAGTACGAATGCCCGCAGCATATTTACTAAGCTGGTCGGTTTCTTTGGGTGTAGCAAATCGCTCACCATCGGGTCGGCTTTCAATTAAATTATTAAGCTGGTTTACTTGTATGTACCAACGGCGTAACTCTTGCTCTTTAGTAACTACTATACTGCTTTTAAGCATTTCCCAGTTACCATCTTTAATCCACTTACCGAGTGTTTTTTCAGTACAGCCTACTTTGCTTGCTATTTCCTTTTGTAGCAAATTTTCTTTAAGGTACAAAACCTTTGCCCACTCTTGTTTTTGCTTGTTTGATAATTCAGCCATTGCGCTTGTTTTACAAGCGTAAAATTGCGTTAAAGCATAACCTTTTTTGATGTATGGAATTTTAACGGTGCGAAAAATAAACCGTTACGGTGTGAAAAACAGACCGTTAAAAATCCACGATTTGTAAGGGTTTGCGAGGTGTTGCACTTTTACATCACAAACGCAAGTAATGCCAAAAAGTAGTAAAAGATTTGTAATTATTAGTAACCAAGTAAACAACTATGGTTATCGTGTTGATACTGCTGGTATGGATTTAACACAGTATAAAAAAAATCCAGTCCTTTTGTTCATGCACCAACGTGCAGTATGGAATGCTGATGCAAAACCTTTAGGACACATGCAAGATTTACGCCTTGAAGAAAACGGCGATATTACTGGTATTCCTTTTTTTACTGATAAAACGGAGCAAGCCAAAGAGGTGTTTGAATTAGTAGAAGATGGTACATATAAAATGCTTAGTGCTGGCTTTGAGGTAATTGCTACAAGCGATGCCCTTGAAGATTTAATGCAAGGACAAAAGCACGCTACAGTTACCAAAAGCAAACTCATGGAGGTAAGTATTGTAGATATAGGTGGTGATGATAATGCCATGTGCTTATACCATAAAAACGAATTGGTACAATTAGATAACACTAATGATACCAGTGCAATTATTCCAATAATTAATAATCAAAATAAAGTAGAAATGAAAGAGCAATTAATACCAATGCTTTTGCTTGTAGGGCTTTCAAAGGACGGCACTATAGAGCAGCTAATGCAAAAGATTAGCGAACTTAAAACCAGTGCCGAAACTGCTACAAAAGAGTTAGCGCAAAAAGAGGATACTATTGTTACCTTAAATGATACGATAGCTATACTACAGCAAGCTGCCACAAGTGGTGCAGTAGATGCAGTATTAGATGGTGCAGTGCAAGCCCGAAAAATTACGGAGGAGCAAAAACCATTTTACAAGCAAATGGGCGAAAGTAATTTGGATAACCTTAAAAAGTTATTTGATACCATGCCAACCATGCCAACGCTTGCAAGCCATGTAAATGCAGGTGGTTCAGCCGATGGTGCAGACCCATTGCTTAAACTTAGCTATGAGGAGGCTCACCGTACAGGTAAGTTAGCTGATATTAAAACAAAGTACCCCGACTTCTACAAACAGATTTTCAAAACAAAATTTGGTAAAGAGCCTACAGCATAGTAGTGCCAAATTTTTAAAACACATTTAATACACATTTAATCATAATTCAAAAACAATATAAAGTAAAGTAGAATGAAAAAGTTTTTAATCGGAATAGTAGGCATGTTGCTCATGGTAGCAGCACCCATAACAGGCATAGCGCACAACTTAGGCGCACCCAATGCCATTGCCAGTGCCATAGGTTTGGTAAGCATACCTATTACCATGTATTTGGTAAAAATGTTTCCATCGCAAAAAATGCCTAATGTATATCTAAATGGTGTAGAGGTAGAAGTTTGGAGCGATTATATAGCCAGCAATTTATTTAAAGGCTGGGCATTTATTAAACGCAGTTTTGATGCCAGTAAATATGTACTCGTAGGTAAAGTAGTGCATATTCCAAATGCAGGCGCAAAACCTACAGTAGTAAAAAATAGGTCTTCATTACCAGCAGTAGCCATTAAGCGTACCGATACGGATGTGCTATATGCTTTAGACGAGTACACCACTGACCCTGTAGTAATTGAAGATGCCGCAAACGTGCAGCTTAGTTACGATAAAATGGATGATGTATTAGGCGCCCATAATGGTGCATTAAATGAGGCTGTGTGCGATAACTTGCTTATAGCATGGGCTCCAGCAGCAGCAGGTAACATTACACGTAGTACTGGTACATTGGCAGCAGGTAATACATATCTAACAGGTGCTACAGGCTCACGCCGTGCATATACATTGTTTGACCTTAAAACCATTCGTAAGAAAATGAACATTGCGAAAGTGCCAAAGGATGGGCGTGTGTGCATTATGACTGAGGACGCTTGGGCGCAAATTGAAGATGAATTGCGTATTAGTACCAGCCGTGATTTTAGTGCGTACTTGGATGCCAAAGAAGGTACATTAAGCAATGCTAAAGGTGATAGTATTGGTAGATTATATGGCTTTGATATTTATACCACGCCTAATACTGTTGTATATAATGATAGCGCCACTCCAGTAGTAAAAGCATACGGTGCATTAGGTGCAGGTACTGATAACGATGCAATTCTTTGCTACCAAGAGCGTATGGTAGAGGCTGCTATTGGTGTTATTAAATTCTTTGGTCAAGAGCAAAATCCATTATACTATGGTGATGTTTATAGTGCCTTAGTACGTGCTGGTGGGCGTAAGCGTTACAATACAGAAACTGGTGTTTACGCAATCGTACAAGCTGCTGTATAATTAATAACTGTGATATTCATTTTTCCTAAGCTGTAAAGTGTGGTGAGGTTAAAGCCACCACCTATACAGCGAAGGACTTAAAACAAAGCAAATGAAATTAGATAGCATATTTGAATACATCAAACAACAGGGTTTTAGCATTTTCATTTTGTGTTGCGCTATCTACTGGTTCAATCGTAAGTATGATGCCCAGCAGGAGCAAATCAATAACCTTAACCTGTATATCCGAACTGAATTTAAACAGGTAGTAGAAAAGAATACGGAGGCACTTAACAACTTAAAAAAATAACCATGCTTACCAAAAGTAAACGCAACATAAAGTACATCGTAGTGCATTGCACGGCTGGGATGCAAACTGAAAGTATACAGGATTTAATTAAAGGATTCCGTTTGCGTGGTTGGAAAAATAATGGTTATCACATTGTAGTTGATGCAAAAGGTGTAAGCCATTACATTACTCCACTCGATGATATTGCTAACGGTGTAGCTGGTCATAACAGCGGTAGCATACATGTTAGCTACATGGGTGGTGTTGCAAAAGTTAAAGGCAAATTGGTTACTGTAGATAATCGTACCGATGCACAAAAGGCTACACTTATAAAGGAACTTACCACGCTTAAAAAACTACACCCTACAGCCATGATTTTAGGGCATAGAGATTTAAGCCCCGACCTAAACAAAAACGGCGTAATAGAGCCTAACGAATGGGTAAAACAATGCCCTTGCTTCTACGCCATTCCTGAATACAAAAACATAAAATAGTGAGTAAATCTGTTTTCATATTATCCATTTTGTTGCTGTTGCTTTCCAGCACCTCGTGTGGTGTGTTTACTAAAATTGGTAAGCGCACCAAACACGAGGTACAGGTTAGTACAGCCAGTGCCACAGTAGCACAGGTAGCTACTGAAACAACGGTAAAGGGTGATAGCCTTATACAAATACCAGCTACTACACTGGAGGCAATATTGCCAGTATTATTGGATAGTTGTATTGATGCTATTGATAGTGTAGTAAGTGATAATGTAAAGGTGTATGTAAAACCAGTGTACCATTTTACCGAAACTGGGAAAATGGTTTACAAAGGAATACAAGTAAAAGCAGTTACAAATGCACAAACCTTAAAACCTACTTACACCGTTACACAAAAAACTACTGCTACTATAAGCAGTACAAGTGCAACTCGTGTAGATAGTGTAAGTGTAGAAAAATCAATCAACAAAAAACGTGATAGTAGGATCGGTGGCTATACTACTATTATGGTGATACTATGCCTGCTTTGTGTAGGTGTGTTTATAGCCAAAAAATATTATTCAATTAAAATTCCATTCATAAAATGACACAAGATTATTTAAACCAACTGTTTGAAAATTACACAGGGGTAGAAAAATTTTACTGGACTGCCGATGGCTCAGCTTTTAAAAACATTGACGATGCTATGAAGTATGCCGAACGTTTACCCGATTCCACTGTAAAAGCAGTATCACACGGCGGCCAACTTGAAGATGCCAAAGTAATAGTAGAAGGGTTGGAGCAGGACTTAGACCAGGAAGATGTAAACGTAAACCCTGCTGCTGTTAATGCTGGTAATGAAGCTGGTGCAGCCGATGTGGAAATTACCAACATGAAAATTAAGGACTTGCGAGCCTTATGTAAAATCCGCAAAGTTGATTTTGATAAGGATGCTACCAAAGAGCAGCTTATTGAACTATTGCAAGCCAAAGCAAAAGAAGATGCCGAAAAACAAGCTACAGTGGATTACACCACTATGGATGTAGAAGCATTGCAAGCATTATGCACGGAGCGTGAAATTGAAATGAGCGGCAATGAAGATGCCGAACAATTAATACAACTACTTACCGAGTGGGATGCTGCACAAGCACCACAGGAATAGTTAAAGAATAGCAAGGTAGAGCAGTGGTAGCTCGTTGGGTTCATTTCCCAAAGGTCGTGGGTTCGATACCCACCCTTGCAACTAAAATTTTTAAACAATAAAATTAAATAGTAATGATACCAAGTGTAAATATCAATATACTTAATGGGCAATTAGGTCAGCAACTACAAACTAAAGATAGTGTAGTAGGGTTAGTTTGTACTGGTTTGGCAAATAATAATTTGCTTAACACTCCAGTGTTATTAACGAGCCTTGATGATTATAAAACAAAAGGCTTTGCATTATTAGCAAGTACGTGGGCGAGAACAACCACTACAGCTACTATTACTACACCATCGGCTCACGGTTTAACTACTGGTAATAATATTACTATTCAAGTTACATCTGATGCTTTAGCAATTCCATTAGGTGTATATGCAGTTACCGTTTTAACTGCCACTACATTTACTATTACCTGCTTAAATGCAGGTGCTACTACTGGTACTGCTACTACTACATCACTTGCATATACCGATACATTTGCGTTAAAGCATGTAAGCGAATTTTATAATGAAGCTGGTAAGGGCAGTTTACTTTACTTATTGCTTGTACCCGAAACACAAACAATGGTAAACACCGTTGATAATACCAATGCAGCAGGTGCAAAAAAATTGCTTGACTTTGCACAAGGTGAAATAAAAGTTTTAGGCATAGTGCGTAACCCTACAGGTGAAACAAGTGTGCCAACGAATTTTTTTAGAGCTGATGTAATTGCAGCCATTGCAGGTGCTACAGCTATGGTAACTGCATACCGGACACAGCAAATACCTTTTAGAATATTGTTAGGTGGGCGTTTGGATGTTACTACCAACGTACCACAAGATTTGAAAGCGCAAACAAATAACGCTGTAGGCGTTGTATGTGGTGATACTGATACTGGTGGTAATGCAGCAGTAGGTTTGGTATTAGGTAAGGTGGCAAAGGCTGCAGTAAGCACCAGCATAGCACGTGTAAAAGATGGTACATTAGTAGGCATTACGGCTGCATACATTGGTACGGTATTAAGCGAAAACTTTAGCCAGCGTAGTGTGTTAATTGATAAAGGCGCAATTACACTTACTACCTACTTTCAACGTACAGGCTATTTTTTAAGCGATGACCAAATGGCAGCACCGCCTACTGATGATTATACCAATTTGGTAAATGGTCGTGTGGTAGATAAGGCACAGCGCATAAGTTACCAGGTGTATGTAGATGAGTTGCATAATAGTGTGCCTATTGATACCGTAACTGGTAAAATAAGTCCTGAAGTAGTAAAAAGTTTGGAGGGTAAAATAGAGCAAGCTGTAAATATTGCTATGACAAATGAAGTAAGCAGTTTTAAAGCGTACATAGACCCAAAACAAAATATTATAGCTACTGGTAAGCTGGTGGTGAATGAAAGTATTACACCTTTTGGCTATAGCCGAAAAATAGAAATCAATTTAGGCTTAACAAACCCTTTCAAATAAACAATTTTCAATCACAATAATTAAAGTATAATACAATGCCAAACTATTTAAAAGAGTGCGAATGGGCAGACCTAAAGGTAGCCATTGATGGTAAAACCATTACAGGCATACGCAATGCCAGTTATAAAAAAGCATGGGAGGATGAGGCGCTATATGGTGCTGGTAACGACCCTATAGGCATACAAAGTGGTAACAAAAGTTATGAGGGTAGTTTAAAGCTACTTAAAAACGAATTGGACGCACTTAATACGGCTGCTGTAGCACTTGGCTATAGTGATATTAGTGATGTACCTAATTTGGTAATTACCGTTGCCTACATGCCTAAAGGTGGTCGTGTGCTTAAAACAGACACGATGCTTGGTTGTAAAATTGGCGAAATAAATCGTAGCATGGAGCAAGGTGGCAAGTTTATGGAAATAGAATTACCGTTTAAATTTTTAAGCCTTAAAAGTGCCTAATTAAATCACGTTTAAAATCAATTTAAAAATATGCAAGAAGCAGCAAACAACACAGCAGAATTAACACGCAAACTGGTAGAGGATAAATTCCCTAACCTTAAAAATCTTGAAGCTACACACGGCACGCTAAAAGCCATAATGGTAGATGATAAGATAGGGCTATTTAAGAAACCAAACAGGCAGGTTATTAGTATGGCTACAGCTTTAAGTACCACTGACCCTATTGCCTATTTAGAAAAACTGGCAGAGAATTGTTTTGTAGAAGGTGATAGAGAGTTATTGGATGATGATGATTGCTTTATGGCTATCATTCCAAAACTAAACGAATTGGTAGAAACCAAAACGGCACAGTTGCTAAAGCTATAGCAGGTACAAATGGTTCGTTTGAACAAAATCCGATAACCTACATAAACACTTTATTAGGTTATTATATGCCCAGCTTGGATGTATCTGCTATGGATGATGCAAGCTGGGCATTATCATTTAAAATACTTATGGATATACGCCAAAAAGAAAGTAAACAAGCACAATAGCAATGAGCAATATTTTAGAATTTGTAATAAAATTTAAAGACCAAATGAGTAGCGGTGTAGCCGCTATTGGTGCTAATGTGCAACGTACTTTTAATAATATTGATATGCGTGGCAGGCAGGTAAGTAGTACTATACAAGGTATTAATACACGCCTAAACGATTTACAGCGCCCACGTGATATAAGTATTAACATGCGTGATATAAGGCAGGCTAACCGTGAAATAGCAGCCTTAGAACGCCAAAGGGATAGGTTTAATAATTCGGGGCTTAATAGAGGTGGTGGTAAGGGTAGCACACTTGTAGGTGGTGCTGTAGTAGCTGGTGGTGGTATGTTATTGCGTGAAAGTGTAATGCAAGCTACAAAGCAGCAAGGCATAGAAGATGCTATTCGTTTTAGCATGGGTAAAAATGCAGGTAATGCCATGCTGGGGCATATACAGGAACGTAGTAAAACTTTAGGACTTGACCAAATGAGTAGCCTTGAAGGTGCAAAAACATTTTTAGGGGCTACACGTGGTAAGTTAAGTGAGAAAGACCAAGTACGCACATTTGATGCAGTAGGTGAAGCGATAAGTAGTTTTAAGCTAAGTGGTGAAGATGCGAAAGGTGTATTTTTAGCATTAGGGCAAATAGCCAGTAAGGGTACTGTAAGTGCAGAGGAGTTGCGTGGGCAAATTGGTGAGCGCATTCCTGGCGCATTTAGTTTGGCTGCAAAAGCAATGGGTGTAACAGAGGCAAAGCTGGGAGATATGATGCAAAAAGGTGAATTAGCAGCCAGTGTGTTTTTGCCAAAATTTGCAACTGAATTACATAAAACATTTGGTATAGAAGCTATCAATAGTAGTAGTAGCGCACAAGCAAATTTTAACCGACTTACAAACTCCCTTAATGAAGTAAAAAATAAAATTGGTACAGAATTATTACCAGCTATGGCTCCGTTCATACAAATGCTAATAGATGCTTTTAACTGGGTAAGTGCTAATGCAAGACCATTACTTGTGCTTGCTAGTGGTATTAGTTTAATAGTAATAGGCTATAAGGCATGGACGGCTGCACAATGGCTACTAAATGCAGCTATGGAAGCTGGGGCAGCTAATCGTATTGGTATTCTTGTAGTTATTGGGTTGGTTATTACAGCTATTATGGCACTTGTAGCCAAATTTGGTGGTGTAGCAAAAGCATGGACGGCTGTAAAAGATACATTTATTCAAGTATGGGAAATTATTAAAAATGCGTTTAAGCAATATGTAGATAATATAGTTAGTTTTTGGCAATACTTATTTTACAAAGTGGTAGGCTTTATAGATAGAATGGCACAAAAGGCTGCAAATTTGGGTCGTGCATTAAAGGCTATTGGTAGTTTAGATTTTGAAGGTGCAAGCCAATATTGGAATGCAGAAGAAACAAGCAGTTACGATACTAAAGCCGATGCCATTAAAGCTGGCTGGGTAAATAGAACGGTAGACCGTTATCAAAAAGCTGGTAATGCTGTGGATGTAATGAAAAATATTTGGAGTACTAAATCTACTGCAAAAACTACTTCAAACCCTTATGCAAATTATCAATTTAGTGGCAATAGTGCAAGTGCAGCAGCAGGCGGCGATGCAGGTAAAAAAGATAAGGATAAAGTAAGTAAAGATGTAAACGGCATTACTGGAGGTGGTACACGTAATGTGTATATCAATTTGGGTAAGTTTCAAGATGCTGTAAACATTTATGTACAAAACACAAAGGATGGTATTGATAGATTACAGGAACACGTAGAAGATGCCATGCTACGTGTATTAAATAGTGCAGGGCAATAAAAATAAATTACGATGCAACCAATAGACTTACAAGAATTATATAACAAAGCGTTTGGGATTAGCCTACCTGAGTATAAACTTAATGCAGATGCTAAAGATGCACCACCAAAAGCAGTGGTAACACCCCCAAGCTACGACCTTAGCAAAACGCCTAAAGCTGATTTATTAGGTAGTAGTATTTATGGTACGCCTTTTTATGGTAGCAACTATGTAACTGGAGCTTACTATTTTTTACCTGCCTTTTTTGATTTGCAAGATGATAGCGATTACACAATACCATTTCCTATAATTCGTATTCAAAGCCAAAAACGAATAATTGAAACACCACTCACCGAGCGTAAAGGCACAGTAGTAGAGCTGGTAAGCCAGGAGAGTTGGAAAATATATATTAAAGGTTTTATTATTAGCAAAGATGGCAATTACCCCGAACAAGAAATATTAAAAATGAAGGAGGTGTACGAGTTAGATACAGCCCTGCGTTTGCGTTGTGCGCTTACTGATTTGTTTTTAACAGCCGATGATAGGGTAGCCATTAAAAGTATAAATTTTCCAGAGGTAAAAGGTGTGGAGCATGTAAAGCCTTATGAAATGGAATTGATAAGTGTAAACATTTTTGATTTAACAAAAGTTGAGTAATGGGCAATCTGTTTGTTTTACATAGCGATATAAAAATAAACAGCACCAAAAACGGTGCTATAGCTTTCAATGGCGTAAATGATTTGCGCATTAAGAGGAGCATAACCAGCTATGTAGATACCTGTGTAATAAAACTGCCAACAACCGCACGGCTAGTAAGTAATGATACATTGACTGTAGAAAGCGTAAAGGCTTTTAATGCTGGTGATAAAATAACAGTACGGCTTGGTTACAACAATGAATTTGAAAAAGAGTTTGAAGGCTTTATAAGTAAGGTAGGATATGCAACACCTGTAGAGGTAGAATGTGAAGGATATAGTTATTTACTTAAAAAGAAAAACATAAATACCAGTTGGAAAAAAACTACATTACGTGAAGTGTGCGAACATATCACAGCAGGCACAGGTATAAAACTTTCACCTGCTATACCTCAAATGGCACTTACTAATTACAAGGTACATAATGCAACTGCTACCAAAGTGTTAGATAATTTAATAGAGCAGTTTAAGTTAGTAGCCTATTTTGTTTTTGATGAGTTGTATGTAGGATTAGAAGAAACCAACACTACCAGCATTAAAAGTGTTAGCTATGGTTTGGGTTTTAACACAGCCGATGTAAATAATTTGAAGTATCAAAATGAGGATGAGGTGCGTGTAAAAGTAGTAGCAAAAACCACCAAAAAGGATGGTGCTAAAGAGGTGTATAGCTGTGGTGATAGTGATGGTGCAGTGCGTGAAATAATTGTAAAAAATAGCGAGCTAAGTGATGTAAAGAAAATTGCAAACGATTATTTACAGCGTTACAAATACACAGGCTTTACAGGTAGCCTAACAGGATTTTTACAACCATTTGCAGAGCCTGCATACAGTTGTAAAATAAAAGATAAACGCTATGCCGAGCGCAATGGTACATACTTTATACAGAGTGTGGAGGTAACATTTGGTTTGAATGGTGCAAGGCGCATAGTTGAACTTACAAAAAAACTTAGCAGCTAATGGATAAGAAACGTAAGATAATAGAAAAACTACAGGGCTTACATGCTAAGGGGCATTATGATAATAGTGCTATCATTATTGGCACAGTGAGTGCCATAAATGGAACTGATACCATTGATGTAGATGTAGATGGTGTGCTTTACAATGATGTGCAGCTTCAAAGCATTGTAGATGGTAGTGGTGTAAGTTTATTGGTAGTACCAAAAAAAGGGAGTGCCGTATTAATTGGTAACATTGAGCATGGTACAGGTTACATTTTATTAAGTGCTGATGTAGCCGATAAGATAGTAATTAAGCAAGCCGATGATATGTTTATAGAAGTGGCAAAGAATGTAATAAAATTGAATGGTGATAGTAATGATGGTTTGGTAAAAGTAAAAGACTTAGTAAGCAAAGTAAATGGCATAGAGAATAAAGTAAATTCAATTTTACAAACATTACAAAGTGTAGTAGTGCCACTTGCGCCGAGTGGTACATATCCATTTGCACCACTATTTGCCAGCGTTACACCACTTGCTAATACACAACAAAACGAAATAGAAAATACAAAGGTTAAACATGGCTAAGATAGTAAACGACATATTAATAAACCCTAGCACCTACGACCTTACTATAGGTGCGAATGGTGATTTTGTTTTAGGTGATAGTACACTACAGCACCAGCAACATTTATTATTAGGTGGTAAAGGTGATTATAAATTAACCCCACTAGTGGGTGTAGAAATATTTAAACACTTACACGACCATAGTAATACACTTGCAAGGGATGCACGTATTGAGTTTATTAATGATGGCATGAAAGTGAACGCAATAAATAACAGTAACGGTAAAATAAATGTAGATGCAAACTATTAGCCCATTTAACACACAAACATTTCAAGATATTGCATTGATGTATTACGGCTCGGTGGTATATGCTACTGATATTGCACATGCAAATGGCATGTGTATTACCGATGATATTACAGGCTTAACTATCAATTTGCCCGAAATAGAAACTACAGCCGATGATAAAAAAACAGTAAAAGAAATTTCAAAATTAACCAGCCCTATAGCTACAAAATTACCTTAATAAAATGGCAGCAAGTATAAACGATATTATTATAGAAATGGATGCAGCACAAGCAGCAGAG
>JACCEA010455048.1_pt1 | contig 11779 bp, 18 predicted proteins | sample 7449851 | NCBI WGS metagenome assembly JACCEA01 (sample SAMN15323453, study PRJNA562643) | freshwater metagenome | isolation source: river surface water | place: USA:Blue River Watershed | collected 2017-08-18 | reverse complement strand
TTTGGTAAAGCCTTGTCTGAGCATTTCTACAATTAATAATAGCCAAATATTGCTGTAAGCCATATAATAAGGCCCCTTATACTGCATCTATTTACCATCATATAGAAGTTTTTTTACCATATAGAAGTACATGAGATGATGAACGCATGACTCCAGCAGAGCAGCAGCCCAGCACGCACACACACACGCCACACACAGAGTAGCGGCGGCAGCGACCACAGCAGAGAGAATGGAGGAGAGCAGAGCACAACAGGTGGTGCCGGCTGCTGGCGCTGATGCAGTAGTGGCGCTGCTGCTGCTGCTGCTAGAGTTTTTGGTTTTGGGTTTGGTGCTTGGTGCTTCTTTTTTTGCGCATGATGGCGCATATTGTAGATCTGCATGGGGAATGATGGTACAATACATTCGGAATGTTTTGGGATTGGGATTTCCGTGCTTTTGTCGTTGATAAATCAAAATGGGATATAGTGGTGTGATCAGCTTGATTATATATTTAGTGGCAGTTGATGGGTTTCGGATATTCAATCACGCAGCAATATCATATCTGCGCATCGACTATATAGGTAGGTCACATCACGTACAGGTGCCCAGACCGGCTGCTTCAAAGCATCACTTATGGTCAGTAGAAGATACTCAAATCCTCTCAATTATACCGGACAAAAACCAAACTCTGTGGCAAGTTGCCAGGCAGGATGCTCAAATAATGTACCGATTTTCTCGTCCCCATACAATCAGGGTAAGGAACCAAACCTGAAGAACTCTTCTGAATAATCTTTGATCGAGTCAGGGTACTGTTCTTGCATCTACGATGGCAGTGGCGCGAGCATTGATGGATAACTCCCTTCGATATCACGAAAAAATTATTGGTAACTCAATTCTTGGATTGCTGGCCCTACTATGTGGAAATGCCTATATCGTTGGTATCAATCAAATTTTTGATGTTAACATTGACAAGGTAAAATTTCATTGATTTGTTGATTTCAACCATGGTAATTTCTTTAAGATCAATAAGCCATTTTTGCCAATTGCATCTGATGCCTTAACTGTTGAAGCTGCTTGGAAGATTTGCATCGCAGCCCTCTCTCTAGGTATGTTCACCTTTTTAAATGCAACGCTTTTGATTTATCACATGATCTCATAGGCAGTTTTATTGTTCAATGTAATTTTTCTCCTGTTATACGATGGCTATATCATTTGGGGATATTATTGGGAACATTATACTCAGTGCCACCATTTCAATGGAAACGATATCCACTTTTGGCATGCGGCATCATTTCAATAGTGAGAGGTTTTCTCTTAAATTTTGGAGTTTATTACGCAGTTAGAGAAACCTTATCCGTACCATTCAAATGGAATCCTGTTGTCCTTTTCATTTCATGCTTTATGACCGCGTTTGCATCTGTCATAGCGATCACCAAGGTAGAATATTTTAATATCAAATAAGATCTCCAGTTAACCACATTCATTATAGGATTTATCTGATGTGGAAGGTGATAATCACTATCAAATTTCCACATTTGCGACAAAATTTGGAGTCAAAAACACTGCCGTTGGTGCATCTGTGATGCTGTCATCGATGTTTGTGGCAGCGATGCTCTTACCCCTGGTGCTTCCTAACATTTTCAATGCTGTTCCCATGGTTATTGGTCATGGTGCATCATTGATATACATTTGGAAATCCATTGGTCAGTTTGATGACACGAACCCAACCAGCGTACGGCGGTTCTACAAGGCAGTTTGGAACTTATTCTACTTTGAGTACATGCTGTATCCCTTTATTTAAATTAACCTGTGTCTGTGGGACGCTACAACGGAGAGCATGCATTTTCAACGAAATAATGCTTCATCCTCCGGAAGCACAAAAGTGGTCCACTCATCGTCATCCAAATGAAGACTATCAATAGGAATGGAACCCTTTCCACTTATTTTCTCTTGTGATGCTTCGAGGTTGAACAAGTTGAGAATATCCAAATCATTAAGCATATTTCCAGTTTTGGAGTCTATGAGTGGTGGCTTTGCTTGATGTTTGGCCATTGAGGATAAATGATTTCTGGAGATTTTGTCAATGATATCCAACATATCGGGAGGGAGCGGAGCACGCAAATTGAATTCTTGGTTGGTAAATGGATGAATGAATTTCATCGCGTATGCATGAAGTAAGGGACGATGAACGGAGTGCAATAGTTGATACCGTCTGTTCCAGTCCTTGTTTCCGTATATGTCATCACCCAGGATTGGGGTTTTCCTATCTTGTAAGTGCACTCGGATTTGATGGGTCCTAAAAGAGTCAGCATAATTGTGATTTTATTTAATATTGTTGCTCTAACCTGCCTGTTTCAATTTTTATTAAACAAACACTCAGTTTCCCATCAAATACCAGAGTTTTGATGTGCGATATTGCAATCTTTCCCGGTGGACCATCGTGTATACACATTTGTTGACGATTTTTAGCGGATCGTCCAATGTATTTTGTGATGGATACGTTACCTGGACATCCTATACAAATGGCAATGTAAAACTTTTGAATTTGCCTCGATGCAAAAAGTTTTGATAATCTATCAACTGCTAGTGGGGTTTTCCCAGCTAACAAAACCCCCGTGGTTCCTTTGTCCAGTCGGTGGACGATGCCAGGACGCAAGAACAACGGTGTTGACTTCACAGACACCGGAGTTTCAGGGGGATTTAATTTTTGAAATGGATTAGGATGAATAGGCACAACATGATCATTATACAGATAGTAACATTCAACCTCACAATCCCGTTTTTGCATATCGCCATGTTCAAATTCTCCAATTTCCACTCGTTCTTGGTAATTTTCATGCCATCTTTCAATTGAACAATCCGATGTTGGACTAGTATCGCGATCTGCGTCAATACCATTATCTCTAGCGTTTTCAAGAAGCATTTCACTCGCTCGATGGCCTAGATGGTAGAGTAATGCATTGACAAATGTCCCATTTGGTGTTCCTATCGCTGGATGCACAACCATACCAGGGGGTTTGTTTATAGCAATTAGGTCTGAATCTTCGTGCAGTATATTCAATGTTATATTTTCAGGTTGAATATGGAGCGGCAGTTCATCTGTATCGAGGAAGAAATCAATTTCATCGCCAAGTTCCACTCTGTAACTCTTTGATCTCGACCGATTGTTTACGGTGACTTGTCCTCTCTTGCACAGCTCTGCAAAAAAACTCCGAGAATGCTTGTTTTCTACTGAACTGGCGAGAAACGCATCAAGTCTTTGTCCTTCATACTCCCTGTTTTCAACAACCAGATTTATCGGCACTGGGGAGGCTGTAATCTTGTAAAACCACGCTGTTCTAGGAGAAGGCAAGGCGGTTCTAAAAGTCCGTGCTGTGGAAGACAAAACGGATAAAAGGAGGAGGAGAAACCACATTGATTCGATAGACGGAATGGGATATTATACAATATCACTACCATATATACTCCTTGTCTTTATATTGTTTGCTTACCACAGATAAAGCAATGAAAACAATGAATAATTGGTAATGCAAGTGAGAAAACATGATGCTGAAGAAAGCCACTCTTCTTATTTGCTATTTGCAGTTGAAGGGTTATTATTTTACACCTACCATTCTTAAAAATGTACAATAGGGCGGCAGCAACAGCTCTCCTTCTGCGGTTGTGCTGTGCATGCTTCCATTCGATTATAACAGGAAGGCAGCAGAGCGCCAATTTAGAAGAACAGTGTTGTCTTGTTATACAATAATGCTTGTGCTTGTAGTTATAAGTGTACACGAATAGTTCGTGGTTCGTGGTTTGAGTGTGTTGATTGCTTTGGGCCATCCATGGAAATGGAATTCACAACTCAGCTATCTAGTACTAGTGATGCCACTGGGAGTGTATTAGACAGAACTTTGTTGGAAACTTTTCAGAAGCTATTAACAATAATTCAGAATGACGAACTCAGTGCCTTCCGCGGGAATAATATCGGACGGCTGGACGAGTTTGTCGAAAATTGTGATTACTGCATGGAACGAATGCACATTGAAGGCTTAGTTTCAAAAAACGAAGAGCTCGACGACATTCAAACATCCACAATGCCGGTACGTGAATACGCGTTTTGAAGAGTCGTACAACTCATCTGTTTCCAATTTTGATGTGAATAAGCTCCTTTTTTTGAGCTACTTTAAAGGAAAAGCACTTGCGAGTTATCATGATTTGTCAATCCGTAGAGTTAAATTGTTGCAGAGTAGGACCTGTTTTCAACAGTATTTGGATTTATGTGTAGATTTTAAACTGTTGCATGAAACAGAGATGAGAAAAGTTGATAAGGAGCACGTAAGAAAATAATAATGATTATTTTGCGTGATATTCTATTTTCATGATTGATATCTAGATGAAGCCTATGAGCGGAGATGAGAAACGTGTGTTCAAAATTGAAAAGTTTAAGCGTGAACGAACTGCAAAACAAAGGATAATGGTAAGTATTCATAGCTCGTACCAATATTTTATTTAACCAAAATTCACAGGAACTGCGACGCTTTTTAGAAATTACCAAACATGATACTGATATGGACCACGAAGAGGAGCAACGAGAGTGTTATACTCTAATGTTACAATCGTATGCACGAGATGCAATAGATGAGATGGATATGATGGAAGATGAAATTATTATGCTCTCGATGCGAGAAGAAGAGCAAGAACTGATGGATTCTCCTGGTGTTGGTGGCAAAGGGGGTTCCACACCGAATGAATACGTTCTCAAGGCTTTGGATCCAAATCGTCCAGGAATCCAAATAACCCGAACATTCAAAGCAGGAGATCAACTTGTGATGAGGTCCGAGAGTTTTTAGTATTTGCACATCCATAAATTTGTTTTCTCATTATAATGTGCTTTGTAGTCGCGACACAGTGAAGGCTCAAGTATTTGGAACAGGTATTTCCCCGCCGACAATGAGTTTAGATGAATTTGGTGATCAACAGCTGCAAGATGCTGTTGCTCGACAAGAGGCCGAGGCCAATGCCCCGAAAGGTCCTAGAAAGTTAGTTCGTTCCTATTCATGACTTTTGTGATCAATATGTCATGTATAATTATAGATATAAAGAACTTCTAGCGGACGGGGAAGAAGATAACGATGATTTATTGGAACAGGTAAGATTAATTGTTCCTAAGAAAGCGAAACCTTCAGTACTTTTCATTTATTAGGCTACCATCGAAGACCGAAAATGGGATGCTTGGAAAGAGGAAAATCCACGAGGTTGGGGTAACAAAATGGGAAAACGGTTTTAGAGTGTTTTGCAATCAAATGTAAAAAATGTTCATAAGATACATTCATATCTGTACAGCTTCGAATAAAAAAGGGATAAAATTTCTTAATTTGGATCCAATGATTAACCACTACAAATGAATTTGTGGAAATCATATATCCCATACCGTAATTTCACATATCAAATATTTAATAATACCACAAATATGCTTGAATTAATGAACTAAGAGATGAAATGATCGGATCCTTCCCGGGTATGCAATAATATTACGAAATCTGGTACAGTAGTTTTCATATTGAAGTTCCATAAATGGCCAGCAACAAGCAACTGCGATTAAAATAATCAATGATCATAATAAGATCTCTTGAGATGACGATACTTATGCAAGTAATTCACAGCCACCACCTCTCTGACCATATAGCGGCCTCGCGCAATTGCTTTTTTAACATCGATATCATTGGTGAGATGTTTATTGGAAAAAAACTCCTTTTTCACTTTGTCCATCAAAGTGTTTGGTCCAGCCGGGTAACCCCTGGAGGCATATAAGAATCGCTTGTATAAATCCCTCACTTTTGGATCCATTATCCGATTCTCTATTCAAGAAGAACAGTGCTGTTGTGCAAGAGATGGATATCGATTCGTATCACGCTATTGTCCATGAGCAAATAATAAATATATTTATTGTAGTGCTGATTTATTTATTACTGCTAGCAGCAGAGGAGAGCAGCACACAACAGGCCGCACCGCCGCACACGCCGCCCATCATCCCGCCACATCATACGCCAGCGGCGTACGTGGCTGAAGCAAATTACTTGAAGCAGCACTACGAAGAGAAACATGATAATATCAGATTGCTTCAACTTGTGGTATAATATGTACGCCGGCGCTTTTGCTTGCCGATTCGAGATTGGCGGCCTGCTTACAGGAATTGCAGAAGTATAATTCATTTCCATTTTATTTCCTGCTTGATGTGGTATTCGTTGTAAATTTTCTGTGGATCAACTGAATTTAATATTTACAAATCAGTAAGATTGAGGTCTCTTTACTAGTTGATGTTGCTCATCTTCATTTCTCCATAAAAATGATTAATTCTGTGCTTACATTTATGACATATCTTCCTCAAATATGTCTCCGCGACCAGTATTGAAGACATTTTCATTAACAATGTCTTACAGCTACAATCAGTATAATTATCGCTCCAATGATGCAAATTTTGGAGGATCTGCAGGACGAAGTGGTGGGGAGATTAATGGGAACGACGAGTATGATCGGGGCCGTCAAAAACGAAATGGCTCAAGGAGTCGCTCTCGTAGTGAATCTCGAGACCGAAAGCGCCGAGGATCCACGAATTATGACCGCGAAGGCAATCGTAGTTATGGTAAGGCACTTACTTTCTGGGTGTTTTGACGATTAAACAAAACTGGATTGGTAGGCCAAGGAGGATATCGGGAAAATTATAACAGAGGGAACAGTAATTCTGGAAATGGAAGCAATAATGAATATCGTGGTCACACTTACGGTTTCAATCGCTCTACTGCTGAACCATCTACCACAGTGGTCATCAAAGGATTACCTGTACAAACAACAGAACCAACGGTATTGATGACAAACCACATTTTCGACTATTGGATAGAGCTTTACTAACATGATTTTTTTCCGACCATCTCACTTGCTTGCATTGGATACATGCGAATTTTTGTTCTTCTCGGGTTGTGATATTATGATGTTCAGCTACAAGCAATCTTGGCACCGTTTTATCCTCGCGATATGAGATTAATTTCACAACGAGTATGATTTTTTTTTTTTAATCTTCTAGCATCCCTATCTGCACTCACTGCACTCTGTAGTGTTTGTCTTTCTGCAATTCAGTCTGGTCATCATTGGTTTCTCTTCTGCATCTCCTTTGATCTTTCTCTGTTGATGTTTCATCTCTTCAAATAACTTTTATTCAAATATTTCAATTATTAACTGTTTACTCCACTGGATATTTCGTTTTAAAACAGGATGGTGAATGCAAGGGGTTTGCATTTATTGAATTTCCATCTTTGGAATATTCTCAATACTTTATGGCAACTTATGGTAATATCGTTGATTTTTTATTTCTTGATGCAAGTTTCCACAATATTTGCTCATCGTAAAACCTTCTACAGCCGGTTCCGCTGGGGATCCTAATGCCGCCCAGTTGATCATTGAAAATCGCAGTGTTATCATAGAATATGCTCGAGAACAAACTGACCGTCGACCAAAGGACGAAGGTAGACGTGATGATAAGCAACGTGCTTTAAAAGGAGATTGGCTTTGCGAAGCGGTAAGATACTTCATTTGGTGGAATAAGAATTATCAAGATTACAAGAAAAAAATGCATATAGTGTGCTTGTCACAACTTTTCTCGTCGCGATACTTGCTATCGTTGCAACATTCCTCGAAGTGAAAGGTCAATTACTGTTGCCACAGGTGGAGACGCGTTTGGTGATTCTGTAAGTTAAAATGTGTTGAAAGTTTCACTTCATGTTTAGTAAGTGTTGTTTTTCTAGTTGGTAACTTCGGATATACCATCTGCATTCTTGGTTGTCCGTGGTTTTGGCCCTTATGTGTCTGAGGAACAGGTTAGATAATCTGATAATTGTTTACCTTCAGTTTTGAGATTCGAAAAGATTGCAGAATTATTTCGCCAGTTTGCTTTGGTTAAGAGTACTGTTTTGATTCGAGATCAGCAAGGTCGAGTATCCAAAACAAGTATGGCATTTGTTGAGTTCCACAGTGTTGAGCATGCTTCTTATGCAATGCAGTGCTCATCCGATTTAAAAATGGATACAATAAGTCTCAAAGTATCATTTGCCAAAGAGCAAGTTATGCATCAAATTATTAATCAGGTAAATCCTATAATGCACCATATACTGTCTCTAGATCCTGAACCTTCTATCTTTGTTGCAGTATCATCTGATGATTTCTCAAACTGTGTCTCATCCTATTGGTGGTATTCACCAGCCAAATGCTTTGGTTGCGACCGCCTTGCAAGCTGCACAATGGTCTGTGAATAATGGTTATGGTGGAACAACAGGCCCTGTGGGCACAAGTAAAGTGCCAACAGTGTCAGCTGTCTCGGCTGTTCCAAAGCAGTTGTGGCCAAAGCACTTCGAGACTAACGGTGCAGCCTATACATTTCAACCAAAGACGGGATATTTCCTTGATACCATTACGGAGTTCTTTTATTGCCCAAAATCAAAGTTGTATTATAGTGCAAAGGATGGAGTTTATTATCTCTTTGATCCCACTCTTGATCCTCCTTACAAACGGTTTGATCCTCCGATTCCCACAGAAGAGGAAATAAAGGCCGACAATAAAGCATCTGACGATCCTAGTTCCAACCGTGCTCCAATCTCTGTTAGCCTTGGCTTAAAAGCTAAGAATAACAAAGCTGTTGGTCCAGCAAATCAAGTTGCTAAGAAAGTGATGTTGGATATGGCAAAGTGGGGAGCCATTCAGAAGAATGATGATGATGAAGGGGGAGTTGATTCTTCGAGTAAGTTAAAGAACCCTAATCCGCCAGCTTCCAGTTTGGAGGGAAAGATGGAAATACGTACCACTGCAACTGCAGGTAGTGATGATAATGTGACTCAAATATTGTCACCTCCCGTTCTTGAAAATTCATCAGATCCAAATAACATATCTGTATCACAATCTATTATAGGTGATTCTGCTTTAGTGGTTTCTACTACGGGGAAAATGTCTTCAGCATCAAATGCCTTCGTGTGTAAACTTTGCAAGAGACAGTTCAATTCGGCCGAGATGCTTACCAGACATGAAAAGGAAAGTAAGTTGCATGCAGAGAATCTTGCGAAGCAGAAAGCAGCTACCGCACCCCGCCAATACAGAGACCGAGCAGAAGAAAGACGTGAAAAGTTTGGTTCGGTACCGGATCATATTGTTGCCACTGCCCCTATTCCATCTGGAATCAGGGAGGGAACTTTGATACCGCCAAATAGTGATCCTGTCGCTCCGGTATTGTTCGATGAAAGCAATCCGGGAAATCAAATGTTGCGCAAAATGGGATGGAAGGAAGGCCAAGGTTTAGGTAAAGATGGTGATGGTAGAGAAGAGGCGATTGGGGTTGAATTATCTGCCGGTAAAAATATCAATACCGCGATGCATTCGACACTGAAGTCTACAACTGGTGTTGCTAGTGGAGGAAGCAATGGTGCTTTGTCTTACAAGGAAAGCGTGAAGGCTACAACATTAGCAAGATTCGAACAATTGCAACGTTCAGAAGGGAAATAATATTATTAGTTCTGTAAGATCTTTCTAAAAATTATTATTAAAAAACCATAATTTTCATTTACCACAAACAATCATCTTCCCTCATTATAATAAAAGTCGTCTTCTTCGGAGCTGTTGACGGTAGAGGGATTGTTAGGTCGAGCTCTACCATTCTTAGGAGGTCGAGGAGGGTTGATTCCATAATCATTCATTAATTGTTCACGCTTCATACTCACGATGACACTTGTTATCTTTGAGATGAGAACAGCTATCACCATACGAAGATTCTTACTGACTTGAAATTGTTCATCAATACCGCGCATAAAAAATAGCATTGTACCAAGCATTATCCGTGTGTTTTCACGCAAATCTACTTCATCCGCAATACCGAATAAAAACGATAAAACACTAAGAACCGTATGACCAATAAAGCGCAAAAAGTCACCAATGGCATCCAACAAAGTCCCTCCATATACCATTGCTAACGCTCCGCCAATCGCCCCAAGCCATGAAGGGAAAAGAGGTATAGGCTTTGCAATCGACCAACCGACGAATGATCCCAGTAAGAAAAGTGAGAATAGCACATTGGTCATACTAAACTTAGGTAAATTTGGGTCGTAATACGGGTCATTTCGACTGTATCGCCATGGATTGGTACCAGGCGGGAAGGGTCGACGTGGGGCCAGCATCAAAAATGAAGTAAACTAGAAAGAGGAGCATTGGAATATAACAGGATGAAATTTATACGGCCATACCTGTCGAAGAATATTCGGAATAAAGCGGTGGATACTCATTCCTTGAACAACTAAAATTGCAAACACTCCCAGTGATTTTGCGAACTCTGAATAATTACCTTGCAAATATACTGCAATTGCTGTAGACATAAAAGCAACAGCAATTATACTTGACCATGAGTGAGAAATAATCAGCTATTTAATATCACAAAAAGTCAGCGACTGGTGTTAATTTAAAAGGCGATGAAGTTACCGTTTGAAGGAAGTGCGAAATTATTGCCATACTTAAACCTACAACAGAGATATAGATAACATAAATATAGGAGAGAGATGAGTGAATGCACCTGCTGATAATGACACACCCAATTGCCCCAGAAATGTTCGTGTGAAATCACGAATTACTTCGTTTTCATTTGAAGAGGAAAAGTCATTTTCTTCGGATGGAAACCCTTCTTGAGTACTAATGCCGTGTCGCGATCTTTTAGATGAATCTGCGTTGGGGTATTCACGATTTCGATGGATACTGTCTCTTCCATCTTTTCTCATGATGTTATGTTTTGTAGAAGAGTGTGACGGTGAATGGCTGCGAATTGATGCAACCAATCCATTTGGTAACAAAGTCGCCAAACATGCTAGAAATAGCAACAAACCAAATTGCATTTCGTTGATCCCTTCTCACAGACGATGAGTAACTAAGTGGGGCACATGTATGCCGTGAAGATGAGATAAAAAGTGAAAGTTATGGCATATTTGCATGTTGTACATGCTATTTGCTTGCTCGTCGGCCGGCTGCGCCTGCTGCTGCCTGCTGCCATGTGGCAATTTTTTGCAAGAAAACTCCCTATCCTAACTAAGCTTCTTATTGTAACACCCTTTTGCACAGAAAAAAAAATTTGTAAGTAGTATTTTATATTTTACACCAACAATTCCTATCCCATATCAACAATTTATCCATCAACCTAACAACAATAACATGATAACAGCTCTTCAATAGTTTTAAAGCATCTTCTTGATAAGCTTGTTGACCTTGTCTCCTTGTTGACCGCAAGCACCACCTTCGTTGAAGTGATTCAACTTCTTACCGTCAAATCCGCCTCTTGGAGAAGTGAGCTTCATTGGCCACAAAAAGTTGGAGACAGCCTTGAAGTTAGGACCAACAGTGAAGATTTCGTGAACGATATCTTCAATGCATTGGACACCATGCTCTCCCAAACCAGCCTGGACAACAGCGTTGGAGCTGAGAGGAACTCTTTGACCGTTAACCTTGCCGTAGCCGCGCTTGTAGACAAGGTCGCGGACAGACTTCAAACTTGGGTAACCATAGGCGATGAATGGTTCGACCAATCTGAGCATCTTGATGGTGGCAGCATTGACGCGAACGAAGACACCGTTGTGGATTTGGCGCAAGCGGAGAAGCTGCAAGATCTTCTTCACCTTTGGTGATACTCCAATGATACCACGAACTCTGATGACGAAAACCAACTTCTCTTCTGGAGGAACGTACAATTGACCATTAGCCTTGGCAGTTCTTCTGTTGTTGATGGCTTCTTGAGCGAGCT
>JACCEA011784884.1_pt1 | contig 11780 bp, 7 predicted proteins | sample 7449851 | NCBI WGS metagenome assembly JACCEA01 (sample SAMN15323453, study PRJNA562643) | freshwater metagenome | isolation source: river surface water | place: USA:Blue River Watershed | collected 2017-08-18 | reverse complement strand
ATCTAAAAATTTAATATTAGCATTAATAATATCAGAAGAAGATATTGAATTAATTTGTCCATATTCATTAACTGATAATATGGGATTAGTATAACTTCCAGAATTAATACCAGTTTTAACAAAAGCAGTATCTTGAATAGTATTATCAAGAAATACAATATTACCTTTAACAGAAATATCTTTATCAAATCCAACACCATTACCAATAGTTGTAATTTGTCCATATTCATTAACAGATATTATAGGATTAGAATAATTACCAGATATAACAGATGTTTTCTTAAAAGCTGTATTTTGGATAGAATTATCAAGAAAAACAATATTGCCTTTAATGGAAATATCTTTATCAAATCCAACACCATTTCTAATAGCTGTAATTTGACCATATTCATTAACAGATATTATAGGATTAGAATAATTACCAGATATAATAAATGTTTTAGTAAAAGCAGTATCTTGTATTGTATTATTTTTAAAATGTAATTTACCTAATAAATTAATATTTGTATAAGGACTACCTATATAAATATTATTATCATAACTATCAATTTGATTAGTATAAGTTTTATTACTAGTAATTGTTTCTTCTATATTAATAGTATTCGTATGAATATTATCAATAAATGCATATCCAGTAAGATACATATTACTTACAATATTAATATCACTATTAATATTCACAATACCGACCATATTTGTTGTTTTGGTTATTGATAATTCATTTATAAATAATCTATTAAGTGTTATATTATTAATAACATTAATTTCTTTTGTATTTATTTTACTAAAATTTCCTAAATTAACATAAATATTATTAGAATGAATATTATTTGAATCTATATAATTAGAATCAATATAATTAGAATAAATATAATTTGAATTAATATTATTAGAATTAATATTAATAGATATAATATTATTAGACATAATATCATTTGAAAATATTTTTTCACTATTAATATTATTTGATATTAAATTATTAATTTGACTATTATTTGATTCTATGATATTTACATTAATATTATCAAAATTAGACGTTGATGAATTAATATTTGATACTGTAATATCATTTAATATTAAATTATTATTACTATCTTTTGTTACAATAGTTTCAATAGTATTATTATTTGGTGCTTTTATTATAAATTGTGTTCCATCTGATGAAGTTTTAATAAATCCTGCATCACTAATACCTCCTTGCTCAATTTGAATCCCTGCTAAAGATGCACTATGACCACCTTGATTTAATGTTATAACTGGATCACTAAAATGATTATTATTTAAATTACTATTACCCAAAATATTAACATTTGATAATTCATCACCAATAGTAATATTTTGTGCATATATTCTAATATTTCCACTAGAACTTGTTATTTCATTGCTATTAATAAATTGAATATTTCCAATATCTGAATTTATTGTGCTTATTGATGCGGTATTTTGTTTTAATATCAATGTTTGAACAAATATATTTTGCATTATATATTAAATAGATATTTTTATTTAATATACGTATTAAATAAAAATAAAATTATAATTATAATTTAGCAATACTGATTTCTAATTCATAACCAGGATTATTTGTTTTAAGAGTTATAAATGGAGAATTATAGTTAATAGAGTTATTACTAATATATAATTGTTGGATGTTATATGTTATCTCTTTATTTTTATCATCATAGACCATATATTTATCTCTAAAATTCTTAAAAATTATGATTTTATTTGATGGTATTACTAATTGATTTGTTGATGTAAGTACTTTATATTTTTCATTTAATTTTATATTTAATAATTTATTAATATCAGATGTTATTGGCATAATACTATTATCATCTATTGATAATAATTTTCTTTGTTGAACTGGTATATTTGAATATGGTGTTGGCATAATTGTACTATCATGTTTATAAGGGACTTTATATGGGTTCTCTTCATCTAAATTTGTTGGGTCATAATCACCAACTTCATCAAAATATTCTTGTTCAAAATTTTCATTCCTAAAATTTTCATTTAAATGAAAGAACAAAAATAATATTAATAAAAATATTATAATTTCTTCATTCGTAAAATTCATATATTAAATATTAGAAAAATAATAATAAAATTAATAAAAATTAAAGTTTATATGTTATATTATATGGACAATAAAAATAATGATTTAATATTAACTGAATTAATACAAAATCAAAGAAAAAATATATCAGTAGATAAAAAATTACTATATAATGATTTAAAAAGAATAAGTAAATATTTATCTAATTCCATATTTGATGATGAATGTTCTTTATGGACTGGTTATGTTACTACAATTAAGAATGACGATAAGAATTCTTATATTAATTTTTATTTTGGAAAGAAAAAATATGCATTAAGTAGATTATTATATATTAATTATGTTAATGATTTAGATGAATCTGAATATATAAAATTTAAATGCCCTAATAAGGGAAAATGTTGCAATATTAATCATATTTATAAATTAAATGAAAATAATATACAAAAAACACCTACTGTATCTCCTATTATTAAACCAGTTGATGATAATATTAAAAATAATAATATTGTTAATTTTAATTTATAAAATCAAGAATAAATTGTTAATTTTAATTTATAAAATCAAGAATAAATTGTTAATTTTAATTTATAAAATCAAGAATAAATTGTTAATTTTAATTTATAAAAAATATATATTATAATATAATATGGATAAAAAAGATAAACAAAAAGATAGGTCTTTTCCAGTAAAAAAAATTGAGAAAAAAGATATAGATAATAAAATTAAAAATGGGGGGTTTCCTCCTATTAAATATTTAAATTATGATAAAACTATTAATAAAAAAGAAGGAACAAGGTTTTCATCACCAGAAAAGAAAATTGTTAATATCAAAGAATTATTAAATAATAATATTAAAAAGAATAGTTTTATTATTAATACCGATGAATCTGATGAAAAAATAGTAATTAAGAATTAATTTTTAAAATAAATATATAATTATTTTAAAAAATATCTAGTTTTTAATATATACATGTCTGTTAATATGTTAGTTAATGACACAATTGTTGAAACAGGATTACAAATTAATAATCAACAAAGTTTAAGTGAAAATGGTGTTGTTTCTACTACTAATTTTATAACAACAAATCCTAATTATAATGTTCAAATAACTGAAAATTTACAAGAAAGAGTTACAAATAAATATGATGATGACCCAAATACACAATCTAATACAGAATTAATAGTTGAACAAATTAGAGATTATGCTGTACAAATTAAATGTGAAAATTTTCATGGTAAAGGCAATATTGATGATTATAGTGCTTTATTTCAAGCCGCATCACAAATTGCTAATGATACAAAACAAATGAATTTAGATATTGATATTGATGGATTTAATGATTTTGCAAATGCGGCGGATGAATTAAGTAATCTATTTACAAATTTTACAAAAAGATTACAAAATATAAATATTATAAATGATAATAGTTTCTTAATTGCTGTATTAAATGCATTAAAAAAAATAGTTAATCTTTCTAATGTTTTTGGTAAATTTAAGGAAACTATTATGGTAACATCAGAAATAAAAATACCAAAGACTACTCATGATACTAAAAATATTTTAGTTGATGTAATTGCTGAAGTTAATTGTGCTATGAATTACATTAACAATTTTGTAGAACCAACTAATAATTTACCATTAGCAAACTTATCAAATGATGAAAAAAATGTTATTAATAAAGCAGTAACTACTATTGATAATTGGAAAGTATTATGTGAAAATGGTGTTTCTATAGCATTAAATAATGATACTGATATTAATTATTTAAAACAAACAAATACTGAACTTAAAACTAAAACACAATCTTTACAAAATGCAACTAGTAAATTAAGACAAAAATTAACTCTATTAAATTGTTTATAATTCATGCATTTGAATTTCTCGTTGTGGAATATCTAATTTACTACATATATTAGTTGGTTTAATAATTGCTTTATTTATAGTTGGATCAATACTAAAATCATAATATTGTTTATCTTCTGCAGCATTTATATTTGGTAATAAATAAAATGATGTATTTTTTATTATAATTGTATTATCTCTTTCATTTCTATCATAAAATAAACATATATAACCAACTAATGCTTTTTTTAATTCTGGTGTATCGCTACTTTTTATAGAATGAACAGGTTCAGCATATTTTGATTTACCTACATATACATGATCTTTTGAAAAATATTTTTTATCTCTAAGAAAATTATTACCAGATGAAGTTTTGACTTGAAAATATTTAACACCCATATCATAAGTATGGTTATCATTAGTACACTTCAAATCAATTATTGGAAAAGAATTAGATTCATATGCTCTTAATGTTCGTTGACCACATATTGGACAATTCATATTTTTACCAAACCATAATTCTAAACTTTTACCTATTTCACCTTCATAATTGACATATTCTTCATCATCATTTAATTCATCTGCTAATGTATCATCCATTTCCATTAATAATCCTAAATGTTCTCGTTCATGTGATTCATTAGTTAAATCTTTTGGTCGTAATTTTTCTTGTGGAATTGGAGTTCTATCATAACATGTATTCGGTGTAGGATTTGTAAAAGATTTATGATTAGTTAGGTTTTGTATCTTTCCCATTTGTATAGATGATTCATTACTTTCAAATGGTGTGATTGTTGGTGATTGTGGTGGTAATGGTGGATGTACAAGTTGACTACTTAATGAAATATCTTTTAGGAATTCTAATGATGAATCATTAGGTTTTGTAAAATCAAATTTTCTTTTTAATTCCTCTAAATCCCCTTTTTTTAAACGCATAGTTTCATTAGGTCTAACGGTAGCTGGTGGAGTTTCATTTCCTACTAGACGTTCTACTTCTTCATTATATTCTGTCTTTCTTTTTTTATAAATACCATAAATTCTTTCTGAATATTTAGTAGGAAATAATAGATGTTCTTCATTTCGTATAGGTATTGTATCATATTCTAATAATCTTCCTTCTTCAAATAATTTTAATGCATTATTAATATCACTTGTCCTATCACCACCTAATAAATTTAAATATTTCATTTTATATTTAATATATTTAAGTTTATAATAATAATCAGTCATATAATAATATAATAATAAAAAAATTGCTTGTATATTTTTTAAATTAAAAAAATTGATAAATTATTTAATTAAAAATAATACTTAATTAAATTAAAAAAGATGTCAGAGATTGAAGATTTTGGTAAAAGTAATTTAGTAGATGAAAATAAATTAAAAAGTTTTGTTAATGATTTAATTAAATATTCTAATAATATAACATCTACTAATGTTATAGATGAAAAGATTAAAGAATTAAGATTTAAATATAAGGTATTACCATCAAAAAGTCAAATGAGATATATTTATGAAAAATATTTTATTAATAAAAAAATTAATAAAATATTGGAGAGATATTTTATTAAAAAATCTGCTCGTTCTCGTTCTGGAGTTCTAGTTTTTACTATTGTTCTTAAACCAGATAAATTTAGTTGTCCTAAAAATTGTTCTTATTGTCCTACTGAAACTGATTTACATGGTAATTTAACTCAACCTAAATCTTATTTATCTTCTGAACCTGCAATGTTAAGAGCATTAAGTGTTAATTTTGATATTAAAGGTCAAATTTTAAATAGAGTTAATGCTTATAAATCACAAGGTAATATTACTAATGAAGGTTCTAATAAAATGGAAATCATTTTATCGGGTGGAACATGGGAATCATATTCTTTAGATTATAGAGAACAAGTTATGAATGAAATTTATTGGGCTGCAAATACTATTGATAATGAAAGAGAAATTAAAAGTTTAGAAGAAGAAATTAAAATTAATGAAACTAGTAATTATTTAGTAATTGGAATGACTATAGAGACTAGACCAGATTATATTACAAATACATCAATTAAGAATTATAGAAAATGGGGAGTTACAAGAGTTCAATTAGGTGTTCAACATTATAATGATAAAATATTAGAAGGTATTAATAGAGAATGTTATACAAAAGATACTATTAAAGCATTAGATAAATTAAAACAATGTGGATTTAAAATAGTTTGTCATTTAATGCCCGATTTGCCAAATTCATCACCTGAAAAAGATAAATGGATGTTTTATAATGCAATTCATAATCCAGATGTTCAATTTGATGATGTTAAAATTTATCCTACAGCTATTTGTGAATCACATGATGATAAACATATTGTTATTTCAGATATTAATAAATGGTATAAAGAGGGGAAGTATGTTCCATATAGTGAAAAGAATTTACAAGATTTAATTGATGTTTTAATATATTATAAGACTAATATTCAACCATGGATTAGAATTCAAAGATTAGTTAGAGATATTCCAAAACAATCTATGATTGCAGGATATAATAAAATGAGTAATTTAAGACAAATTATTCAAGAACAAATGAAGAAAAAGAATTTAAAATGTAAATGTATTAGATGTATGGAAATTGGTGATGAAGATAAATATAATCCCATATTAACAGTTAGAGAATATAATGCGAATAATGGAACAGAATATTATATATCTTATGAATCTTATGATTTTAGTATTAAATATTATTTATTTTTAGTATTACATTATATATTATTATATTTTAATATTAAAATCTATTGGGGAGGGAATGATAATTTTAAAGGATTAATAGGATTTTGTAGATTAAGAATTGATAATAACCCTGGTGGTGGATTTATTAAAGAATTAGAAAATTGTGCTCTTATTAGGGAAGTTCATGTATATGGTCATTCATTAGGTGTTGGTACAGATGGTTATTCTTCTCAACATAAAGGTTTTGGAAAATCATTGGTAAAAACTGCTGAAGAAATTGCTATTAATCTAAATTATAAAAAAATAGCAATTATTGCTGGTGTTGGAACTAGAGAATATTATAAAAATAAATGTGGATATCATTTAGAAGGAACTTATATGGTTAAATATTTATGAATCTTTAATGATTTCATTTAATTTATTCATATTATCTGCGACATTAGAAACTAATTCATTCATTGATTCTTGATTATTAAAATCATTTAATGTTTTACTCATTTCTTCAAATTGTTGATTCATAGTATTTTTATCTATTCCTAAATCATTTTGTAAAAAGTTTTCTAAATCTAATTTAATATCATTTGCATCATCTTCATTTTTAACATTACCAATCTTTTGAAATATATTAAATATTTTATTAAATTCTGGTTCTTGAGAATTATTTTCTGGATTATTATTATTTTCTTCATTTTGCGGTAACATAGTATTAAAACCTTCAACCATTTTTAATACATTTCCTATTTTAATATTTTCCATAATATTCTTTTCATTTGTTTTATCCTCAACTTTAACATCTGCTGTTGAAAAGTTTTCATTAATAATAACTTTTTCTTTCTTCTTTTTCGGACCCATGTTTTTAAACATAGATTCCATACCTTTGAAACCACCCATTTTATCCATAAATCCATCCATTCCAGGGACTTTCTTTGTAATAGAATTCATTAATTTTTCCACTTCTATATCTCCATTATCTATCTTTGAACCATATCTATTTGTTATATCCTTTGTAATATTCATAATATGTGAAAATGGATTAGTTTTTGATTCACCTGTTAATATACCATCAAATGAACCAGCAATATCACATAATAAATCATCAGTATCTTTATTAATATCTACATCTAACATTTGACGAATATCAAATTTTTTAGATGGTTTATTTAATTTTAAAATATCTCGTAATATTTTAGCACGTTCTTTAAAAATAGGTTCAATATCATAATAAGATAAATATAAATTATGTAATTTTTCCCATATTAAATTTTTTAAATCATCTGGTTGATTATTTAATAAATTTCTTAAACTTAAATTTTCACCAAATAAACTTTCTGATATAATTTTTGTAGTTTCATTTTTATTAGAAAACACTTTAATCTTTTTATTGCAAAATAAATCAAAATTTTCATCAGTAAAACTATTATAAAATAATTTACCATTTTCTATTTTCATTTTATCATCAATCATTTCAATATCTGATAATATATTTTGTGTTTCTTCATCTTTGAAAATAATCTTTAATACTTTTAAAAACTCATTATATTGTTCTAAAAAATTACTTTCCATTCATTTAAATAATAATAATTTCTTTAAATATTTTTATTTTTGAAGAAAAATATATTATTCATTACCTAACATAGAGTATGATTTGAATCAAATATTTTGTGATTTATACACCTTAAATAATAACAACCATTAAATTTGATTTAAGTTATGCTGTATCTAACATTTGCATTACTTCATCATTATTACTAGTACGAGTAATATTTTTTGAAAAATGCATCCCAATACCATCTTGAGAAAAGAATTCAAACATTTTTTCGAGTCTTTTATTATTTGAACAAACAATTTTATTATATGTTAATGTCTGTAATAAGTCTGAAGATTCTAAACTTCCAATTAATGTTGTTGCATTATTTAATTTAACAAATTTAATTAATTCATCTACTTCAATATCAATATTTGTACTTGTATCAAATTCTAAATATATATCATTTTGATAATACTTATTTAAATTAGGATGACTTATATAATAATTATATAATTTCATATTAATAAGAGTCATCTGAAATGTTTTTAATAATTCTTCTTTATTATATACTATATCTTTATAATATATTAAATCATTTATATTAATATATGGTATATAAGATGGATTATTAATATTATTACTTAAATTTATAACAGTAAATATTGCAAAATTTATATTTTGTATATTTTTATCAACCTTTAAGCCTCTACTAATTGCATTAATTTCCATTTCTATAAGTTGACATATCATACCAGATAAATTAGTATTACCAACTGGATTATAAAAAAACTCATAAGTATCTTCTATTGAAATAATATTCTTACAATATGGTGCTACCATTCTTTCATATACAAGTGTATTATTATTTGATGAATTATTTTTTAATGAATTAAATATTATTTTACCAATATCATCTCTTAATTCTTTTAATGATGTATTAATCATATGTCCTTCTTGTACTCTTAAAGAACAATTATATTTAATACTTATCATACGTATGTAATCACTTGTTAATATTTTATGATTTTCTATCATCATTCTAATTGTTTCATTTGAACGTAATTTATCTAATACTTCTTTCTTTAATAAATCTTTTAAAGTTTCTATCGTATTATAATGCCCAAAATATGCAGATTTCCCACCTGGTTTCTTAACATCAGCCACCTTTATTATCCATGAAACTAGATTTTTCATTCTTAAATTAGCAGCACTATGGACGCCAAAATTTTTTTCAAATTCTGCTTTGTTATTAACTATTTTTGCAACTCCGTGTGCTAATTTGTAAATATAATAACTAATATAAGGGTTTAGCGAGTTCACATCAATTCCGTCTATAATTGCAGGTATTATATGTTCTTTATTGTATTCATTTAATTCTTGTTCTAAATATAATAAATATTCATCAACTGTTCTTATCGGTCTTTCTCTTGATTCATACAACCTTTCTATAAGAGTTGTATTAAGTGTATTAATTTCTTCAAATTTGGTTCTAATTTTTATTTCTTTTATTTTACCTAAGATATCTTTAAATACAACATTGCAATATTTTCTAATCATTGTATCTATAGTATCTAACTTACTTTCTCTTTCACTTATTGAACTTTGTAGTAATCCTTGAGTTACACCATTTGGTAAATCTGTACTTTTTTCCTTTATAATAGAATATTTATTTAATGGGATTATTGGATTATGTTCTATTGATGCAGCCTTAGATGATGTAGCTGCAGCGGTATCAGTTTTTGGATGTTCTTCAATATATCTTTTATATCGTTCATCAAAATTAATAATTTCTTTTAAATCATTACAATTAAATACATTTTCAAATCCAGCTAAATCACATATTATAAATGTAGATGTTTTATTACCTGGTCCTGATACAAAAGTTAAAAATAATAAAACATGACTTCTTGAACTTTCATGATTATTTGATGTTGGTTCTGTTTCACGTTTATCAAATATATTCAATATTACATCTCCTAATTTATTATAATTACTATCTATCCATTCTCTTCTTTCATTTAGTCTGAATTTAATATATGCATTATCAGTTAATGAACTATTTTTATAGTGTATATTAGGACTGTTAATTGAATGAAATCTATAAATATTATATGCTTTCAAATAAATTTCACTATAGATATTTTTTATTTTTATATTATTGCATATCTCTAAAGTTATACCATCTTGTTGTCCTTCATGCATATTTCCTTTAGGTTTAAAATTTATTAATAAAGATGTTTTACCACTACCAGATTGACCATATCCAATAAAACATATATCTTCACCATTAATAATTTTATTTATTATTACTGAACAATCAGTACCATTAGCGACTTCATGATTAGTTGTATTATAATCAAATATACCATCATATTTTCCAAAATAATAATATTCTTTTCTATTACTATAATCATTTTTAAATTCTGTTATTAATCTATGATGATGTTTTTCAGGAAATCTGCGTTTGATATCATTTATAAGAATGCTTGGTTCAGAATATTCAATATTATCATAATTATTATATTTAAATAATAAATATTTAGAATCACTATCATTTTTATATTTATATCTTCTATTTTGCGACATTACATTAGGACTTATTCTTATTTTAACATATGAAAAAATTTTCTTATTACTATTAATTATTCTTTCGTAGTGTAATGATATCGTATTATAATGAGTGTTTAAGTGTTTATTAATATAAAATTCTTTTATTAAATCAAATTTAGTTTTTAATGAAGTTAAAATGAATGACAATTCACCAACATTAACTTCATTTGAGAAAAATAAATCTTTTCTTTCACTATTAATATCTTTTAATAATATTTTAATAAATATATTATTCAATAAATAACAATCACCTTCTAATATATCAATATATTGATTAACAATATTTGTATCTCTATTTATATATATTTGAAAATTATCATTGTTTTCACTTATTATTTCTTTTATATTTTTACAGTTTTTTAAATTTATAAAAAACATATTTATTATTTCATTATAAATTTGATTAATACTACCAGTAATACGACCATTGTGTCCATAAATAGTTTGTAATAAAGCGTCAAAGTTTGTTTTATATTGTAATATATTTATAAAATGAATAAATATTGTCATATTATATATTGAATATAATATATCTAATCTATTATATGCATTATTTAAATAATCATAATTAGTACCACCTATCAAATTATTAATATCATTTTTATTAATAATACTACCTGCATTTTGTTTTTTTCCCATAGCCCCAAAAGCATTACTAAAATCAATTGTACCAAATAGTTGGTTAGATAAATCATTCACTCGTTGTTTGTTTTGACTGACATTACCTGGTGCTAATGCTGCATTACGTCTTGCTGCGTCTTGTGCACGTCTTGCTGCTTCTGCGTCTTGTTGTGCACGTATTCTTGCTGCTTCTTGTCTTTCTGCTTCTTCTTGTTGTGCACGTATTCTTGCTGCTTCTTGTGCACGTCTTGCTGCTTCTTGTCTTGCTGCTTCTTCTTGTTGTGCACGTATTCTTGCTGCTTCTTGTCTTTCTGCTTCTTCTTGTTGTGCACGTATTATTGCTTGTCTTGCTGCTTCTGCGTCTTGTTGTGCACGTATTGCTTCTTGTTGTGCACGTCTTGCTGCTTCTGCGT
>JACCEA010577016.1_pt1 | contig 11791 bp, 22 predicted proteins | sample 7449851 | NCBI WGS metagenome assembly JACCEA01 (sample SAMN15323453, study PRJNA562643) | freshwater metagenome | isolation source: river surface water | place: USA:Blue River Watershed | collected 2017-08-18 | reverse complement strand
TTCTCGACTTCGCCGAACCAATTCAGCCGTGCAATGGCGGGGCAGACTACCAGCGCTTCGGGGATCCGGAGATGGTTGATCGCTTCCAGACATTGCGCGGTTTTGCCTAACCCCGGCTCGTCGGCTAAGAGCAACCAGCGCTCGGATGATTCGGCTAACCATTGCGCCCCCTCTCGTTGGTATGGGAAGAGTTCGTTCATTCACGCACAAGTTCCTTCATGACGAGCGCGACCGCGGCTTTAAACGCGGTGAATCGCCCGGTGATGTCGACGACCTGGCTGTTCATTCGGGTGCCTTGCATCTCGGCCTCGGCGACGCGCAGCCGCAGGAGGTTCCGCTCTTGTGTGAGCGCTTCGATCGTCGTCTCCACATCGAGTGAGGCTTCATTGAGGCTCTGTTCTCCGAGATCGCTGGTGGTATTCATCGTCCCCATCCTTCCGTAAAGCCCAACAGTCCTAAAAGCGCCGCTTCCGCGCGCCCATCATCTTTCTTTTTCGACCACATGCCCGCGTTATGGGGAAAGAACCGCGACGCCATCGCGCGGCTTTTGTCTTTGTCGCTCGTGAGCCCATACTTCGCTTTCCATATCTGCGGCGCGACGTTCACCACGTTCAAATCGTACACTTGGCAGATCCCATGCAAGAGGCCGAGGCCATACCCGAAGGTGAAGGCTTGCACCGGCCCATCCTTCGGGAGCGCGTGAACATCTTCAACGACGACGCAGCGAATCGTGTGCTGTTTGAGGGAGAACAATTCATCGAGCGCCGCTTTGTTCACGCGATTGCGTAAGACCCCGTTGACCAGTGTGGGGGTGATGGGCATGTCGACGACCTGACAGCGCGGGGTGCCGGCGACCATCTCCACGAAGGCTAAGGCGCCATAGAGTCCGGGGTCGATGCCGAGGATATACGGCTTCATCTACTTCGCGACTCCCGTTTTAATTACCGATCGTTCCGTAATCAATTCCATTGGGCTGTCCTTTCGCTGGTGGAACCACAGGTGACGGGGCGCCGCTCGCATCTGCCAAGAGTTGATAGGCGCCCCGTCGATGGAACCCCGCGTTGACGAGCGAGGATTTCTCCGTCTCCCCGCATCGCGGGGCGTGTCGGTTACTTCGGGGCTTGCTGCTGCCCCGCAGGTTTCCCCTTCGCCGTCGCTTCCTGTACCGCGGTGTTCACCGTCATGGTGAATTTCCGTAGCCGATCGACATCGCTCTCGACCACTTGCGTGAACAGGGTCTTCACACTTTGGGGGTTGGTGACGTCTTCGACTTTAATTTGATACTTCGGCATGGTTCGAGCCCTCCTGTTGTAGTTGGTGAGTGGTGATCCAGTCTAACTGCTTCGGCTCCGCGCGTTCCTTCAACACAATGGCGATCAGGGACAGCACGGCGATGTCGATCATGCTGTCACGCGCCCCTTCGTGTTGGAGGGTCGATCCTTGCGCGTACGATTTCAACCGATTGAGCTTTTCATCCACCCGGTTCATCGCGTACTTCCATGCGGGGATCCCCCATTGTTCGGCGGCGGTGAGGTTCGAGTATTCCACCCCGTCGCTTTCATAATCCGCACCTTTGGAATCGTGGAGGGCTTTGATTTCGCGGAGTAACGCGTCAAAGGCGGCATAGCGCACCTTCGGCGTGCATTCACTCTTCGGATCCCACGTGCGCAACGTGGGAGGGGGCTGCACGTGGAAGCCGGATGCGGCGGGCGTGGGAGTGGAATAGGGGCCCGGTTGCTTGGCATCCGCATCGGCTAATTTTTCAAGTCGGCACATCTTACACGTGCATCCTAGAACGGGGTGGTGAGCGGACATGATGACTCCTCCTGTGATGGATAGGGTGCTGGATACGGTGCTGGATACGGTGCTGGGCCTCCGGGCGGCGGGGTTGAAGGACCGGGCCAGGGTTCCCATGCGACGAGCCCCATCGTCAGGATGACGGCCAGGACCCCGCGACCTACCGCCGCAAGCTGCGCCTGGAGCGTGGCGAGTTGGCGCTTGAGTTGTTCGTTCTGATCGCTCATTTCTGCTCAGTCCCTCCAAAGGAAAGGATCAGGCCTTCGCCAACAATGGTCCAACGCAATATGCCGATGCGACTTATCGTGAGGTGACCAATCTGTTTTGATCGACCCGCAACGGCGGCAGTATTTAACTTCCAGGTGGTCTACGGAGCCCTCCAGGATGTCAGCGGCAACCATGTTGCCAGGATGCTTGCATCGACGCTGTAACACAGCGAGACACCAATCCTCAATGTACGTCCACATGCCCCTCTGCCTTTCGTGCCGGTCACTTCTGTTCCCATTGTTTACATTGTTGGCCGTTGTTCGCATGCACCTGTCCTCCGAGAACGGTATAGCTCGCTGGCAATTCCTCTATCACACGGATCTGAATGCTCGTCAGTTTCTTCATGCATGTATCAGCTCCTGGTCCACCGTTGAACCAGAATTTACACGTCGCGCATCGTCGGTTAACCTTGTCCATGTTCACTCCCCCTCATCGATCTGTGCGGCGCGTTCTAGCTCGACGATGCGGGCCTCAATGTCCACTCATGGCTTCACCGCTTCGTAGGTCGCCTCAAAGATGTCAGGCTTGCAGGGGTACAGTTCACCCTTCACGCCCCTAATGATCCAGTCCCCCATATCGGCTCGCATCATGCCTTCCCATGTCTCAATCATGGCACATCGCTTTATCGGATCGTACCGCACCCCGCATACATGCTCTGGATTTGGATGGTGGTCATCGAACGTCGAAGGTTTTATTTGTACCGCCTCGATCACCACTGGTTTTTTCCTAAACTTTTTCATCGCCCCTCCCGCTCTGCTGGTTAATTCACGGTCTGTCTACTGTGCAGTATCGTGGTCATATCGCATCTACCTTCCGCTCCGCCCACCCCGTTTCCCTCATGTGCGGCCTTTCTGCTTTCGATTTCGATTTCGATTTCGATTTCGCTCCCGCTTTCGGCGCCTGTATTTCCGCCGCGTCGATCGCGCCTTGGCGAGGGCCGAGCTTCTTTGGCCTCGACGCCGGCCACGCACGAGTTGCGCGTAGGGAATCAGTTCCATGTCGAAGAGGTCTTCCGCGGTGAAGATGATGCCGTGCAACCGCGCGGCGTGCAGGACGGCGCGCACACAATAACTCGGCACGCGTCCGCCGTTGCCGGCGCGCAAGGCGTACGGGCGGCGCCAGTGGGCGATCGCATTCTTCGACCAGGAGATGTACGGGTACGCGGGAACGACCACGCGCAGCGCGTTCGACATGTCCGCGATCGTGCCGAACTTGAGAATGATGCGATCGACTTGTGGCGAGATCCAGTGCATGGTTCGTAATATATCACAGTGTGGTGTTTAGTTGTCAAGAGGGTTTGTTACATTATATTTCAAGGCGTCACGCGAGGCTTGCACCGCGGCTTTGATCTCGGCGCGTCTCGCTTTGGCCGCAGCGCGTCGTGCTTGGGCCTCAGCGATGCGTGCGGCACGAACCCCCGGCGAGACTCTGGTCCAGGCCCGGGCGAGTTGTGAGGGGTGCGTGGGACGAGCATACTCGCCCATGGCGATCCGCATGACGCGTTGGCGCTTCACCAGGACGACCATATGGAGGGCGAGCCCGTGGGGGGTCGCGATATGCATCGCCGAGAAGACAGGATGCTCTTTCACTCGATCGACTAAATAGAACAGTGAGGCGAAATTGGGATAGTACGGAACGTGTTCAAGGATGTACTTCGACCACGGTTGCAGTTTTTGTGACGCCTTCGTTTTCGCCATGTTGTTGACCTCCGTAAAAGTGAGTGGAATCAGGAGAGAGTAGAACACATATAGGCGCTATCTGTCAATTGAAAGCGTCAAAAAAGCATGGAAAGTGAGTGATATCAATTGGTTGTGAGCCCCACGCATGTTATCGCGTCAGATCACTCAGTCAGCGCCGGGGAGTTGGGGCGGTAGCAGCCACGGGGAGAGAATGGGCCGGCGCTGTTGCGGCGCTCTTTCTTCTTTACCGTTTATATCTATATTATATATATAATAATAATAATATATATATAAGTATAAGTAAAAGAAGGGGAAAATCGGATTTTGAAAACTGAGCAGGAGAACGAATAACGTAAAGTTTATCATAAGTGATTGGCAAAGAAGGGAAAAACGGGATTGACGGAAAGAAAAATCAATCGCTGGACAGATAAAGTATGTGATAGAAGGCCGAAATCGGCGAAACGGTCGTCTTCTAATCGTACGCACACGATGGATTGGTGGGCGATCGGTTCGGCGTCGGCGTCGGGGTCGGGGTCGGCGTCGGCGTCGGGGTCGGGTCGGTCCCCGTGCGCTGCTCGCACGGGGACCAGGGAGAGAAGAGGTTAGATCTGTTTGCAGTAGGGGCGGATGCGGTACTGGGCCACGGTGAGATGTTTGACCTTGCCGAAACACTCCGCATACATCCAGGTACTTTCCTCCGGGGGCCTCGGGGGTGTGTAGGAACATCCGGCAAGGGACAGGGCGACGGCGACGGCGACGACCAGGACAATCCAGCACAAGAGGGCGTTGAAGGCTTTGGTCCGGCGAAGTTGCTTTCTGAGGGTGTAGGTATCGGGGGTCATGCGTCTAATCCTCCTGCGTAGCGCTCTCCGATGTAGTGTTGATAGGCTTGCCGGTCCAGGTCTGCAAAATCCCACCCGTTCACGTCGCACAGGTGGCGAAGGTCGGTCAACATGTCGATCACGTTGCAGTGTTCCCCATAGGGGTCGTAGGTTTTGGTTAGGATGGTTGTGAGGGACTTCGTGCGTTGTGTTGGGGTTGTACCTTTCATGATCCTGGTTCCTCCTGTGGGGTGTAGCCATGGTTTGTGAGGGTGTCTAAACTGACGGTTGAAAACATGGGGTGTCCGTCGATTGGTTCTAAAATGGTCCAGAGCTCGAACGTGGGATAGGTCGGGGACTCTTGATAGCCACAAAATTTCGCTTTGATTGGTTTCATGGTATGGTCCTTTCAGGAGATGTGTTTTCCTTCGTTTTATCGGTGCTCTCAATCGTTCGCCACGGCCCAGGTGTATGTTTCGTGGTGTGTGTCATACTGTTGCCTCCTAATACACCGCAATCCCACGGCTATATACACTGTCAATGTTCGTGCCTTCTGGTACATCACTCTTGCGTACTAAGTAAACCGCACACCCGCGTGGGTCTGTCTGGTGATAGGCCACAAACTCAGGGTACTGGGCAACAATAGCCTGGAGTCGTTTCAATGCTCCCTTCTCACGATCTGCGATGCGAGTACGATGAACCGTATCCTTGCCTTGTCCATGCATGTACCTGTGGTAAACCATATAGGGCATTTCGGTTGCTTCGTCCCGTTCAATAGCCCATGACCCATATTCATTCCCGGTACCACACTCCAGCTCGCCCCAACGGCTCAGTGTCATACTGATACGTCGCAACGCATTGGCATGCTCATAACTAATACCGGCCTTCTCTAACCTGCTCAGGACTTCGTAACGTTCTTTAGCTGTGGTAGCCATAGTCACCCCCTGTTGGTTCAATCGGTTGCCTACTTCACGCGTTTCAGATTCGGCCGGAAGTCCTGTTGTTCGGTGTGAATGCGGCCGGTTTCAAACCAGGTGATAAGACGATAGGCGAGATAGGCGCCCATACCGTTGAGGAAAAACATAATCAAGAGGCCCAGTAGTGTTTGCATGATGTGAAGTCCTTTCATTGAATGGAGTGTGAGAGGTTAGGCTATGGTTCCGTCTTCTAAGAATTCATACTCATTCGCGCGGATCGACTCTTCTACTTGTTCGTCACTGTTTTGATGGGTCCATTCTTTTTCGAGTTGCCTGTAAACCCAGTTCATGAAATCCCGCGCGAGCTCGATTAGGGTATCTTCGTCTTCGCCTAGTTTGACCTGCAACAGCTTGAATTCGGGGCTATCATATTCGAGCTCGTCTTCTTGTGTGTTCGGTAGTTCCACATCGAACACGGTACAACCTGAATGGGAATAGTGTCCGCGATGCCTCACTTTGAAATACCCGTCTGGATACTCTTTCGCAATCTCCGCTAACCCATCTACAATACGATGCAGTTCCTTGTCCTGCGGCGCATACTCTTTCAACTCCTCCACTTTCACATCACTCGCGCGCCAGGTCCCTTCGACACAAGCCCCATCACCTTGCGACCAGAACCCGGAAAAATAGATCGTTGGCTTATACCTTGTTTCTCCCCCCATGGTTTTGTAGGCAGTCTGATTAATGTCCAGTCCTAAGAGCCCGGCGACGGTTGCGGCATCGTCAATAACACACTCACTCCAGTAGGAGTCTTCACAATTCACATCGCGGTACCAGTCCCTCGCCTTCTCTTTTGCTTTGTCGCTCAATTCATCGTACTGATAGACCTTAGTTTGTTTGATTCTCATGGTTCCTCCTATTGGTTGCGGGTTGGATCAACGATTACGTTGTGTTCAGGATTCAACCGGGCTATTTCCGCGTGAACAACCGATGTGGTTGCGCGAGATGTGAACGCGGTTAGAATGATGGACGTACCAAACACGGATAGAATCTCAGCATCATTTCCGAAATCTGCCATCCATCCTTTTGGAGTGGTGAAGAGTCTAATTTCTTTCATGGTCTGGGCTCCTATTGGTTCGCAGGTGAAGGGAACTTGAACGCAAATGCTTCGTTCCACGTGTTGAATACCGGGCTTGATTGAAACTTCTGCATTTTCAAGGCTTCGTGCGTCGGGAACAACCGGGAGAGTTCTTCGATGCTATGGAATGTTTTCCCGTCGTGATGAATGACTAATCCCGCTGTTTCTCCGTGCTGCTTAGAATAGAATCGAATCTTTCTGTAACGCATGGTCTGTACTCCCTTGTTAGTGGTTGCGTTGCTCATGCCTAGACCTAATGCTAGATTCGTGCCGTGCGTAACACATTGATAAATAACAAAAGGACAAAAAAGAACTGGATAATAAACAACACAGATGTATAATTTTAGTTCGGGCAGCGTGCTATAAAAGAGACAGAGCACGAAAGGGAATAGGATGCTAGTCGAACGTAAACTCAATTACGATGCGGCAATACAAGCGGCATATGAGGGTAAGACGGTAAAACGTATTTGTCTTGCGCTCGGATGTTCTTACTATCTGTTTTGTCAGGAAATTAAGAACAATCCTTCATTTTCTCAAGCACTTAGGGATGCCATAGTAGCAGCCAAGCTCTTGCTGGCCGATAAACTCCAAACTTTACACGAGGATATGCCGGAAGCGGATGCTGCGACATTGAATGTGGTGAGCTCGAATTACAAATATCTCTTGACTCATTACCTCCCGGAGCAGTTCGGCAACCGTGTGGAAATCAACCATAACCGCGTGGATGTTCGGGGAGCAATCGACGAAGCAAACAAACGACGGAAGACAATCGATGTTTCCCCTCAACCCGTCAACCCACTCGATGATTGATAATAAAGGGTTTTCTTCTTCTGATACGCTACTCACTGGATATACACAGGGCTTGTACTTATAAGTAGTTGACATATAAGTAATGTCTCATAAGATCCATTATGTCAACCGAAAGCAATGTCCATGCCAATGATGCCCATTCGATCCGGATTCCCTATGCTGAGACGATCCCCGACGACGGGGGGTGCCACCGGGGGGTGGGGGGCTCTTTCCGGCGATCGGTGTTCCCTTACGGGACCCTTGCACACACTCGACCATGATTTTTAAAATTTTTGAAAATTTTCTCAAATACGTGGGAAAAATGATACACTCCGATCGTCGCATCTCACCCAGGCGCCGAACAGGATGAACACGCATCGTTTCTTCAACCCGCGAACGCTCACCCGTCACTACATTGATCGCATCAACACACCCCCGCCGAGTCGTCGCGCCCGCTGGATTAATGCGTGGCTCGGCGTATCAGGGAAATCGGCCTAGATGAAGTACGCCCCCCAAGACGAACAAACGCTCATGACGGAGCTCTGGGACCCGCAGATCGCCGACGACTTAGAGCAATTCGTCCTCTTTGCCTACCCATGGGGGAAGGCCAATACGCCGCTGTGCAATATGCAAGGGCCGCGCACCTGGCAACGCGACGACCTCCAGGCGATCACGGAGCACATTAAGAAACAGAAAGGCGTCATCGATCTCGGGCTCGCTCCCGAGATGTGGCGCGAAGCAACGGCCAGTGGCCGCGGCGTCGGCAAAAGTGCGAAGATCTCATGGCTCGTCGACTGGATGATGACGACGCGCCTCGGCTCAACCTGCATTGTGACGGCGAACACCGAGCCGCAGTTGAAGACGCGCACGTTCGCGGAGATCAGTAAGTGGACGACCTTACTACTCAATGCCCATTGGTTCGAGACGACCGTGCTCTCCGTCAAGCCCGCCGAGTGGTTCAAGAAGCACCTGATCGAGCAGTTGTCGATGGACTGTGGGTATTACTACGCACAGGGCCAATTGTGGAGTGAAGAGAACCCGGACGCCTTCGCCGGCGTCCACAACCCCTACGGCGTGATGGTGATTTATGATGAAGCCTCCGGCATCCCCGTTCCCATTTTCAACGTCACAGAAGGTTTCTTTACTGAGCCGGTGCTTGATCGCTATTGGGTCGTGGCTTCTAATCCACGGCGCAACTCGGGCGGGTTTTTCGAGTGCTTTAATAACCATCGCGCGTACTGGAAACTCCGACAACTGGATTCTCGCACTGTGGAAGGGACGGATACCGCGCTATTCAATCGCATGGTTGAGCAGTATGGCATCGACTCCGACACCGTGCGCGTCGAAGTCCTCGGACAATTCCCCGCCCAAGGCAACCGACAGTTCATTTCGAACACCCTCGTCTCCGGAGCGCAGACCCGAGAGCTTATTAAAGATACTTATGCGCCGCTGATTATGGGCGTCGACATCGCGCGCTATGGCGATGACAGCACGGTCATTCGGTTCCGCCAGGGCCGCGATGCCCGTTCCATCACGCCCATCCGCTTTAAGAACCGTGACAACATGTATGTGGCGAATGAGATCGCCCGATGGATCGATACGATCAACCCCGATGCGGTGAACATCGACGCCGGCAACGGCACGGGCGTGATCGATCGGTTGCGCGAGCGCAAGTACAAGGTGCATGAGATCTGGTTCGGGAGCGATGCCGAGCAAAAGGAATGGGCGAACAAGCGCACCGAGATGTGGGCGAAGATGCGCGACTGGTTGGGCGGCGGCATGATCGACGGCGACCCGCGACTCTTCGGCGATCTCACGTCTCCCGAGTATGATTACTTCGGGAAGGCGAAGGACAAGATCATGTTGGAGTCGAAGGAATCGCTCAAGGGGAAAGGCTTCCGGTCCCCCGATGACGGCGATGCGCTGGCGCTCACCTTTGCGACTCGTGTCGCGCGGCGCGATGCCAAGGCGTCGTCGGCGAACCGGCCCAAAATCGCGAGAGATCTTGACTATCCCCTATGTTCATGAGATAGCTGATTTCTACGAAGTACTCCGGAGGCACGAACGATATGGGCGGTGGACCTGTCATGCGATCGTTGGCGGCGCTCGGCACCCTCGGGCTCTCCGAGACGGCGCAAAAGAAACCATTTCAAGATCTCGGGAACGACAACCCGGTCAATTCCGCCGCGGGCGGGCCGCTCCGGTTTATCCCCGGAGGGGCGCAAATCGCTGCGGTGATGGGGATGGGGACCGACTCGATGACCCCCGAACCCCCGACGCTCCACACCATGCCGGTCCTCGGGCAGCAGGGCGCCGAGGATACGACCGCGCAGCAAAAGCTCGATGCCTTGGCCGAAGCGGAACGCGTGCGCGCGGGCCGTGGTCGTGCTGCGAATATGCTCACCTCGCCGGATGACGCCCCGGCGCCGAAAGTCAAAAAATACTTAGGAGGGTACTAAATGCGATACGCCGCGCTGTTCGTCCTGATTTCCATCGTCATGCTCACGGGGTGCGCGCAGTCAAGTGAAACGGTGCGGCACGGAGACACCACGTTTCTCCTGACCCAGACACAGAACCAATGGGCCGAGAATGCCGTGCTGATCTCGGAATGTGAAAAAGAGCTCGCGAATGGGGTGTGCAAGCCAAAGGGCGAGGTGAAGGTGATGGTGATCTCAGGGAAGCTCCCCGAGCTCATGAGCGGATTGAAACATGATGCCGTCGTCCTCGGATCCGCGTTCGTCATCCGCGACGGCTTGATTAAGAGTAAGTCGTCCACGACACAGCGCAACCAGACCGATATTCGCGCGTCAACGGTCAACCCGAAGTAACCCCCGATGCCCAATCCAGCGATCCACGACAACGACGAACGCGGGCGCAACATCATCAAGCGATGGGATAGCGCGGGTGCGGCCCGCGGGTCCCTCGATTCGGTGTGTGAGGAAATCGCCCGGCGCATCCTGCCCAACTACGCGGGGTCGTTTTCGTCTGGTCCTGCGGCGGGCGGGGTGATGAAACCGTTTCAATTGCACAGCGAAGAGATGTACGACGCGACGGGCGCCCTCGCGCTCACGCGCTTTGCCGCGGCCATGGAGTCGATGTTGACGCCGCGGAACTCCCAGTGGCATAGTCTCCAGCCGTCGGACCCTGCGCTCAAGAAACGACGGAACGTGCAATTGTGGTTCGACGAATTGACGCAGATGCTTTTTAAGTATCGGTACGCACCATCGGCCAACTTCGCCAGCCAGCAACACGAAAACTACATGGCGCTCGGCGCCTTCGGGACCGGCTGTACGTTTATCGATAAGCTCCAGCCGCGCTATGGGAAAGGGCTTCGGTATCGAGCCGTCCACTTGGGCGAGGTGCGGTTTTGTGAGAATCACCAAGGTATCATCGATACGGTGATCCGCCGCTTCCCATTAACGGCGCGACAAGCCGCGCAGAAGTTCGGAAGCGCCGCGCTCCCTGAGAAAATCATCCAAGCCGCGAACGACGGCAAGAAATACGACGACACGTTCATCTTCTTCCACTATGTGACGCCGAGAGAGGATTACGACTCGAACCGATTGGATGCGGCGGGACAGCCGTATCGCTCGGAATACGTCGCGATGGAAGGCGCCACGCACGTGTTGGATGAAGGGTTCGAGAGTTTCCCGTACGCGATCAGTCGATACGTAGTTGCACCAGGCGAGATCAACGGACGATCCCCGGCGATGTTAGTACTTCCATCGTTAAAGGTGCTGAATGAAGAAAAGAAAACGGTGCTTAAGCAGGGCCATCGTGTGGTGGATCCTGTGTTGCTGGCTCACGATGACGGGATACTGGATAATTTCTCAATGCGTGGCGGCGCTCTCAACTATGGCGGGGTATCCGCCGAAGGCCGACCACTCGTTCACACCTTGCCAACCGGCAACATCGCCATCGGCAAAGAGCTCATGGACGACGAACGGATGGTCATCAATGACGCGTTCCTCGTGACCCTCTTTCAAATTCTCACCGAAACCCCCGAGATGACGGCGACGGAGGTGATCGAGCGCACGCGAGAGAAAGGCGCGCTCCTGTCCCCGACGATGGGCCGGCAACAGTCCGAATATCTTGGCCCGATGATCGAGCGCGAAGTCGACTTGCTGATGCAACAAAAACTTATTTCGCCGATGCCTGACATCCTGCGGCAAGCCGCGGGCGAGTTTGTCGTGGAGTATGATTCGCCCCTGTCTCGCGCACAGAAGGCGGAAGGCATTTCGGGGTTCTTTCGACTCGTCGATTGGTCCCGTGATTATGTGCAGATCACCGGCGACAAGAGGCCGCTCGATTTCCTCGACTGGGATGCAGCGATGCCTGAGATCGCGCAGGGTCAAGCGGTGCCGACGCGCTGGATCAAAACCC
>JACCEA010512096.1_pt1 | contig 11791 bp, 12 predicted proteins | sample 7449851 | NCBI WGS metagenome assembly JACCEA01 (sample SAMN15323453, study PRJNA562643) | freshwater metagenome | isolation source: river surface water | place: USA:Blue River Watershed | collected 2017-08-18 | reverse complement strand
GTTAAATTGTGCGCTCGAGCAATGATTCTTTGATTGGCAACGACCACTGCACCAACAGGAACCTCATCTTTTTCGTAAGCGTATTGAGCTTCCTTCAGCGCTTCACGCATGAAATAATCATCAGAAAAAATAGATAACGACATTAGAAATTCAATCCAGAGGAAAAATAAATGACTCCATTTCCTAAGGCATCTAAAGAAGGAGTAAAACCAAGTCGAAACGTGTACGAACGAAAGTTCATGTTCCCCATCCGCAAACCGGCGGAAAAAGACGGTCCAAAACTACCATTAAACGGCGCATCTAAATTTGAAAAAGTGCCAGAAACTCCAATTCCAGCAAAAATACCAACCAATGCCTGCGCATCTCGATGAGAAAAATGACCTAAACTTCCCTCTAATAAAACAGGTACATGACCCAAAACTGTAAAATCTCCAGCATTATTACTTCCTATTCCAATGTTAAAGGGAACCGCAATGGAAAGTGAAGATTGGACCTTTCCCGTTGCTAATACAAATCTTGGGCAATATTCTAAGGTTGTTACCAGTAAACTATTGTTGAATTGGTTGGGATCTGTCCACAAGACCAATCCACCTGATAAGGTATGATCAACCTCTTTCACTTCGAATGACTTTTTTCGAAGACTATCGGAAGTATTCGATTTTTTTGGGGAGGAAGTCCGTCCACGACCTTCTTCAAAATCTTGGGAAAATGCGGTAGAAAGTGAAAAAGAAAAAAATACGGTTAAGAAAATGGTTTTAATGCAGTTCATAAACATCATTTTTGGAAGGAATTTCAATGGATGAAAATCCTGATTCTTTTAAAGACGCAGATAAAAGTTCCATGGATGGTTCTTCTCCGTGAACGAGGAAAACTTGCTTTAATTCTTTTGGATTTTGGTGTTTTACAAATCTCACCAAATCGTCCTGATCTCCGTGTCCGGAAAACAAACTGGTTGACATAATACGTGCGCGAACTTGATAGGTTTTCTTATCAAAATGAAGCTCATTCGGCTGTTCGCGTAACTTAGCTCCCAACGTACCTGGCGAGGCAAAGCCCACCATCAAAATGGTTGCATTGGGGTTTTCGATGTTTTTCCGAATGTGGGTTTGAATTCTTCCACCGTCTAACATACCGGATGCTGAAATAATGATGGCCGGCTCATCAAACTGCGACAAAATTTTACTTTGTTTTTCGTTTTCGATGTAGAATAGTTGATCGAAGATGAAAATTTCACCGTCGTTTTTCTGCATTTCGCGGGCTTCCTTATTCAGGTAATTGTGCATTTGTTGGTAAGCTTTGGTAGATTCCAACGAAAGTGGGCTATCTACAAACACCTTAATTTCGGGAATAAGTCCCAAATTCACCATTTTCTTTATTTCAAAAAGCAAGGCTTGGGTTCTTCCCACCGAAAAAGCAGGAATGATCAATCGGCCGCCTTTCTCCACACAAGTTTCCTTGATGATTTTCGAAAGGTAACCCGTGTAATCCCTTCCCGGCTCGTGAAGGCGGCCTCCGTACGTTGACTCGGTTACCAAATAATCCACAGGCTCCATGGGTTCCGGATCCACCAAAAGCGGATAATAATCGCGTCCAATATCACCAGAAAGTCCGATTTTCACTTCTGTTCCATCATTTCTTTTGAGATACATCACCACGTGAGCGGCCCCAAGAAGGTGTCCGGCAGGAATAAACTTGATGGAAATATTGGATGCTATTTTTTGGCGAACATTGAAATTCAGGGTAGCAAATTGCTTCATCGTTTGCACAACTTGAGGCTCCAAATACAAGGAATCGTAGGCTTGACGATTTAATCCAGGACCTCTTCGGCTATTCTTCTTCCCTGTTAGAAAAGCGATTTTCTTCCGATTAATTCCAGCACAATCCATTAAAAGTAAATGCGTTAGGTAATACGTAGGAACGGTAGAATAAATCTTTCCTTCAAATCCCCAACGTTTAAGCAGGGGTAAGTTTCCAGAGTGGTCGATATGAGCATGCGTAAGTACAACGGCGTGAATTTCAGAAGGATCAAAAGGAAACTCTACAGGAACTACGTTTTCTTTCTTCCGCTTTTCCATGTCCATTCCACAATCCACCAAAATTTTTACCCCGTCGTTTTCAATGAGAAATAAGGAACCCGTAACTTGTTTTGCAGCACCTAAAAATGATATTGTTCTGTTCATAAATTTTACGAAAATACAACCAATTTGGGAAGTTGTTGTTTGTAATTTTGATGAAGATGCCGAACCGAATTCACCGATCACGTTTTTTCAAGCAATCCTACCAAAGTTGGAAACAAGCCGGCTTGTTTCGAGGCTTGTTTTTCAAAATTGAAGAGCGCTACATTCGATTACTGGATGGAGATTCTGATGGGGTTCTCCACCTTGACAAAAACGACGAGATCCAATTTATTTTCCATTTCAACGATGTTTTTGGACAAGGAGACTTCTTGTTAGAATACCTTTCCGAATTGGTCAGAAAAGAAGGATTTACCGTTCATCAATCCCATACTTTCAAACAAGCATCCGAAAATTTTGGATTTGAGTTGATGGAACGTATGGTATTGCATCGCTCCAAATGGAAATGGCTCCCCTGGATCGCATTTAAAGATGCAGAAATATTAGTCATTTCCCTTTCGGTTGGTCATCAAAGCGGAAGGTTGAGTATTCGCCATCAATCAAAAATAAAAAATCCTCGATTTGCAAATACCCAAGCCTGCATTGCCTGGATTTTGGAAAAACAAGCCAGAATCAAATTAAATCGCCAAAAGGTATAATCTAATTGGCCAAAAAAAAGCCCCCCGAATTCCTTCGGGGGGCTTTTTGATTCATTCATGATTTCAATCTTGGGCTTTCATCATGGTCACCAATTTCTTACTTAAGAAGAAAAGGACAACCGAAGCGGCACCAGCCATGAATACAAAGAGCATGAAGAAATCGTACAAGTTATTGATCTGCATACCTGCAAAGCTTGGCTTTTCGGGTTTCAAATTCCAAAACTGAATTTTTTCAAATTTCTGACCTTTATTTTCTTCAATAGCATGAGTCATCAATAAACCAGAACCATCCACAATGGCAGCTCGATCAATTTTGGAATTGTTGGTTTTAATGACTTTCAAGTGGAAGTTCAACACTTCGGCGGTTGAACCATTTCTAGTAATTGCCGTAACAGAATCTGCTTTGTCACTTCCAGTGGAATTGGAAGAAGAAACAGTCATGACTGGCAATGCAGTTTTTGCATTGGGATCTGCCGACCAAACTGTGGTATCTAACATCGTTGTTGCCAAAGAATCTAATACTGAAGTAGATGTATTTGGAATAAAGGTGCGATCCATTTTCACTTCTTCTGGATAATATGCAGACAACGTACCGGCAAACTTATTCGCTGCAGCGGTGGAAAGGAACCACACTCCCATTAACAAGGAAGCAAGGCGGACGGGTGCCAAACGATTCACCATGGAAAGTCCAATCGGAGATAAACAAAGTTCGCCGAAGGTATGAATGGTGTATAAACTCACCAACCAAATCATGGATACTTTAGCAGAAGGATCCAATCCTTTTACGCCGAATGCAATGACCAAATAACCTAAGGCCAAAAGGAAAAGTCCAATGGATTGTTTGAATGGAGAAGCAGGTTCCATATTTCTCTTTCCAAGGAATCCCCACAACCAAACAAAAACAGGGGCAAAAATAACAATGGCTACAGCGTTGATAGCTTGAAAAAACGATGCTGGAATAACACTTCCAAAAAGGTTACGATCGGTTTGTTCCTCAGCAAAATACGTTAACGAAGCACCGGCTTGTTCAAAAGCCGACCAAAAGAAAATCACAAAGAATGCAACAATGTAAATAACCCAGATTCTGGTGCGCTCTGGCTTGGTCAACGACTTATCGGAAATGATAAATCCGGGCGCAGCGATCGTCAAAGCGAAAATAAAACTTCCAATAAAGTCCATGGAAAAATACTCTACCTTCCAGAAAATAAACAATAAAGCGAAGAATACACTACCCCAAATCCCCAAAGATTTGGTATCCAATGGAGCTTTTTCTCCATTTGCTTGTACTTCTCTTTTGGCGTTAGGTTTTTCACCAATTTGTTCACCAGTAGGAGAAACTAAATATTTATTCTTTTGAGTAATGAAGATGATTAAGGAAAGAATCATTCCAACGCAAGCTGCTAAGAAGCCCCAACGAAAATCGGCAGGATTACCAGTATCGCCAAAATAACCGCAAATCAAAGGAGCAATGAACGCACCCAAGTTGATTCCCATGTAAAAAATGGTGAATGCAGAATCAATTCGACGATCACCCTCTGGGTATAATTGACCCACCATGGTAGAAATATTCGGCTTAAAAAACCCATTACCAAAAATCAACATCCCCAAACCGATAAACATCATGATGGAAGCAAATCCTGCATCTTGATAAAAAGTACCGGAAAGGAACATGAAAAACTGACCAATGGCCATCATGATACCACCAATAACAATCGATTTGCGATTACCCCAATAACGATCGGCCATGTAACCACCAATAAGCGGAGTTAAATAAACCAATCCGGTGTAAGATCCATAAATTTCAGAGCCTAACGCTTTGTCGAAAAACAAGGCTTTGGTCATAAATAGCACAAAAAGTGCGCGCATTCCGTAGTAGCTGAAACGCTCCCACATTTCGGTCACAAAAAGCAAATACAGCCCTTTGGGATGTCCTTTTGGTGTTTCGGTCATAAGTTTTTCAATGGTTTAAAGCCCCAAGATAAGAAAGATTTTGGTTTATCACCTTCACTGTTTTTCCACCACGGTGTAACCCGCTTCTCGAAGCAAAGTCACCAATCCGTGAGAACCACCGAGATGGCCGGCCCCAACTGCGATGAAAACCGACTTCTTTTTCATCAGGGCCGGAAGCGTTTTCATCCAATTGCGATTGCGCTGAAAAAGCATTTTCTCCAAGTCCATTTTCATCTCATCCGATTCCTCGATGAACTTTGCTAGGGAATCAATGTTTCCCTGATGAAAAAAGTGTTGTAATTCATCCCATTCTTGTTGGGCTTTGGGGCGATTGGTTCCCATGTCCCATAACGAACGTACAGCCTCTGAATCGGGAATAGAAAAAAGTACATTGGCTTGCTCAGAGGCTGTTTCCAAACCAAAGAGAGGGATTTTGAGAGAATCTGCAGCGTCCATGAAAATGGTTTCCGAGCCTTTGGGTTTGGAACATGGAAGAAGCTTTGCGGCCAAAAGCGAGGTCGTCATCATGGGATGAAAGCGTTCTAATGCCGTAACATCCAACTGATATTGCTGTTGTACTTTCGATTTAAACTCTGGATAGCGCTCTCCCATCAAACGATCCAAGGAACGTTCTTTGGGAACCATGGCTTTGGAGGTGATTTTAATTTGTTCGGAAACCTTTTTCAAATTCATTTCCAAAACCAAAGCTTCCGATTTTTTCAAATATTCCATGAACGAAACAGGAACCAATTGTGCCTTCTCACATCCTAAATGCAAGGTTCCTGTTAAAAAAGAAGGCTTTTGTAATCCATTTCCAGAAATCTCAAAAATGGGAGTTTGAGCATGAGAAATCGATGAAATGAAAAGAGCGAAGAATAACTCCTTCGCTCTTTTAGATAGAAATAACTTCATTATCTGAAAGCTGAAATTCCTGTAATGTCCATTCCGGTAATCAACAAGTGGATGTCATGGGTTCCTTCGTATGTAACCACCGATTCCAGGTTCATCATGTGACGCATGATGGGGTATTCACCGGTAATTCCCATTCCGCCGTGAATTTGGCGAGCTTCGCGAGCGATCCACATGGCTTTATCCACGTTATTGCGCTTTGCCATGGAAATTTGAGCTGTTGATGCGCGGTCATCGTTTTTCAAAGTACCAAGACGCCAAACCATCAACTGCATTTTGGTAATTTCGGTCACCATTTCAGCCAATTTCTTTTGTTGCAATTGGAAAGAAGCGATGGGCTTACCGAACTGTTCGCGTTGCAAAGAGTATTTCAAAGCACTGTCGTAGCAATCCATAGCAGCTCCAACAACTCCCCAAGCGATTCCATAACGGGCAGAATCCAAGCAACCCAATGGCCCTTTCAATCCTTCAATGTTGGGAAGTAAATTTTCTTTTGGAACCTTTACATTATCAAACACCAATTCTCCTGTAGCGGAGGCGCGAAGCGACCATTTGTTGTGGGTTTCTGGGGTTGAAAAGCCTTCCATTCCACGTTCAACAATAATTCCTTTGATGCGACCTTCTTCATTCTTCGCCCAAACTACGGCGATATCTGCGAAAGGAGCATTCGAAATCCACATTTTAGCACCATTAAGCAAGTAATGATCTCCCATGTCTTTGATGTTGGTGGTCATGCCACCAGGATTTGAACCGTGATCGGGTTCGGTCAATCCGAAACAGCCCATCCATTCGCCGGAGGCAAGTTTAGGAAGGTACTTTTTGCGTTGCTCTTCAGAACCGTATTTGTAAATGGGATACATCACCAAAGAACCTTGAACTGAAGCGGTTGAACGAATACCGGAGTCGCATCTTTCCAACTCTTGCATGATCAATCCGTAAGTAATTTGATCCATTCCACCGCAACCGTATTCGGCAGGTAGAGCAGGTCCAAATGCACCAATTTCTCCTAATCCTTTAATGATGTGGCGAGGAAACTCCGCGCGTTGGGCGTAGTCTTCGATGATGGGAGAAAGTTCTTTTTTTACCCAAGCCCGAACAGAATCGCGAATCAACTTATGTTCATCGGTTAACAGTTCGTCCAACAAGTAATAATCAGGTGCTTCGAAATTATCGGTTCTCATAATGAAAAGTTTTTGCAAAAATAAAACGCACATTTGGCTTTTTGGTTCTCAAAAATCAAGAACTTTGAACATGAAAAAAACAGAATCGATCTTGAAGGTTAAAGGACTTCGATTTTTTGCCTTTCATGGTTTCTACCCGGAAGAGCAGAAATGCGGAGGTTGGTTTGAGGTAGATGTTGAATTTTCTTTACCTATTTCCAATAGCATTAACGACGAATTATCCTCTAGCATCAATTACGAAAGCATTTCTGCGATTGCAAAAAGCCACATGGCTGTTCCAAAAAAAACCATTGAGGAAGTGGCTTTTTCCATCAAAAACTCCTATTTTTCTCAATTCCGTCTTCTCCCCCAACAAGTTTTGGTAACCGTTCGTAAATTGCGACCAGCCATTCAAGGAATAGCAACAACAACTGAATTTACCGCATGAACCGCAAATCCTTTATCAAATTAGCCGGAATCGCTGGAGCCGGAATTGTTTCCAATTCAATATCTCTTTTGGGGGAAAACAAAAAAAAGACCTCTAAATCCAATCATTTTGTTCCTATCGTGATTTCCACCTGGAACATGGGTCTTGGTGCTAATGAAGGAGCTTGGAAAGTTCTATCTTCCGGAGGAGATGCTCTCACCGCAGTAGAACAAGGCGTATGGATCCCCGAAGCCGATCCGAAAGAAATGACGGTGGGCTTGGGCGGATTCCCCGATCGGGAAGGCAGAGTTACCTTGGATGCATGTGTTATGCGGGGCGATGGCGCTTGCGGTGCCGTTCTCGCTTTGGAAAATATTGTTCATCCTGTTTCCGTAGCTCGGGCCGTGATGGAGAAAACCCCTCACGTTATTCTTACCGGAGAAGGTGCACTCCAATTTGCTCTTCAACAAGGATTCAAAAAAGAAAACCTTCTTACTCCAGAATCGGAAAAAGCCTGGAAAGATTGGTTGAAAAAAAGCGAGTACAAACCCATCATCAACATTGAAAACCACGATACCATTGGCATGTTGGCCATTGACCAAGCTGGAAAATTGGCAGGAGCTTGTACCACGAGCGGCATGGCCTTCAAAATGAGAGGCCGAATTGGAGACTCGCCCATCATTGGAGCCGGTTTATTTGTTGACGAAGAAGTGGGTGGCGCTACAGCAACCGGCCACGGAGAAGAAGTTATCCGCATCGCTGGAAGTCATTTGGTGGTAGAATTAATGCGACAAGGGAAATCTCCCGAAGCCGCCTGCAAAGAAGCCGTCGATCGGGTTTATAAACGACAAAAACATCGAATAAAAGACATTCAAGTTGGATTTATTGCCGTGAGTAAAGAAGGAGAATACGGCGCCTATTGCGTACACAAAGGATTTTCTTATGCGGTTAAAACGGCCCAAAAAACTGAACTTATTCCCGGTAAATTCCTCATCGACTAATGATTGAGTTAGAAATTTGCTCCAACGGAATTCGAAGTACCCAACAAGCCGCTTTGGGAGGAGCAAAACGAGTGGAATTGTGCGATAATTTGGGGGAAGGTGGAACTACGCCTTCCATCGGAACGGTGGAAATTTGCTCGAGAATTCCCAACATTGAGATCTGGCCTATTCTTCGTCCTAGAGGAGGAGATTTTCTCTATCAATCCGCAGAAAAAGAAAGCATGCTTCGGGATGTTTTCTACCTCAAAAATTTGCCTATTCCGGGAATTGTTACCGGATCACTTTTAGAAAATGGGGATTTAGACCTTCTATTTTTAAAAACATTAATGAAAGAAGGAAAACACCTCCACTGGGCCTTCCACCGCGCCATTGACATGACCAAAAATCCAATGGAAACCGTTGAAACCTTAGCTTCTCTTGGTTTTAAACGGGTCTTGAGTTCGGGCGGTTCCAATAAAGCGATGGATGGCATTGATTTATTAAAAGATTTGCAAAACACATTTGGCCATCGAATTCAAATTATGCCTGGGAGTGGGATTGACGAAGGGAATGTGGTAAAAATTCTTAAAGTAACAGGATGCAAGCACGTACATGTTTCCCTAAGAACATCTCAAAAAAGTGAAATGACCTTCCAAAAAGACGGTGTATTCATGGGGAAACCCGATTTTGGTGGCGAGTATTCTTACCAAAGAACGGATTCCGAACGGGTGAAAAATATTCTATCTTTGACAAAAAATATTTAAACATGAAAAACTGGATTTTAAAAGGCTGTTTCGGTATTGGACTAACAGCGTTATTGGCCTCTTGCGGTGGAGGTGGTTATGAAGTAACGATTGAGGCCGCAGGAGCCAAAGAAGGTGATACGGTATTGGTTCAATTGCCGGTAGCAGATTCTTCTAGAATTGATACGGTTGTTGCCGGTGCTGATGGCAAAGTTGTTTTAGAAGGAACGGTAGATGAACCCTCTCGTTTTCAAATCATGTTTTTGAGAAAAGACGTTTCTTTCCCTCTATTTGTTGAGAACAGCTCGATAAACGTAAGTGGAAGCTTGGATTCTTTGGAAAAATTATCCGTTACGGGATCTCCAACTCACGATGTTTATCGCCAATACCAAGAGTCGGTTTACAAAATTGAAAACCAAATGCAAGAATTGGGTATGTACTATCAAATGGCCCAAGAAAGTAGCAATTACGGATTGATGGATTCCATTGCTCGCATTGGAGAATCATTGAACAATCAGCGTTTGAATAACATTAAAAGTTTCATCGGAAAAAATAAGAATTCTGTAGTTGCAGCATTGCTTACCTACGAAAATTTCATGGATGCAACTCCCAAAGAAATGGAACAATTCTATGCCGGATTTGGAGAAGATGCTCAAAAGTCTCGATATGGCAAGAAAATTAAAGACTTGATTGATGCGTACAAAAGAACAGAAATGGGCGCTGTGGCACCCGATATTGAATTGCCCAATTTAAAAGGTGAAAAAATTAAATTGAGTTCTTTGCGTGGGAAATACGTGTTAGTCGATTTTTGGGCTTCTTGGTGCGGACCCTGCCGAAGAGAAAATCCAAACGTGGTTTTGGCTTATTCCATGTACCACGACAAGAATTTTGAAATTTATGGCGTGAGTTTGGACGAAGATAAAGCCGCGTGGATGGAAGCCGTTCAACAAGATAACTTGCCTTGGATTCACGTAAGTGATTTGAAGGGTTGGAGATGTGAACCAGCTCGGGTTTATGGGGTTAATTTCATTCCTCAAAACTTCCTTTTGGATCCTAACGGTAAAATCATCGCCAAAAATTTAAGGGGAGACGAAATCGCTAAAGAGTTGGAAAAGCAACTTGGGAAACCAGCGGTATAATGATACAGAAAAGGGGCTGAAAACAGCCCCTTTTTTTATTTCGTATTCCCCATACCACCGTCCACTTGGAGAACGGTTCCAGTCATCCACAAATTCGGTTGAAGGAGAAATTGAACAGACGCAGCTAAATCACCGCTCTCTCCTACCCGACCAAGTGGATGCCGTTTGGCAGAAGCCTCCATTTTTTCAGGTGTACTCAACAAGGATGACGCCAGAGGGGTGTTGGTTAAAGAAGGGGCAATGGCGTTTACTTTGATTTGAGCGGGGGCCCATTCTGCCGCCAAAGAACGCGTTAATCCTTCAACGGCCGATTTGGCGGCTGCAATTGAAGCGTGAAAACCCATTCCCATTTGAGCTGCAACGGAACTAAAAAGAACCACATTGGCTCCGTTGGCTTTCTTTAACTTGGGCAAACAACCTTGCAAAACGTGAACGGCGCCCAAAACATTCACTTGAAAATCATGTTGAAAATCCTCCATCGAAAACCGATGAAAGGGTTTCAACAAAATGGTTCCGGGAGCATAAACAACTCCATGTAATTCATCAGGCAATGCAGAAAAATCGAAATTTGGCTGCGAGGCATCAAAAGGAATGTGAGGCAATCCTTCTACATTTCTTCGTTGTGCAGTAAAAACCTGGTGTCCTTGGCTCATTAAAAGATTTACAACCTCAGCTCCAATTCCACTCGAAGCACCTACCACTAAATAATTCATGTTTCTTTTCTTTCAGAAACAAGGAATGAGCTGGAAATGTTTTATCCTCGAAATTGATCGAGTAAATCACTAACAATTTCGGCTTGTTCCGGAGCAATTTTTCGATAATCGATCATCACTTCATTGAAATCTGGCGCGATTTTCTCCAAAACAGCTAACCCATTGGGAGTGATAGAGATATCGTGCATTCTTCGATTAAATTCGTTGATTTTTCGTTCTACTAACCCTTTTTGCAACAATTTCTCCATCAATCGGGTAATGTTACTGCTTTGATCGAGCATGCGGGAAAGTACATCACCGGCACAAATCGGTTTGGGATACTGTCCGCGAAGAATTCGTAAAACGTTGTATTGCTGCGAAGTAAGTCCGTGTTTCTTGAAAATACGCTCAAACTTCAATTCAATAAATCGTGCAGTAAACATCACATTCACCACCATTTTGTGGTAAGCATCTTCAAATTGACTTTGCTTGATTTGATCTTCAATGCGCATGTTGTATTGTTGTAGCTACAAATATACGGCTATTTGAGTATTTGCTTCAATTGATGTAACGTGAATAATGCATCCATTGGAGTAATGGCATTAGGATCGATGGATTCTAATGCTTTTTTGATTTCCTGCAATTGGGGATCGGTGGTTTGGAAAAGATTCATTTGCCATTCCCCAGATTTTTTCAGGGCAGGTCTTTTCCCATTTTGGGTACGATTTTTTTCTAAGTCTTGAAGAATTTCTTCTGAACGATGAACGACCTCGGCGGGAATGCCGGCTAATTTGGCAACATGAATCCCGAAACTGTGTTCTGAGCCACCCTTCTGCAACTTTCGAACAAAAACGATTTGGTTGCCGACCTCTTTTACGGAAACGTTGAAGTTTTTGATACGCTCAAACTGAGCTTCCATCTCATTCAATTCGTGATAATGGGTTGCGAAAAGCGTCTTCGCACGATGGATGGGTTGTTGATGAAGAAATTCGGCAATGGCCCAAGCAATGGAAATCCC
>JACCEA010439451.1_pt1 | contig 11791 bp, 10 predicted proteins | sample 7449851 | NCBI WGS metagenome assembly JACCEA01 (sample SAMN15323453, study PRJNA562643) | freshwater metagenome | isolation source: river surface water | place: USA:Blue River Watershed | collected 2017-08-18 | reverse complement strand
CCTCTGTGCGAATGGCTTCAATTTCGGGCACGATCAAATCGGGCTTGTGCTTGGCAATGGCAGCGCGCAAGGGCGCTTCATCGAGCATGCTGAACACTTCACATTGGTCGGCTACTTGCATGGCTGGAGCGCCCGCATAGCTGTCGCAAGCAATGACGTGACAGCCCAATCGCTTGGCGCTAATGACAAATTCTTTGCCAAGCTCGCCCGAGCCTAAAAGTAGTATTTTTTTCATGAAAAATAGGTTTGTGAAAAGCAATGTGGCCTTGATAATACGCCACATTGTGGCTCGACTGTAAGGAAAGAAATGGCGCAAAGACCCAACATTATTTTCATCGTGGCAGACGATTTGGGCTTTGCCGACTTAGGGTGTTATGGCGGCCGCGATGCCCAGTTTGGCAAAGTCTCCCCCGTGATTGATGGCTTGGCCGCCAATGGCCTCAAATTCAGCGATGGCTATTCCAATTCGCCTGTGTGCTCACCCACTCGATTTGGCCTGATGACTGCGCGCTACCAATACCGTTTAAGGGGCGCTGCAGAAGAGCCGATTAACAGCAAAGCCAAAACCAGCACCACCTTGGGTTTGCCGCCTTCTCATCCCACTTTGCCTTCCTTGTTAAAAGAGCAGGGGTATCGTACCGCCTTGATAGGCAAATGGCACTTGGGTTATCCGCCTGCATTTGGCCCCTTGCGTTCGGGCTATGACGAGTTCTTTGGCCCCATGGCGGGTGGTGTTGATTACTTTACCCATTGCGCTTCAACGGGCGATCACGACTTGTGGGTGGGCGAGGAAACACAGCCGCACGAAGGCTACCTGACCGATCTGATCTCACGCAAGTCAGTGGATTTCATTGAACGGATGTCGGCGTCACCCGATCAGCCGTTTTTCTTGAGCATGCATTACACAGCGCCACATTGGCCATGGGAGACGCGCGAGGACCATGCCCTTGCGCAAGACATCAAGGACAATATTTTCCATTTGCAAGGTGGCAACATCCACACCTATCACCGCATGATCCATCACATGGACGAGGGCATTGGTTGGGTGGTTGATGCGTTGAAAAAGTCGGGACAACTCGACAACACCCTGATCGTGTTCACAAGCGACAATGGGGGTGAGCGCTTTAGCGACAACTGGCCTTTGGTGGGCGGCAAGATGGACCTCACTGAGGGCGGTATTCGCGTGCCTTGGATTGCTCACTGGCCTCAAGGCATCGCCCAGCCGGGGCGCACCACAGCCCAACACTGCATGACCATGGACTGGTCGGCTACCTTGGTAGAACTGGGCGGCGGTCAAGCCCATGCAGACTATCCCTTTGATGGCGTTTCTTTGTTGCCTGTCTTAACGTCTAGTGACGCATGCTTTGAACGACCCATGTATTGGCGCATGAACCACCGCAGCCAACGCGCCTTGCGTGCAGGTGACTGGAAATATTTACGGGTGGATGGCAACGACTATTTGTTTAACATTGCCCAAGACGCGCGAGAGCGTGCCAATTTGGCCAAGCAAGAACCCACCAGATTGGCCAACATGAAAGCCCAATGGGAAACCTGGCAGGCCAGCATGCCGCCCATCCCAGAAGATGCCACCATCAGCCTGGGGTTTTCTGTGAAGGACATGCCGCAGCGTTGAGCTTGGCCTTGAGGGTATTTGATAATCCGCGTTCTTAGGCCAATTGGGGCTTGGCGATGGGTGCTTCTTTGATCGGCAAGTTGACAAGCCCGGCCATGAGAGATAAAGCAATGTCTGCCCACCACATCCATTGGTAGTCGCCATTGATGGTAAGCGCCAAGCCGCCTAGGTAGGCACCCAAGAAGCCGCCAATTTGATGCGACAAAAGGGTTAAACCAAACAAGGTTGCTAAGTAGCGAATGCCAAACAATTTACCAACCAAGGCGGCTGTGGGCGGCACGGTGGCCAACCAAGTGAAACCCAAGCCTAACGCAAATGCATAGAAGGTCCATTCGGTTTTGGGTGCAAGCAGGTAGATGGTGATTAAGACAGCCCTTGAGGTGTACATGAAGGCCAAGATGTATTTGCTGCGATACGAATTGATGCAAGAACCTGCATAAAGGCTGCCCGCAATGTTGGCCAAACCAATGATGGCCAAAGACCAACTGGCAACTTCGGGACTCAGGCCGCACAAACCGACTTCGGTGGGCAAATGCGTGACCAAGAAAGCGATGTGAAAACCACACGTGAAAAAACCCAGATGCAATAACAAATAGCTGGGGTTGTGCACGGCATCGCGAACAGCTTTTTTCAAGCCACCTTCTGGGTCTGGCGTTTTGACAGGTGCATGCGTGTCGCTGGTTAAGCGATTTAGCAAGGGAATGGCCAGCAAGGCCACTGCTGCCATGGACCACATGGTGCCCATCCAGCCAAACAACTGAATGAATTTTTGAATGATGGGCGCAAACACAAATTGCCCAAACGAGCCCCCAGCGTTGATGATGCCGGAGGCCGCACCGCGCGACTCTGCAGGCATGCGCTGTGCTGCGGCACCCAATAAAACAGAAAAGCTACAAGCACCAGAGCCAATGGCGGTGAGCACGCCCATTGTCAAAATCAAGCCCATGCCGCTGGTGGCAAAGGGTGTGAGAGCAGAGCCAATGACCAAAATGAGCAAGCCATACAGCAACACAGGACGTGGCCCGTATTTGTCGGCAAATGCGCCTGCAACGGGTTGAATGGCACCCCATACAAATTGGCCCACCGCCATGGCCAAGCTGATGGTGACAATGCCAAGTCCTGTGTCAGTGTTAAGGGGGCCAAGATAAAGACCCATGGATTGACGGGTTCCCATGGTGATCATGAGAATGGCGGAAGCCATCAGGGTGGTGATCCACACACCGCGGTGGTTCATGCTGGGAAACAAAGACATACAGACCTGCCAATAAATTTTTGTTATCTTAGTCGATCAGGCCTGATCTTGCAGGACGCAATGTCAGTCGAAAAACTGAAGGAACATCAGTTGCAACATCGCTTGCAACATCGCTTGCAACATCGGCAGTCCCAATAGAAACAGAGCCCAAATTGAAGTGGGCTCTGCAGAGGTCTCACTGCACATCTGTGCAATGACGTTTCAAACAGTCTTTGCTTATTTTTTGACGGCTTCTTTGGCCACTTCTTTTCCTGCTTTGTCTGCCTTTTTGGCTTCGGCTTTTACTTCAGGCTTGACGTCTGCTTTGGCAACAACTTTAGCGTCTGCTTTCGTTTCAGTCTTTGCTTCAACTTTTGCGGCAGCTTTGGCTTCTGTCTTTGCGGGCGCAGCGCTTGCAGCAGGCGTTGCAGGTGTGGTGGCGAATGCTGCTGCAGAGAATGCGCCAATGATCAATGTTGCGAGAAGTTTAGTCATGATGTTTCCTTCATGTTGTTTGAAAACTCCACCGATCGGGAGTGATCATTCAACGGCAGGGAAGACACACTTGTTGACCTAAATATTTAATTATTTGTGTCAACTAAACTTGCGCATTGACGTTGATATCGGCGCATTTTGGACAAAGAATTAGCTTGCTTTAACTTCCTTCGCTGTGATTTGGTATTTGAAATCATCAGGCGAATAAGAGTCAAATCGGCCCTCATCATTTTCAGCAATGGGGTACATGAAAAAGCCAATCCGATCACCTTTGCTTTGTGGCAATGTGAGATCGTGTGCTGTGTTGAACGCCATCCAATTGCCTTCCCAGCCACCAAACAAAGTTTTGTAGACCGGTTGAACTACAGGGTGTTGGGTCGACTTGAGCCATTCGGGTGTTTCTAGGCGCATAACCTTGGCCACGTCGGCGGGATCCATGGCCATCCAGCCCTGACCTTTGACATAGGTTTCTGCGCGGCAGTGTTGGGCGCCCTTCAGGCTGGCTGGATTGCCAGACAACTCTTTGTAACCAAACGCCGAGGGCACCAAGCGAATGCCATACACATCACGTGCAGGAATGCCCACAGAGCGGCAAAGTCCCACAAACAAGGCATTGATGTCGGCACACTTACCGCCCAAGTTGCCGGTTTCCAGCATGGTTTTGATGTCGCCTTCGCCACAACCGCGAACTTTGGGTTCACGCCATGCATTGGCAACCACCCAGTCGTAGATGGCACGGACTTTTTCAAGATCGGTTTTGGCGCCTTGAATGGCTTTCTGTGCGGTGGTTCTAACAATGCCATCGGTGGGCAGCAAGTGTGTGGGTCGCGTGAAGTATTGCAGTGTGGCGGCATTTTCTGCGGGGGCGGGAGCTTGGCCTTGTGCAATGGGCGCACGGCTTTGCGTTTGTACCCGGCTGGTGATTTCAACGTAGGGCTTTTCAATGTTGGCAGCAAATTCTGCGTACAAAAATTGAACACCTTGCAGCCCATCGCTGCGCATGCGTGTGATGCCGTTGCTGATGAATGAACTGGCGTCAGATTTTTGCCAATCTGTGTTCACACTGGGCACGGGCAACCAAACACGTGTGATGCCGTTGGCCTTGGCGATGTCGACGCGGGTGGTGACTTCAAAGGTACGCCAGTCTCCTGGTTGGGGGTTGAAGGTGCGAGCGGCAGGCGCGGGTGCGGTTGTTTGTGCAGAAGCTGAGTGCCAAGGCGCCAATGAAAGGGCGCCAAGAGACGCAGCGCCCTGAAGAAGGGAGCGACGAGCGGGGGTCATGAAGAGATCTCCGAAATAAAGGTTAGACCTGTCGGCGCATAAGAGCCTGCGTTTTGAATGCGTTGTAGCATTCGCAGTCAGACAATGCCTCGAAGGCAGGTCATTGCGCAACAAGAGCGTTGTGCAACCGCTAGATTATCGCAGGCTGTCGACCCAAGACTGCGCCGCACTCGCCGACCAATCAACTTCACCAACGATACGCCACTGAATTCGACCGGAGGGCCCTACCAACAAAGTGGTAGGAAAGACTTTGACATCAAATTTTTTGGCCCACTCGCCTTGAGGGTCAGGAATCAGGGGCAGGGTGATTTGATTGTTTTGCATGAAACGCTGCGCTCTGCTGGTAGGTTCTTTGACATTGATGGTGAGCACCACAGTTTGCTTGGGGTCTTGCAGGTCAGAGAAAACCTGCAGCGTTGGTAACTCTTCTTTGCAAGGTGCACACCAAGTGGCCCAAAAATTGAGAACCAGTTTTTTGCCTTTGAGTGATTCTGCGCTGATGGTTTGGCCTGTGCTGTCTTTGAATTCAGCGATGAGTGGTTTCGAATTGGCCGGCCAAGGCGTTTTTTCAAATTGTGCAAAGGCAGAATGTTGGGTCAGCGTGAAGCAGGCCGCTACTAGGCCTAACCTGAAGGAGGTCAAGGCTTTTTGCGGCCAACAGGCCGGCCATGGTTTGTCCATCGCAATACCTCAGGTCTTGGTCAAGGCTTGCGCCAGGAGGGTCATGCATTGATGACTGCGATCCGTGGCGCTGATAACTTGCGCTTGGTCGATTTGATCAAAGTTGCGTTGCATGGACGCAAAGTAGGTGGGGTCGTAATGCGTGAGCAGCAGATCTCGCACCACTTTTTCAATGTTGCCAGACATGATCAAGCTTTGCCATTCCTCCACCACTTGTTTGCCACGAATGGCCACCAGTGCGTCTAGCCGTTTGCAAAATAAGGCGGGATCTTTGACAAAGAAATCGTAGTCTTCCAAAAGCAGCAACACGCGTTCATCGTCTGCAAGTTCGAGCTTGTAGCAGGAACTGGCCCGCATGGCCATGATCAAAGATTCAGGCACCGCCAAGTTACCAACTTTTCGGCTTTCGGATTCAATGTAAACAGGTTTGTGGGGGTCAAAAAGACGAAGCTCATTCCAAAGCAAGGTGTCAAAGTGTTTTTGACTGGGCTGCGGTTGCCCGGGCACAATGCCCAAGACCGAGCTGCGGTGATTGGCCAAGCCTTCTAAATCCAAGACCTGCGCACCTTCCGCGCGCAAGCAATGCAACAACCTGGTTTTGCCAGCCCCCGTGGGGCCGCAGATGACCCGCCATGTCAATCGCTGGACCAGGGGCGGAATGGCTTCTATCACTTGGCTGCGAAAAGATTTGTAACCCCCCTCAATGATGCTGACCTTGAAACCAATCTGTCCCAAAATCAAGGCCAATGAACCGCTTCGCTTGCCGCCGCGCCAGCAATAGACCAAGGGTTGCCAGTCTTTGGGTAGATCAAGCACATGCTTTTCAATGTGCTGTGCGATGTTGGCCGCCACCAGCGCGGCGCCTCGTTTTTTTGCTTCAAAAGGCCCCACTTGTTTGTACAAGGTGCCAATCACGATGCGTTGTTCGTTGTTCAGCGATGGCCAGTTGATGGCGCCTGGTAAGTGATCTAACGCAAACTCGTCTTCGGTCCGTGCATCAATGATGGCACTGTAGCCACCGGGCGAGCCGATGGGCGTTGCCATGCGCTGCATGGCTTCTTGGGCACTGATGGGTTGGACGCTCACGCTGCCCCCGAACGCTGCACACTTAGGCCATGCGTCGATGCAGGGCAGACTTGGCCAATGACGGCGGCATGGTTAAAGCCATGCTGCTGAAAGACCGCCATCACGCGGGGCACTTCTTCGGGTGCACAAGCCACCAACAAGCCGCCGCTGGTTTGAGGATCGGTCAGCAAACTTTGGTCAACGGCTTCAAACTGAGGCGGCAAGGCCACTTCAGTGCCATAGCCTTGCCAATTGCGACCAGAGGCGCCAGTGATGCAGCCTTGCTGCGCCAAATGTTTAACGCCAGGCAGCAAAGGAACTTGGTCCCAATTGAGTTGAATGGTGCACTTAGCGCCGCGCGCCATTTCTAGCAAGTGACCTGCCAAGCCAAAGCCTGTGATGTCGGTCAGGGCGTGGACACCCTGGAGTTTGGCCAAGTCGGGGCCGGCTGTGTTGAGCTGGGTGGTGTTGCGAATCATGGCCTTGTAGCCCTCGTCAGGCAGCATTTCTTTTTTGAGTGCTGCTGACAAAATGCCCACCCCAATGGGCTTGCCCAAAATGAGCACATCGCCAACTTTAGCGTCGGCATTGCGTTTGATGTGGTCGGGGTGTGCCAGGCCCAGTGCCACCAAACCATAGATGGGTTCAACCGAGTCGATGGTGTGGCCGCCTGCAATGGGAATGCCTGCAGCCCGGCAAACGCTTTGACCGCCGTCCAAAATTTGACCAATGACACTCAAGGGCAGCACATTGACGGGCATGCCCACCAAGGCCAGGGCCATGATCGGTTGTGCACCCATGGCGTACACATCCGAGATGGCATTGGTCGCGGCAATGCGGCCAAACTCAAAGGGGTCGTCCACGATGGGCATGAAAAAATCAGTGGTGGCCACCAGCGCCTGGTGGTCGTTCAATTTGTAGACGGCCGCATCGTCAGCGGTTTCAATGCCCACCAACAATTCAGGTGGCAATGGCATGGCTGTGGTGGAGCGAAGAATTTCACTCAACACGCCGGGGGCAATTTTGCAGCCGCATCCGCCGCCATGTGAAAGGCTGGTGAGGCGGGGGCTGGATGGGGTCGCTTGGGTCATTGTTCAATCGCTGGTTGGCCCTGCTCAACCGCAGGGCATCACTAGAAGTGTCGTCGATTATGGCAAACCCGACTTGGAGTTCGTGCGCTTTGTATGAACAATGCAATTCAAGCAATGGGCTTTATTTATTGAAAATCAACATGACCAACAAACTATTGACTTGTTTTAAAGCAATTTCTCTGACCATGGCTTTGTGCGTGGCAGGACTTTGTAGCGCCAATGAAAAATTTCCAAGCCGCCCCGTCACTTTGATCGTGCCACAGGCTGCAGGGGGCGCCAATGACGCCATTGCACGAGTGGTGGCTCAAAAGTTGGCTGAGCAATGGGGGCAGACCGTGCTTGTTGAAAACCGCCCAGGTGCGGGTGGCAATGTAGGCACCGCCTTTGCCGCTAAGGCTAAAAATGATGGCTACACATTGCTGGTCAACGCGGACAGCGCCCAAGTTATCAACCCATTTTTGTATGCCAAAACCGGTTTCGATTCTGTTAAGGATTTTGATCCAGTGGCACCTTTGGCCAAGGCAGGCTATGTTTTGGTGGCCAACCCTTCATTGCCTGTCAATAATGTTTCAGAGCTGATCACTTTGGCCAAATCAAAGCCGGGTTCATTGTCAATTGCCTCTGCAGGCAATGGCACCTTGAACCACTTAATTGGTGAAATGTTGCAAAAAGCCACGGACATCCAGCTTCAGCACATTCCCTACAAAGCTGCAGCGGCCGCCGCCACAGATGTTGTGGGCGGACAGGTGCCTTTGTCTGTGCAAAGCATGCCTTCTTCTATTGCCTTTATCCGAGCGGGTAAGTTAAAGGTCTTGGGGGTGGTGAACGAAAAGCGCTTGGCAGCCTTGCCTGACTCGCCCACCATTGGTGAAACGGTACCTGGCTTTGGTGCCACCCCTTGGTATGGCATGTTTGCCCCTGCAGGGACCCCGAAAAGCATCTTGATGCAAATTCAGAATGATGTCTCCAAAGCCCTTGATGCCAAGGATGTTCAAGACAGACTCGCTACTTTAGGTTGCGAGCCATTTAAGGGCACGGCCGATCAATTGGCGCAGATCGTAAAGAGTGACATGGTGCGTTGGGCCAAGATCGTCAAAGACTCTGGTGCCAAATTAGATTAAAGGCCTTGCAAATTGCGGCCCAAGGGTTCCTTTAAACGCCACCTTGAGGGTGTGTGGGGTCAATCCATAGCACCTGCTCAGGCTTCTCAATAGGCTCAATGTCTAAATTGACCGATACCGCCTGTCCGTCACTGCGACATAAAACGCATTCAAGTACCTCTGTGGGGCTGGCGTTGATCTCTTGGTGCGGCACAAAGGGCGGCACATAAATGAAGTCGCCTGGGCCTGCTTCTGCTGTGAATTCCAGTTTCTCACCCCATCGCATGCGGGCGCGGCCTTTGATGACGTAGATCACGCTTTCTAAAGGGCCATGGTGGTGGGCGCCTGTTTTGGCGTTGGCGTGAATGGTCACCGTGCCTGCCCATAGTTTTTCTGCCCCCACCCTTGCAAAGTTGATGGCGGCTTTGCGGTCCATGCCTGGTGTAGAAGGGACGTTGCCATCCAATTGGTTGCCTGGTACGACACGAACGCCATCGTGCTTCCATTGATCGGGTTTTGATGATTCGATGTGATGATGATTTGCCATAAAGCTAGTTGTTATTAAACTGGTTGTTAGTTAACTATAGGTTGACCGCCACATTGTTGGTTTATTGAGGTTGCAGTGCGACTTATTTTGCGTCAGTTCGTGAGTGTTTGTACAGTGCTGTTGATGAGAACTGCTGATTTTGAGGTAGTCTGATGTTTTTAGAAGTTTTACTGAGTACTATGACCAGACAAGCGGCAATCCAGCGAGCAACATCGGTGTTTGACGATGGTTCTTTTAAAGAAAGCTTGCGAAAAAGAATAGAACGGCCCACCGAAAGCCAAAATCCAGCCAGGGCCGCAGAACTTCCGGCTTATTTGACACTTGAACTTCAACCTGCGCTGGAAGCTATGGGTTTCGAGTGCCAGCTCATATCGCATCCCAAGGCCAAAGCCCCATTTTTGTTCGCGCAGCGGCTTGAATCAACCAATTTACCCACAGTTTTGGGCTATGGCCACGGCGATGTCATTCGGGGTTTGGAGTCAGAGTGGCGCGAAGGTGTTTCGCCTTGGGCGCTGACCGAGCTAGAGGGCCGTTGGTATGGCCGCGGTATTGCAGACAACAAGGGCCAGCATTCTGTGAACTTACAGGCCATGGCCTGCGTCTTGGCTGAGCGCGGACACTTGGGGTTCAATGCCAAATTCATCATTGAAATGGGCGAGGAAACGGGGTCTCCCGGACTCAAAGAGGTATGCGCTGAACAAGCAGAACTGCTCAAAGCCGATTTGTTGATTGCATCGGACGGTCCCCGCCTACGCGCCGACCGACCCACTATTTTCTTGGGCTCTCGCGGCTGTATCAACTTTGATTTGAGCATTGATTCACGCGCAGGCGCACATCACTCAGGCAATTGGGGTGGCTTGATTTCCAATCCCGGTATTCAACTGGCGCATGCCATTGCCTCGTTGGTGTCTGAGCAGGGTGAGATCAAGGTGCCTGAATGGCGGCCGAAGTTTTTGCCGGATGCTGTCCGACGTGTATTGGCCGACTGCGAAGTAGATGGTGGTGCAAACGGACCTCAAATTGAGCCCGAGTGGGGAGAACCTGGCCTCAGTCCTGCCGAGCGCGTTTTTGGTTGGTGCTCATTTGAAGTCTTGGCCTTCAAAACAGGCAACCCAGAAAATCCGGTTAACGCCATTCCGCCCAGAGCCAAAGCCACCTGCCAATTGCGTTTTGTGGTGGGCATCGACAGCACAGACATCTTGGACGCATTGCGCCGTCACCTCGATCTGCATGGTTTTGGCTATGTTCAAATTGCAGCTGCCAGAGATGAAATCTTCAAGGCCACACGCATAGACCCTGAAGATGCTTGGGTCACTTGGGCTGCAAAATCATTGCAAACCACAACGCAGAAAAAGCCAGCCATCCTGCCAAATTTGGGTGGCTCTCTACCCAACGACATCTTCACAGATGTCTTGGGCTTGAAAACCATCTGGGTGCCGCATTCCTACCCTGGCTGTTCGCAGCATGCGCCCAATGAACATTTGCCACCCGAATTGCTCAAAGAAGCACTTCAAGTCATGACGGGTTTGTACTGGGATTTGGGAAATGCTGAAACTCCCCACGTTCCCTCCGCAACTTAAACAAAGATCAGACAGAGGCCAAGCCATGAACGCTCGATACGATTGTTATTGCAAATTGTCAGATTTGTTGGGCGCCCAAGACAGCTTGAGCGAAGCCAGACGTCACCTTCACAGATTTCCCGAACTTTCTTTTCAAGAAAAATCGACAGCCCAATGGGTGGGGGATCAGTTGGCTGGATGGGGCTATCAAGTGACGCGGAATGTGGGTGGTCATGGTTTGGTGGCCACTTTGAAAAACGGCGAGGGCAGAGGCATTGCGCTGCGTGCCGACATGGATGCTTTGCCTATTCAAGAAGAAACCCAAAAGCCTTATGCCAGCGAACATGCCGGCACCATGCACGCGTGTGGTCACGATGGACACACCGCCATGCTGCTGGGTGCTGCGCAGCATTTGGCCAAAACCAAAAACTTCAAGGGCACCGTTCACTTGGTCTTTCAACCTGCAGAGGAGGCTGGCAAGAACAGCGGCGCGCAACAAATGATTGCAGATGGCCTCTTTGAGCGTTTTCCCTGCGATGCCATTTTTGGCATTCACAACCATCCCGGTGTCGATGTCGGCACCTTTATGTTTGGTGCTGGCGCATTCATGTCAGCATCTGACACGTGTTACATCAAGGTCAAAGGGAAGGGCGGTCATGCCGCCAGACCTCATCAAACAGTGGATCCCGTGGTCATAATGGGCAGTTTGATCATGGCTTTGCAAACCGTGGTGTCGCGCAACATTGACCCGCTGCAAACATCGGTGGTCACCATTGGCACTGCCCATGCAGGCAGCGTGTCGAATGTCATCCCAGACACAGCCAACTTGTCTCTCAGCATTCGCTCTTTCAGCCCCGAAGTGCGCGAACGTTTAGAGCGTCGAATCACAGACTTGGTGACAGCGCAGGTCGCTTCTTATGGTGGTGAGGTTGAACTCATTTATGAGCGCGGCTATCCGGTGGTCATCAACAGTCAAGCGGAAACCGAGTTTGCACGCCAAGTTGCAGTGGAGTTGGTAGGCGAAGAAAAAGTGGTTTTCCCATTTGGCCCAGTGACGGGCAGTGAAGATTTTGCCTATTATTTGCAACACAAACCGGGCTGCTTCTTG
>JACCEA011908951.1_pt1 | contig 11792 bp, 12 predicted proteins | sample 7449851 | NCBI WGS metagenome assembly JACCEA01 (sample SAMN15323453, study PRJNA562643) | freshwater metagenome | isolation source: river surface water | place: USA:Blue River Watershed | collected 2017-08-18 | reverse complement strand
GGTTCATCAAGGAACATCGGCTTACCTGGCCCACCTCGATGCAGTTCCCACGGGTCCAAATCCGGAATCAGCGAACCGCCCAACGCAAAGTTCAACAGTTGCGAGCCTCGACAAATCGCAAACAGCGGCACATCGCGCGCCACGGTGTCCTTGATGAGGTCGATCGAATACACGTCGGCCGCGCGGTCCACGCCGTACAGGTGTGGGACCGGGCCGGTGACGCCATACAGCCCCGGGTCAACGTCGCCGCCGCCGAGGAACAGCACGCCATCGGCAGAATTGACGATGTCAGCATCCGGAAGTTCGGCAAGACTGCTGTCGACGAGGATGCTGCGGGCGCCCGCATTCGTGAGCGTCTGTAATGCCGTCGACGTGAACCGAATCACGAGGTCATTGATCTCGTCGGTCATGTCGGGGAAATTCAACGACACCACAACCGCCACGGTGGGCGCATCGGCGGGAAGATCGGCGATGCCCGCAGGAATCACGTCCTCGGGAGTGACCTTGCGGCTGGCGCGGCTCATGCGTCCTCCCCCACGAACGGATAGGGCAGGCTGGGCATCCACTTCGACCAGACCTGCTGCAGTCGGCCGTCGGCTTTGATGGCGTCAAGGGCGGCATTAATCTCGGCTCGCAGCGCATCGTTCGACTTTTCGATGCCGATACCCCAGCGGTTTCGCGTCGGAACGGTAAAGGCCACATCGAACGCCGGATCCGTTTCCGGAATCGGAACGGTCACGACATCGTCGTCCACCATCGCATCGACCGAGCCATTACGAACGGCCTCGATCATGTCGCCGAACACGTCATCGCTGGCACCGAATTCGACCGGAATGATTCCAGGGAACGTCACGGCCAGGGCCATGTTGGTGCTGTTTGTGATCGCAGCGACACGGTACCCCGCCATATCGGCCGGGGACTTCGCCGGGTCACCCGCTCGTACAAGCACGGTCTCATTAAAGATGGCGTACGGCTGGGTGAAATTCACCTGACGCATCCTGTCCTCGGTCATGCCTTGTCCGCACCACACAGCATCGGCATCACCTGCTTGCACGAGCGGGATCATGTTCTCCCAGGCAGTGAAAACCCACTCCAGCCGGCGACCCATCTGTTGCGCGACCAGAGCGGCAACATCGGGTTCGTAACCGGTGCGGTTCACCCCGTCGGGGCTGAGATTAAAGAGCGGCGGGGCCTCGGAGTCAATACAGGCGAGGCGCAGCACGCCGGTCACGGGGTGGTCTCCCAGTACATCGACATCTCCCATTCGGTGATGATGCCGCAGTACCGCGCCCACTCGTCACGCTTCAGTTGCAGGAAAATGTCCCGCAGGTCGGCGGGAATCGCGGAGGCCATCAGGTCGCTGGATTCGAACGCCTGAATCGAGTCGCCCAGGGTCATCGGAATTCCGGTGAAGTCCTGACGCGCGCCCGGTTCCCCGAGGGGCGAGCCGGGGTCGATGCGGTTCGTCAGGCCGTCCTCCATCGCGGCAAGCAGCACGGTGTGTGACAGGTAGGGGTTCACGACGGCGTCGGGCAGGCGGTATTCCATGCGGCCGATCGACGAGATGCGCACCATTCCGGCGCGACTGTCCAGCCCCCACGAGGGAACGCTGGGCGCGAACTGGCCGGCATCCCAGAAACGCTTGTACGAGTTCACGGTCGACGCCATCACCATCGTGGTCGCGGCCGCGTGCTGCAGCATGCCACCGACGGCGAATCGCCCCACCTCGCTGAGGTGAATGTTGGGGTTGCCGGGTTCGATCAGCGCGTTGACCCCGTCCTTCCACAGACTGATGTTGTGGTGGCAGCCGTTACCCATCAAACCGTTGGCGGGCTTGGGCATGAAGCTCGCGGTGACGCCCAATTCACGGGCAACTTGCTTGCAGATTTGACGGTAGGTGACGAGGCGGTCGGCGGTGAGGTTGATGTTGTCAAACATCCAGTTGAGTTCCAACTGGCCGTCATCCTCGTAGTCACCCTCGATCATGTCCAGCCCGAAGTGCTTCGCGTAGGACACCAGCTTCTTATAGATGGGGCGCATTCGTTCGAGGTTTTCGACCTGGTACGCGGGGCTGGCGCCATCCTTCTTGATGACCTCCATGCCCTCGCCCGCCCACGTCATTTCGGGCTCGGTGCCCGAACGAACCTCGTACCCGGTGCGTGCCGTGAATTCGGCGTGAGCGCGAATCAGCAGGCCACGGGAATCGGTCTGCAACGGACGGCCACCGACCTCGGGGAAGTGCGGGGGCTCATAGGCTCGGCAGAACATGCGCGCAACCTGGTTGTCCCAGGGCAGCACCACAAAGGTTTCGGGGTCGGGCAACGCCACCATCTCGCGCGCACCCACGCCGCCACCGATCAGGTTGCCTGCGCGGTCCGACTGCAGGTCCGCGACCGCCGTGCGGTGCAGGGCAATGCCCTTTTCCAGGTTGCGACGGATGTGGTTCGCGGGAACCATCTTTGCGACCACCTTGGAGCCGATGGTGGGCAGCATGTAATAGATGTACTCGACACCCGAGGCCGCAATCCTGGCCTCGAGTTCAGCAACCACCTCGGGTCGCATGTTGGCGGCCTGGTGAGCGTGGAATGCTCCGTTGTCGGTGAGCGCTGCGCTGACGACGTTGTCAGTGTTCATTGCGTGTCCTTATCCCTAGGGTGTGTGGCTGGAAGTGGTGAGTTATTTGTCGTCGACGATGAAGATGGCCTGCACGGGGCAGACATCCATCGAGTCTTCGATATCAGCGCGAAGCGAATCGTCAACGTATTCTTCGTACTGCAGGATTCCGGCTTCGTCGATGCGGAAGACACTGGGGGCCGTGATGGTGCACTGTCCGTGGTTGTCGCACAGTTTGCGGTCTACGTGAATTTTCATGGGGTCTCCTTGTGATGGTGTGGCGGTTAGGGTGCGGGGGTAAAGCTGAGGGGCAGCCGTACGGGTCCGGTGTTGCCCGAATCCGGCAGCCATTCGTCGACGCCGCCCAGTTTCATGTCGCGCATGCGGCGGGCGAGGATCGGGTACGCCACGGTCATGTCGGCGCGGGCGACGAAGTGTCCGAGGCAGTGGTGGATTCCCCCACCAAAGCCGTAGTGCGGGGCGTGTTCGCCCTCGATGTCCATCTCGGGGTCAGGGAACGCCAAGGGGTCGGTGCCCGAGGACTGAGTAAAGAGGTGAACGGTCGTGCCCTTCTCGATGGTCAGGCCCTCGTATTCGAATGTGGTCACGGCTTCGCGGGTCACCCACGTCGTGGTGGGGTTCGTGCGCATGACCTCTTCGGTTGCCGCCTTGCCCAGCTCGGGTCGCTGCGCGAGCAGGTCCCACTGGGCCGGGTTGTGCAGGAACGACTGAATGCCCAGGCCCAACTGGTTGCGGGTCGTGTCCATGCCGCCGAAGATCATGAGGACCAGTGCGTTGCGCAGTTCGGCGTCGCTCAGCGATTCACCGTCCTTGTTGGCCTCGACCAGTCGGGTGATGAAGTCGTCCTTGGGGTTGTGCTGGCGGTCGACAATGAGGTCTTCCGCGTAGCGGAACAGTTCCCCCAGAGCGTCTTCGATGGTGGGGAGCTCCTCGTTGATGGTGACACCCAGTGCGAGGCCAATCGTCGAGGCGAGCCTCGCGATGGTCGGCCATTCCGATTCGGGAATACCCAGCAGGATGCACAACACGCGGGTGGCGTAGGGTTCGGCAAAGTCGGCGACGAATTCGCACTGACCGGATTCGGCATAGGCGTCGACGAGTTCCTCGGCGAGCGCGTGGAACCTCGGGATCAGGGGTTCGATGTGTCGAGGCGCGAACGCCGGGTTCACGAGTCGGCGGATGCGGTGGTGGTCCTCGCCCTCAAGCACGAGCAGGCAGGTGGTCCACCAGTCATAGAACAGCCCACTGTGGACGCCGTTGTGGGCGGGCCATTGGCCGCTACCCTGGCTGAGCCTCTGGTCCTTGAGCAGCTGGCTGACCTGCGCGTATCGCAGGACGGCGATGCCGTAGTTGGTCCGGGCGTACCAGCTGTTCTCTCGCGCCGATCGGACTTCCTCCGAGTGCATCGCAAAGGCGGGGTCAGAGATGTTGAAGTACGGTGCGTCGGTGGTGGTGCTCATGGTGGAACCTCTTCGTTCGGTCATGGCCTTCGAGGCCGGGATGGTGGGCTCGAAAGTTGATACGTATGTCTAACACATGTTCAATAAAAACTGCAATACTGAATGATTTATTTTTCAGACACCCCCAAAAACCCCGCAAACACTGGGGTGCGACGGTGCATTTCGACACGGCCGACACGCACGACACGAAATTTTTCTGTAAATCCTCTAGCACTGAGGTAAAAACCGCGCTACTGTTCCAACAGCACAAAGAGGTGCAGGACCAAAGTCCCAGTCGGACTGCGGGCATCTCTCAGATTCCCAACGAAAGGTCACAATGTCTGACAACGGATCAGCCAAGGCTGGACTCGGCGACTCAGAACACCTCAGTGTTCTGGGACACGGCGACACGTATCACCGCTCTATGTCCCTGTGGGCAAACCTCGCCCTGGGCTTCACCTATCTCTCGCCGCTCGTCGCAATCTATGCGTACTTCGGCCTCGGACTCATGACCGCCGGTCCTGGGTCGGTCTTCTGGATCCTCATCGTCGGAGCAGGTCAGCTGCTCGTCGCACTCGTCATGGGTGAGGTCGTATCCCAGTACCCCATCGCCGGTGGCATCTACCCCTGGATGCGCCGCCTCTGGGGAGCCAAGTCGGCATGGTTCGCCGCATGGATTTATGTATGGGCCATGATCGTGACCATCACCTCGGTCGCCGAATACGGCACCATCTTCATCGCCAACGTGCTGGGAATCACCGAGGTCACCCCCGAAATCACCCTGGTGCTCGCCCTCGGCCTGCTGACCATCGCACTGTTGCTGAACCTCGGCGGCACCAAGATGCTGTCGCGCATCGCGCGCATTGGCCTCTTCGCCGAGCTCATCGGCGTGGTGGGTCTGGGCCTTTACCTGCTGATCTTCCAGCGCAGGAACGACATCAGCGTGTTCTTCGACGGATTCATGAACGGCGGCGAGGAATACATGACCGCATTCATGGGCGCATCCATCGTTGGACTCTTCATGTTCTACGGCTTTGAGGCCTGCGGCGACGTTGCCGAAGAAGTCTCGGACGCCGCACGACAGGTCCCCCGCGCCATGTACCTCACCATCTTTGTTGGTGGCGTATCGGCACTCATGTCCTATGTCGGATACGTCCTCGCAGCACCGAACCTCGACGCAATCGTCGCCGGCGAGGAAGCCGACCCGATTGCCGCGATCCTCACCGCCCTGTTCGGCGAGACCGGCATGCGCCTGTTCCTCATCGTCGCCGTCATGGCATTCATCTCGTGTGTACTCAGCCTCCAGGCCGCCGCAAGCCGCCTGCTGCACTCGTTCGCACGTGACGAAATGCTGCCCGGCAGTGCATGGCTGAACAAGATCTCGGCCCGCTCGCAGGTCCCCACCAACGCTCTGATTGTCGCCAGCGTTGTCCCCATGATTCTCTGCGGCGTTATCTATGTGAACCCGGCCACGCTGTTGCCGATCACGATGTTTGCCGTTCTGGGCATCTACATCGCGTTCCAGTCCGTGGTTCTCGCCTCGCTGCGTCAGCGCGTCAAGGGATGGAAGCCCGCGGGCCCCTTCAGCCTCGGCAGCTGGGGCATTGTGGTCAACGTTGCCGCACTGGCATACGGCATCTGGGCCATCTACAACCTGACCCTGCCGGGTGCGAGCGGCGACTTCGCCACCGACTATGTCGTGCACATCGGCCTGGGCGCGGTACTGGTTCTCGGCGCCCTGTACTTCGTCATCGCACGTCCCGACAAGAAGTCGGGATCGCCCCAGGGCGACGCGATCGAGGTGGCCGCCAAGATCCGCGCGCTGCACGCCAGCAAGTAAGCATCACCCCCAACGACAGGGCTCCACGGCAACGTGGGGCCCTGTTGCTATTCCCAGGCGCTGATGACGAGGCGCAGCCCAAGCCCCGCCATCACGAACGCTGCGACGCGATCGATGGCGGTTTTGGCACGGGAATACGCCGCGCGCGGGCCCGAGCTCGAGAAAACCAGCGCAACGACCGCGTACCAGATGACCTCGAGCGAAAACAGCAAGGGTGGAATCACAACGTAAAACCACACGGTGGGGCTCTGGGGCATCAGAGCCGTAAAGACACCGCCATAGATGATGGCCGCCTTGGGATTGCTGATCTGTGTGGTGATGGCCTGCCACATCGGGCGACGGTCCGAGGCTGATGCCTGAATAAACACCATCGGACTGCTCGCGCCCCGCCACATGCGATACCCGATGTACGCGAGGTACACGCCACCGGCAATTTTGAGGGCAGCAAACAGCCACGGCACCGCGGCCAACACGGCATACAGGCCCAACAGTGCACTGGCGGCGAACACCGAACCACCACAGCCCATGCCAATCGCGGCCCACAGCCCCGCCGTCCGCCCACGCGAGACGCTGGTCGACGCAACCATCAACACGCTGGGGCCGGGGCTGATGATGCCTAATGTGATGGCCACCGCAATGGCGGCGATGGCGGCGGCCTCGTTCATGCCTTAGTCCCGGTACGCGGCAATGACTCGGCCCAGGTAATTCGTGGCACCCGCTACGACACCAAACACCGCAGCACGATAGAACCACACGGCGACCCGGATTTGGGTGTGCAGTGCCGAACCCGCCTGCTGCGCCTCGGATCCGGCCAAGCCGATGACCGTCACGATGAGCGCGGCCAGTGCCACGGCGGCAACCAGCAACCCCCAGTACCAGCGGGGAATCGAGATTCGCCCCAACGACCACACGACGCCGAGGATGCCGCCCACCGCGAGAAGCGCGATGCCACCCTCAAGCGGGTCAAACAAGCCAAACAGCGAGATGACGACCGCAATTCCCTGCAGGATTGAGGCGGCGAGTAAGCGGCGTTGAGTCATCACACCATTCTTGTCCACGAGCAGGGCGCGCGCGAATTTACTGACCCGAGAGGCCCCGACGGATCGCGCTCAGACCCGATTGTGCCATGAACCGGAACTTGGCAATCGTCTCGTTCGGGCTGGGCTCGATGGCGTCGACCAACCACTCGTCACCGTTCTGAGGGGTCGCGCGCCATTGGGCGTACAGGAATGAGTCGACGTTGAAGGGGAACGAGGCGCGATTGCCGTAACGCTGCCCCGTGCCATCAGCGCGCGAGTTCCATCCCGCAAACACAAACCCCGGGCGACTGTACCCGTTGGCATCCAACGCCGAATCGGCGTGAGCGGTCTGGGCGGGCATATCCCCCGCCCCTCCGTTGGGGTGGAAAAACACTGTGCTGGTCTGCGGTGCCACGATGGTGCGAATTGCACCGGTCAGCGGCAATCGGCCGGAACGAGACACGACAGGCGCCGAACCGTTGACCATCAGGCTGCAGACGGCGAAGCCGTACGCGCCGATCGAGATGAAACCAGAGTTCACCGAGCTGTTTGCGCCGTCCACGAACTCGAGATTGTGTTCAAACAAATAGATCTTGACTTCGTCGGCTTCGGAATTGTTGACGCGGAACATCGAACCGGCCTCACCCGACACCGTGAACGACAACGAGTCGCTGTGCCGAGTGATGGTGTACTCGGGTACTGCACGGGTTTTGACGGGGGTGCTCACGAAGGTGCCTCACTGTGTCACGGCCTCGAATTGTGGCACGCGGGAGTTGATACCTTGAGCATATTTTTATTTCAGAGATATTGCAACATGGGACACAATGCCCCAACGAGGCCGCGAGGGGGGCTAGCGACGCCTCGCCGCGCCCGCCGTCATGAACGACACGGCGAGGAACGCCGTGATCACCCAGAGCATGTTCGACATGCCGATTGCGTGTCCCACAAAGCCCAACAGGGGAGGGCCCACGAGGAAGGCCGCATAGCCGCAGGTCGTCACAAAAGCCACGGTGCGCGCAGGGTTTGACATCTCACCCGCAGCCGAAATGAACAGAGGGAAGGCCAACGCGACACCGGCGCCCCACAACACAACCCCGATGAAGGCGACCGTGAGGTTGGTGGACAGGGCGATGGCCAACAGGCCGGCAATTCCCGTGAGCGCGAGCACACGCAGGGTCGGGACTCGCCCGAAACGATCCGCCAACGAACCACCCCAGAATCGCACCGCAGAAATGGTGACAAGAAGAACAACGTACGACAGACCGGCGACGGTGTCCGACTGGCCAAAGCTCTGCGCAAAGGTCAGCGCCAGCCAGTCATTCGAGGCTCCCTCGGCCAGGGTCATGCCAAAAATTCCGAGGCCCAACAACACGAGCGGGACCGTCACAAAAGACAGCCCGCGTCCTGACGGAGCAGCCGACTCCGAGTGATCGTCCGACACAGCACGCCCGACTCCGGACGGCTCCCACCGGAATCCGACAATCGGGACGATCAGCGAAAGTGCCGCCAACACGGCGACCTGCGCCACAATCGTGACACCCACCACCATCGACAGCGTCCCCACACCGGCACCGACCAGGGTCCCTAGCGAATACGCTGCGTGCAACCGGGGCAGGGTCGAACGGCCTCGACGCGATTCGATTTCGGCGCCGTCCACGTTGATGCCCACATCCGCGGCACCCACCGCGAATCCGGCGACCCACAGGCCGATGCCATAGCCGACAACCGAACCGGACTGAATCGAGATGGCTTCGACGACCAGCGCGGCGATTAGGATTAGGGTTCCCCAGACCACGGGCATTCGAGTGCCTCGAGCCGAAATGAACTTGCCGATCAGGCTCAGCGACAACAGCGAACCCACCGCACCGACGAACAGAAGCACACCCAACTCGGCCGTGGTGATGCCCAGTAATTCGGTCACCTGCGGGAAGCGAACCAGAATCGAGGCGCTGACGAAGCCTTGGACGATGAACGAACCGATGATGACGAGGTGCCAGCGCCGTGTGAGGTGCGCGAGGGGTGCGTCGGGGGTCGAATCAGTGTGCGACATGGCTGTCCTTTGCGGGTCGGGCACGAGTTATCCCAAACTACAGTGTCAGCGCACTCAACCCTGGATACACGGCAAAAATGACGGTGACGGGCAGAATCACAAAAACCAACGGCACCATCATCGCGACCTCACGGGTGCTGCCCGATTCGATCAGGCGGCGGGCCGCCGACTCGCGCTCCTCGATCGCAATGGCCGACACCACGGCAGCCACCGGCGTGCCGCGTTCCATGGCCTCGCGGATTGCGGACAACACGCGCACCCAGCCGTCGTGGGGCACACGACGCGCACTGGCGTCAAACGCCGCTCCCACACTGACGCCCAAATCATGGGAGGCCACGATGCGTCGGCACTCCCCCGCGATGACTCCGTCACCAATTCGCGCGAGTCGAGCCACAGTATCCATCACGCCCAGACCAGCGGTGAGGCACAGCACCGCGAAATCCAGCATGACGGGCAGCTCGTCGCGAGCCGCGGTGACCCGCCTGCGCCTCACAACCGACCGAATCACAGATTGCACCCGGCTCGCGGCGGCGCGAATGGCGCGCGCGAGTGACCGGCCGCCCCGGGCATCGTCGACGGAAATACTCGCCGTTCCGGACCCCATCGACGCAACATCGCTGATATGCCGCGCAATCACCCGGTCGCGCGCCGGACCGCCGTCTCGCGGAATTAACAACAACCCACCCGCAAGCACCGCTACCGCCCACCCCACCGCGATCATTCCCCCACCACCGCCAACCGCCGTTTCTGTTCCGGCACCCGAGCGATTCCCGCCATCACGAAATAGGCAACCACGGTGGCCCCAAACCCAGCGACAACGATGAGGCTGCCCGTTGGGCTGCTCAGCGCGTCCCGGGTTTCCGGACGGGACACGATCATGCCGAGCACAATCCACGGCGCCGCAACCCCGAGCCGTGCGGCGTGCCGCACCCACGATTGCCTGCTGCGCACCTCGTTGCGAATTCGGGCTTCGGCCCGGACTGTGTCGGCGACGGCGTGCACGATTCGGGGAAGCTCGGTGCCGCCCACCTCGCGCGCAATGATAAGGGATTCGATGATGGTATCCGCGGTGGGATCGGCGATCGAGGCTTTCAACCGACGTGCGGCACGCTCGAAACCGACACCCCGCTGTAGCTCCTGCGCACAAATCGACCACGGCATTCGCCACCGGTCGGGCACGCGGTCGGCGACATCGATGAAGGCCTCGGCCACCGTCGAACCCGAGCGCAACGAACCCCGCAGCGATTCGATCACATCCGGCCACGCGGCACGGGCCGCCTGTCGTCGAGCGGACCTGTGGCCCTCGAGCACCGCAAACAGTGCGATAAGTGCACCGCAGGCTGCGAGGGGAACCACGACGGGAAGCGGAATGAGCACTGAAGCGGTGGCGGCGACCAACGCGACTACCCCCACCACGACGAGAATCACCGAACCCATCGATTGGCCCGCCAATCCGACCTCGTCCAGCCACAACCGCACTGGCATCTTCCGACGGGTGCGACCCGACGACGATTCAGGCGCACGCCACCACACCAGGGCGACTCCCCCGGCGGCCAGCATGGCGCACATCGCCGCCTCGATCATGCCCGCACCGTCACAGATCCCATGGCATAACCTCGAAACTTCCGTCCGGGTTGGACTGGCCGACATCGATGATGTGTGCAATTCGTCGGGTGCCATCTGCGGCCATGGCGCAGTGCACAACGATGTCGATGGCCGACGCCACCGCGGGGCGGATGAAGGACGCATCGATGTTGCGGCCGGCCAACAACGGCAAGGTTGTGAGTTTGTGCAGCGCATCGACCGCCGAATTGGCGTGGATGGTGCACATTCCCGGCAACCCAGAATTAATGGCGATTAGAAGGTCCAAGGCCTCGGCATCCCGGACCTCACCCACGATGAGTCGCGACGGCCTCATGCGCAGGGACTCCTTGACCAACCGACGCAGCGTGATTTCGCCGGTGCCCTCGACGCTGGCCGGTCGGCACTGCAGAGCAACCCAATCGTCGACTCCGATGACCAATTCGCAGGTTTCTTCGACTGTCACGACCCGCTCGCCAGCCGGAATCGCACCGGCGAGCGCCGACAGCATCGTCGTCTTGCCTGCCTGCGTGGCACCCGACACAAGAAAGGTGGCGCCCCGTGCCAATTCCGCGACCAGCCGCTCGGCGACGTGCGAATCCAGCGACCCCGCGTCCACTAACCCTGCGAGCGTCCACGCCGTTCGAGGAAATTTGCGCACATTGACCGACCACCCACGATGTGCCACGGGAGGAATAGCCACATGCAGCCTCGAACCATCGGGCAGTGTGGCGTCAACGAAGGGTTCCGACACGTCCACCCGTCGGCCGGTCGGCCGCAACAACCGGTCGACAAGTTCGCGCACCGACTCGGCCGTGAGCGTCAGATCGGCGCGACGACTGACACCCGCCACCGCGAAAAAGACCTCGCGGGAATTGTTGATCCACATTTCCTCGACCGAATCGTCATCAAGAAATTCCTGCAAGGGCCCCAGCCCGACGAGAGCCGTCCGCATCGCGTCGGGTGCGGGGGCAATGGAACCGTCCCGCAACGCCGCCTCGGCCTGGGACGTAAATTCCTCGGCAATGGCGACATCGAGGTCAACACCCCAGGCAACCACCCGGTCGCGGACCCGATTGACGGACTGTTCCAGCCGATTCATGTCCACAGTCTGGGGGTAAAGGAAACGGCCCCGTGGAATTCATCCACAGGGCCGTTTCGTCGAGAAATTTAGGCGTTCGGAATGAGGGTGTACTTGGTAGTCAAGTACTCCTCGATGCCCTCGATGG
>JACCEA011793243.1_pt1 | contig 11792 bp, 10 predicted proteins | sample 7449851 | NCBI WGS metagenome assembly JACCEA01 (sample SAMN15323453, study PRJNA562643) | freshwater metagenome | isolation source: river surface water | place: USA:Blue River Watershed | collected 2017-08-18 | reverse complement strand
TGAGAATGATCTTCCTCATACCAAGCATGGCCTTGGTGGCTCTCTCGCGACCGTTCGAGTCGGGACCGTTTAGGTAGTTCATCATCTTTGGCGATGTAACTTGCCAAGAGACTCCAAACTTATCCTTTAGCCAACCACAGTAACTCTCTTGGCCGCCATTGGCTGTGAGCAGATCCCAGTACCGATCTATCTCCTGCTGCGAGGTGCAGGGAATCTGAAAAGAGACGGCTTGCGTGTGCGGAAAGTCTGGACCACCGTTCAGCGCGATGAATGGGCGTCCGAAGATTTGAAAGTTGACCACGACCTCCTCACCCTGTTGATTGCCAGGGGTCTGAGTTGGTGCAAGCCAGTTGTCCTCTAGTTTGCTGTCAGGAAAAATGCTGGTGTAAAACGTGGCCGCCTCTCGAGCATTGCCGTTGAACCAAAGGCAGGTAATGAGCTCCATGTCTGAACTCTAGACCCACTGGCCGAGTCAACTCGATTATTTACCTCGATATTGGAGGTCAGTTCTATTTGCTGAGCACTCTCAATTCATGGCTAGGCTGTGAATCACGGCCGAGGGAAAAAGGGGAAATGGCAAAGCGTGATTTTCTCAAGCGTCTCGGGCCCGGCATAGTCACAGGTGCAGCCGATGATGACCCTTCGGGAATCGGAACCTACACTTCGGTTGGGGCCACTGCTGGCTATGGATTTCTTTGGTCTGCGGTTTGGCTTTTGCCATTTGCATACGTTGTTCAGGAATCCTGCGCGCGACTGGCCTTAGTCACGGGCAAGGGCTTGGCTGCAGTGATTAAGTCACGAATGCCACGCTGGGTTCTGGTCTTGGCAGTGCTGCTGGTTGCCATCGCGAACACCGTTAACATCGCTGCGAATCTATCGATTATGTCCGCAGCCCTTGGGCTGCTAGTGCCGATAGAGACCGGGCTAGGTGTTGTTATGTTTGCCCTGGTCTTGGGGTTCACTGAGATAGTCATCCCCTACCACCGCTACGCCAAGGTACTCAGATGGCTATGTCTAAGCCTGCTGGCTTATGTTGCGGTGCTGTTTGTGGCTCAGGTGGATTGGCAGCAGGTATTAGTTTCAACCGTGATTCCGAGCTTTGATTTTTCAAAACTTTCCTTTGAACTTCTGATCGCTCTAGCCGGCACCACGATCTCCCCCTACCTGTTCTTTTGGCAGGCTGCCGAGGAGGTCGAAGACAGAAGAAATCATCACATCGTGAACGTTCGACCTCAGGCCTTGACAGCAATGCGCGGCGATGTATTCGCCGGCATGTTCACCGGGGTCTTCATCATGTTTTCCATCATGGCGACGGCTGCTGCAACCCTTCATGCCCAGGGAATCACCGAGGTGAGCAGCGCTGCCGACGCCGCACTTGCACTAAAGCCGATAGCTGGTGAGTTTGCAAGTTTGTTGTTCCTACTCGGCATCCTGGGTGTGGGGCTACTCTCCATCCCAGTGTTGGCCGGTTCAACCGCATATGCGGTAGCAGAAACCTTTGGCTGGAGAGAGTCGCTGGAGCTCAAGCCCAGGCAAGCCAAGGCGTTTTATGCCGTTATCGTTTGTTCGATGCTGGTCGCTCTGGCTTTGAACCTATGGGGAATCGAGCCGATCAACTTTTTGCTAATTGCAGCGACTCTGAATGGGCTCACCGCACCGGTATTGATGGCGATTATCTGGTGGCTAGCCAGGGACAAGAATTTGCTCGGACGATGGGCTTCTGGTCGAGTGTCACAATTTCTTTTGGGGTTGGCAACTCTCGCTATGGGTTCGCTACCTGTCTTTTGGTTATTCGCGAGCTAACCCAAATGAGTCGAATCCGACACTTATCAGTTGCGAAACCGTTGGCGAGATCTTTCCTTGAAACCGCAGTAGAACAAAGCCGAGCGTCCAAGAGGAGTAGTGTTTCAAAGTATTTTGCAAGGACCTGATCGTGAAGAAAACCAAACAATCGAAGATTGCTCGTAACTCCGCACTAACCCTGGCAGCGATGGGTGTGGTCTACGGAGACATCGGCACCAGTCCAATTTATGCCTTCAACGAAGCGGTCAGAGCCGGTGGTGATACTCGGGATGAGATCCTCGGCGTGCTGTCTCTGGTTCTTTGGACTTTGACTGCGGTGGTGTCGGTCAAGTACATGGTGTTTGTGCTCCGTGCCGATAACCGAGGTGAGGGTGGCACCCTCGCGATGTTCTCCCAATTGGCAAGCAAGATTCGTAACGGGCGATCAGGAATCCTGGGCTTCACGGTCTTCATTTTCCTAATGGCCGCCGCGCTTGAGTTCTCTGACGGAATTTTGACACCGGCAATCTCGGTCTTGTCTGCAGTTGAAGGAATCAAGACCATCAACCCGAGTCTTGAGTTCCTAGTCGTGCCATTGACGGTCATAATCTTGGCAATTTTGTTCGCGGTGCAGTTCAAGGGCACGCATCGAATCGGAGCTGTATTCGGTCCAGTGATGATTGTTTGGTTCCTAACCATTGGAACTTTGGGTCTAGCCCAGGTGATTCAAAACCCTGAGTCTTTGATCGCCGTAAATCCGATGTATGCAATCCAATTTATTCAGTCCCACGCAGCAGAGACCTTGTTTGTTATGGCCTCGGTTATTCTTGCGGTCACCGGTGCTGAGGCACTGTTTGCAGACCTCGGTCACTTCGGTCGTGGTCCTATTCGCATTGGCTGGTTTGGATTAGCCGGATTAGCCCTTCCACTGAATTACTTCGGTCAGGGGGCGCTGATTCTTCGCGACCCCAGTGCCGTTGGAAACAGCTTCTTCGGCATGGTTCCCAGCGGTTTGCCCGCAATCATGTTCTTGATTCTGACGATGATGGCAACCATCATCGCATCCCAAGCCCTAATCAGTGCTGTCGCCTCACTTGCAAGCCAGGCAGTGCAGATGGGGTTACTTCCACGAATTCGCATTCGACACACCAACAAGCAAGAGCGCGGCCAAATCTTTGTTCCATTTGTGAACACTGTCGTTGGCCTGGGATCGATCGCGCTGGTGGTTATCTTCCAGACCTCTTCAGCCCTAGCCGGCGCATACAGCTTTGCAATTGCTGGAACGATGTTGGTTTCAACCATCGGCCTCTTGATCCTTACCGCAGACAAGTGGAAATCCAAGCGCTGGTTCTTGATTCCTATTTTCATCCTGTTCCTGATCATGGATGGAACCCTGTTCCTGGCAGCATCAACCAAGCTGATTACTGGTGCCTGGTTGCCACTTCTTGTGGGCTTCTGTTTGGCATCGATGATGTGGATCTGGCGCAAGGGACGTTTCGAGCTAGATAAGCGACTGAGCGCAACCTCGATGAGCTGGGATCAGGTCACCAGATTGCGCAAGTCCAAGAAGGTCAAGCTCATGAACACCCTCGGCATTTACCCATCGGCTGTTCTTGGAGCTGTGCCGCAGGCGCTCGAGCAGCAGATCAAGGTCATGGGTTCGATGCCCAAGGAGATTGTGGTGGTGACCGTTACCTCGGTGGATGCGCCATACTCCCACAAGCCCCCGCACTATGAGAAGGTCAATGATTACCTATCAACAGTGACCGTGTTCTCCGGCTTCATGGAGCAGCGCAACGTCCCTAGATCACTTCGCTCAAAGAACATGGCTGAGCATTTTGATGAGCGCGAAGCAATCTACTTTGTTACTGACAGGACTCTGATCCCTGCCGATAAAACCGGACTTAACAGGGCTGAAGAAATCATCTTTACAACCCTGCACAGAAACGCCACAGCTCCGGCTCACTACTACCACTTACCGGAGCAGCGGGTTATCACGTTCGATATTTCGATCGAGGTGTAGCGGCTTAGTCGAGCTGGGTTTGGTGCAATCAGCAAAGTACGATGAAGCACAGCCCTGGCTAGTCCTGCAGCACTCCAAGCGCTCGTGCCAGGTTCAAAATCTTCTCGGCACGCTTGATTCTTGGTGGATCGGAACCATCTCGGACCATTCCGCCTGAGGCTAGGAAGTCTTCGAAGAACTCCTGTGCCCAGACAATGTCTGACTCGGTAGGACAGATGGTTTCGTTGATAACCACTGTCTGCTTCTCATCGAGACAAAGTTTGCCCGTGAGTCCTAGCGAGACAGCCAGGGTCGCCTGCTGCCTGAGGGCGGAGTGATTCGGTCCAACCGTTGGGCCGTCGATGGGACCCGGAAGATCTCCGATTCGGCTTGCCAAAACCAGTTTTGTTCTTGGGTAACTCATCGCAAGGTCATCAGCGCTGGTTCCGGTATCGCGTCGATAATCTCCGGACCCAAAAGCAAGTCTGAACGCGCCTTTGGCGCGGGCTATTTCAACCGCATTTTCAATGCCAAGCGCCGATTCGACTAGCGGAATGATTGGTAAGTGAGAGCCCAGGAGTTTGTAGGTTTGTTCAACGCTTTGCCCATCTTCGGTCTTAGCTAGCATCACGCCCTGCAGTCCAGGAGCCCTGCTCAAGGCAATCAGGTCATCGCGCCAAAACTCGGTACTGGCATCGTTCACCCTGACCCATGCTGAGCCAGTCTGGAGCCAGTCGACGACGGCATCTCGCGCGCGATCTTTATTGAGAGGATCAACGGCGTCCTCGATGTCGATGACGATTTGGTCTGCTCTAGATTCAGGGATTGCAGCTAACTGATCAACTTTCAGGCTGTTCACCAATAGCCACGACCTGGAAATCTCAGGCTGAATCGACATCTATAGCTCCATTACTAAAAGTCCTATCGCAAACCCTATTGCAAAGACTGAATCGATGTCTTTCTCAGCGGGAAATTGTCGGAGTTTCTTGTGGGAGCTCGGTGAGGGTTATTTCTTCTTGAACAGCGACTTGACTTTGGCTACCAGCTTTTCAAGGCCCTGCATGCCTTGTTTGTTGAGCTCTCTGGCCCACTCAAGTTCAAGGGCGAGGATGGTGAGTCCGAAGAATATGAAAAGTAGGCCAGGTCCCGGGGTGACCATCATGATCAGGCCCAGGATCAAAAGGATAAATCCAATAACCATCGTCAACACCCAGCGAACTGGGTGGGGTAACTTACCCAAGATGTGTTTGATCTTTTCCAACGCTCTACCCTTCGGTGACTACATCACCATAAATCTAATTCTTGAACAAAGGCTGTGACTGAGCTGAATTTGCGATGCCTATCGATTACTTCTACAATTTGTAGAAATACCAGAAAGGAATCCAGTGAAGAGCTCTCTAAGAACTCTGGCCGCTGGTGCCGCAGCAGTGGCGCTCGTTGCAACTCTATCCACTCCGACCTCCGCCCACGTGAGCGTGATTCCTGGAGTTTCAGCCTCGGGAAACACTACCGATGCGCTGACCGTGGGTAAAAACAACACCATCAACTTCAGAGTTGGTCACGGTTGCTCGCTGGAGAAAGACGTTGTTCACCCAAAAACCAAAGCGGTAATTGCCACCGCAGCCCTGGACAAGTTTTCAACTTTGGCATTTTCTGTGACGGTCCCAACCTCGGCCATGGGTGACGCTGGAGTCACTATGCCTCGACCAGAATTCGTTCCCGGTTGGCGCACCACGTCCAAGAAAAACTCGGACGGATCGGTCACCATCAAGTGGCGTGCGATCTCCTACGACTTTGCGCTTCCAAACGGACCCGAGGGTGACACCGGTGCAACGATGTTTTTTGATTTTGGGGTTCGAGTCGCCTTCGCCGCAGCCACCAAGGGTCAGCGAGTTAGCTTCCCTGCGCAGCAGACCTGCTTGGTTGACATTCCAAAAGCCAAGGGTTTCAAGGCAGGCAGACTTCCAATCTTTGAAACCTGGGATGGAACTACAGACGGTGCAGATACCGTTTTGGACAACAACTCTCGAGGCCCAGCCCCGACTGTTACCGTGAACCCATAGTGCGAGAGAAACTTGTTGCTGCAGCGCTGGCAATCCTCCTGATGGGAGGGTTGCCAGCGCAGGCGCATTCACAATTGGTTGATGCCGAGCCACAACCAAATCTCAGTTACAAGGTTTCCCCGAAGAACATCACGCTTACCTTCAACGAAGAGTTGCTAAATCTAGGACCCAGGTCCAACGTAATCACATTGACCGCACAGAATCGCAAAATCGCTACCGGTCCGGCTCAAATCCAAGGTAATCAGCTAGTGGCCAAACTGAACGCAAGTCTCAGACCAGGACGCTACACAACTTGGTGGCGAGCTCTATCTGCCGATGGGCACCCGATTTCTGGAAGATTCAACTTCACCGTAACCAAGTAAGGCCAGAGTTAGTCGTCGTCGCCTTCCCTGCCTTCACCTTCGCCATAGCTAACCTGTGCACCTGGGAGATTAGCGGCACCCGCACTGTCTAGGGAGCCGATCAGGAATGCATCAAGAGTTGAGTTAGGGCGAGGCGATCCTCCGTGCTGACCTGAAAATGCGGAGGTTGCATCTTTTCCGCACAGAGCTGCAATCACCGATGCCCCACCGGGGTGAGAGTTGGCGTAGCCAGTCAGGTCATAAACATTGCCCGATACAACGCTCCAGCAGTCTGTGGTTGAGCTGTGCTTGGCAACCTCTGCAGCTGTGTAAACACCAGCTACGCCAGCGGCACCCTGTTCAGATTGAGATGGGGTGGCACTTGGCTGCGCCGACGAGAGTGTTCCAATAACCAGCGCTTCAAGCTGTGCCATCGGGGTTTGCTGTCCGGAGTGCTGACCCAAGAAAGCATTGGTTCCGTCGGTTCCACAGATGCGGCTCAACACAGCCGAACCGCCGGGGTGCTTGGCTAGGTAGTCAGTGAGGTTGATTACCTTGCCCTCTACAGCAGTCCAGCAATCGGAAGTCGAGTTGTGCTTGGCAAGCTCCTCGAGCGTAATTCCACCATCTGCGGCGGTGTCGGTTTGAGTCGGAGTCGCCGAGGCGGAGGGCTCGATAACTTGAATCTTCGAGGCCCAGGTTGCCTCGGCACCCGAGTGGCCCACAAAGAAGGTCAGGGTAGAAACTGCTATCGCCCCAACGGCGGCCAGTGACATTGCTGCCTGGATCTGCCACTTGGGACGATCTGCTCTGGTGACAAGCCAAAATGTGAGGGCCAGTAAGAACAGACCGATTGAGGCTGGGAAAAGGATGTCGCCCAACGCTGCGTGTTGCTGTGGCAAACCGACACGGTCAGCCAGTTCCTCACCGGATTCTTTTGCGATGTAGGTAGCGAACGCTCCAACGGCCAGCGTGCCTACGGTGATTGGAAGGTAGGTCTTTCGATGCTGAGGAAGAAATATCAGCGCTATCAGCGCGAGTGCCCCCAATGGCACAAGGACTACCGCCAGGTGCACTGCGAGGGGGTGAACGGGTAGTCCGCCAATTGTGTCAAATACGGAACTGAGTATTGAAATTTGAGCCATAGCCAAAATCTACTCCTCGGGTAAAGCGGCCGTGGTGCAAAAACTTGGGAGTTATCTGAGAATTATCTGTAATCAGGAGAAATGCTCGGTTTTCATTTTTCTGAGTAGCGTTATCGCCATGGCTGACTACGCGTTATTTGCAATCGCTTATTTTGCGGCCGCCATTGCTCCCGGTGCAGACACCACTTTGGTTCTATCCAGGGCTCTAGAGAGCCAGCCGAGGGCATGGCTCTCCGGAGCGGGGATCACACTCGCAAAGTTTGCTCTTTTGACACTGGCCTACTTTGGTGCCGCAATGCTACTTAGTCAGAACCCCGAGGTTTTTTTGGCACTCAAGATATTCGGGGCTGCGTTTCTCATGTATCGAGCGGTCGTACTTTGGCGCAAGACTAAGTTGAGTGAGTCACCCAAGCGAGGCTCTGCGTTTGCGGATTTTGGAATCGGATTCGCGACAGCATTCACCAATCCCCAGCCGCTCGCCTTCTACCTAGCCATCGTCCCTCAAGTTGCGGGATCCACGAATCTCCTGCTTTTAGGGCTGATAGTTGTCCTGGGGTTTGCGCTAGTGACTTTGATTTATTCAAGTCTTGCCAGACCGATCAAGCGGGTTCTAACAAAAAGCGGGCCAAGAGTAATCAACAGAATTGTTGCTGGGCTTTTAGTGTTTGTGGCGGTCTGGATTCTGCTTCGCTAACTAAAGTGGAGCTATGACCGATGCGAATCCATATGCGAACAAACCAATGAGTCCGGAGAGTGAAAAGCTCTGGGCGATGGCTCTTCATCTATTGGCAATTCCATTTGAGTTCTTTGCCCCACTAATTGGTTATTTCGTTCTTCGCGACCGTGGACCTTTCGTCTCTCACCACGCTAAGGAGTCGCTCAACTTTGGCATCACTATCGTGGTAGCCGCAGTGGTCTTGGCGATTTCGATTGTCGGTTTGCTGATCATTTGGGCGCTCCCGATTGTCTGGGTGATTTTTAGAATCGTGGCCGCAATCAAGGCAGCTCAGGGTGAGTTCTACAAGATCCCAATCGCCATCAAGTTCATCAAACTCTAGGAAGCTCGACGAGCCTGCTTAGCCTGGCCGGTTCTCTTTTGAACAGCATCGCGCAGGATCAACTCGATCTGCGAGTTGACGCTGCGCAAATCCTGTTCCGCCCAAGCCTTTATCTCCTTGTACAGCTCAGGTGAGATTCGGAGTGGGATTGCCTTCTTCTCGCTCATGATTAGTTGTAGAGCGTTCCTGCGTTAATGACTGGTGACGCTTCGCGCTCAGAACAGAGCACGACCATCAAGTTTGAGACCATTGAGGCTTTGCGCTCCGGGTCGAGTGAAACCGAACCTGATTTCTCAAGGTCAGCCAACGCGAGCTCCACCATGCCAACCGCTCCTTGAACGATTTTCTTTCGAGCACTAATTACCGCATCTGCCTGCTGACGGCGGAGCATAGCCTGAGCAATCTCCGGTGCATAGGCGAGGTGAGTCAAGCGAGCATCATCGATTGCAACACCGGCAACCGAAAGTCTTGACTCCAAATCCTTACGCAGCTCAGCTGCGACCTCTTCTGGGTTCCCTCGCAGGGTTAGTTCGCCGGAAAGCTCGCCTGACTCTGAGTTGTCATAGGCAAACCCGGTCGCAACGTGACGAAGCGCGGTCTCAATCTGAGTCTTCACATAGGTGCGGTAGTCATCAACTTCAAACACCGCCTTGGTGGTGTCGGCTACTCGCCAGACCACCACGGCAGCGATCTCAATCGGGTTACCCTTGCGGTCGTTGACCTTGATTGTGTCACCGACCTCAGTTCTTGCGCGGAGTGAAATCTTGAATCTGGAGTCCGGCTTGGAAGTTGTAACGGGTTTTGCGGTGGTGATGTTGCGAGCCCGCTCCTCCTTAAGTTCTGAGCTGGGTGACCCGTTTGAGTAGAAGGGGTTGCCCCAGTGCCAGCCAGACTTCTTGACGGTTCCCTTGTAGTTACCAAACAGAATCAGAACTCGCGACTCATTTGGCTGAAGAGTGTAGAAACCAGAAACAACCAATACCGCCAGCGCATTGGTCACAAGAGGCAACCAAAACATGCCGGCATCGATAGATTCTGATGCAAGTTGGACAATGCTCCAGATGCCTGCTCCCAGCAGTCCAAGAAAAACCAGGAACATAATTGCACCCGGTGCCGGCTTTACGATCTTTTCTTGCATCAAAACTCCATATCAAAGTGATATCACAATCATATAAGTTATGTTCAACTAGGCAAGAAGTTTTTGAACTCGCTTCAACGAAACTGGTTCCGACGTTCCCAGGGATTGAGCAAACTGACTGACCCTGAATTCTTCAATCAGCCAACGAGCTTGAATCAGGTGCTCAGCGGAGCCTGGCTCCAGGGGCATGGTGCCGCCCTTGGAATTGAAGAACCTGATTGCCTCGGCCACCTCGAACCAAAGCTGAGAGTCTTTCGAGCCGGGCTCCTGCAGCTTCCTGATTCGGATTGCAATTGCCTCCAGGTAAACCGGAATCCTTCGGATTCGAACCAAAGAGCTCGAGAAAATCAGATTCTTGGGGATCAGCTGCGCGATGTGTTCCTTCTCGGCGTTGAGCACGGCTAAGAAATCAAAGTTCTTCACCGCTGAGATCTCCTTTTGAGCTGTCGCGGCGCTTGAGGCACACTTCATCATCGTCGGCATCAGGTCAAAACTGAGTTCTATTAATCCTGCCTCCACAACCTCACGCACCGAGTCAAATTCGGACCGACTGAAGAGTAAGCCAGAGGGTTCCAGTTTTCGAATTTCTTGCTCCGCAAAAGCGCCGAGCAGATCCTGGAGATAGTCCTTGACGCTTTGATAGCCAAGCGATGAGAGTGCGAGTTTCTCCTCTGGCTTGAGGTGATCCTTCACATAATCGGCAGGGTTTTTGATCGCCTGCCTAACTAGTTCTATTACTCCATAGATGTGATGCTTGCGTCGCTCGGACTCAGTGGCAAAGAGCTTGATTTCAACACCGGAAGGAGTTGGCAACAGTGTTGGGAATGCCCGAAGCACTGAACCCGAGTGACTGGACTCGATGACTTTTGGCAGCTCTTCAAAGTCCCACCCAGAAACCTTGCGCTCGAGTTGATTTGAGCCCTGAACCAAGGTGGCAACCTCTCCCCTGGCCTTATCTTGGAACTGAGCCTTTAGGGCTGCCAAATCATTGCCGAGCGCTACCTGCTTGCCTTTGGCATCGATAATGCGATAGGTCATTCTCAGCGACGTTGGTAGTTTGCTGGTGTCAAAATCGGCAGCTTGGATTGGAACGGAACTGAGTTCTCTCAGCGTCTTTGCCAATAGCTCGAGCAATTGTCCATTTGGAACCTCGGGCAAAACCTCCAGGGCTTTTCTTGCCCAATCATTCGCCGGCACCACAAACTTTCTAACCTGCTTTGGGAGTGAGCGAATCAACTCTGTTACCAAGTCCTGTCGCATGCCAGGTACTAACCACTCGAAGGGGTCGGCGGTCACTCGCGCCAAAACCGCCAACGGCACGTCCACCGTTACCCCATCATCTATGGCACCGGGGTCGAACTTATAACTCAGATCAAATTGCTGGCCCTCAAATGGGAAGCTCTTTGGCAGGTCAAACTCGGTGGGTTCCTCAAGTTCTGTTTCGTAAAGCTTTTCAACACTTAGATCGAGGAGGTCTGGTTTCTCCTCGCTAACCTTTCGCCACCAACCCTCAAAGCTGCGGGTTGAGAAAACATCAAGCGGAATTCGATTGTTGAAGAACCTAAACAGGTCGTTTTCTGAAGGAATCAGTTCTGGCTTTCGGGCCCGTTCGGCCTTTTCTTCAAGCTCCGACAAAAATGCTTTGTTGCGTTTTTCAAATTGCTGTGGTGAATCCCACTCGCCATAAACCAAAGCATGCCTAATAAACAGCTCTCGACTCACAAGGGGATCAATACGTGAATACTGCAGCTTTCGGTTTTCGACTATCGCGATGCCAAACAACATCACACGCTCATTGGCAATAACCGCCCCCTGCTTTCTTTCCCAATGGGGTTCGGAGAAGCTGCGTTTGCAAAGATCGCCCGCCAACTCCTCAGCCCACTCAGGTTTGATCTCCGCATTCATGCGAGCAAATAACCGACTTGTTTCAACCAGCTCTGCCGAGATGATGGCCTGAGGCGGCTTTTTGGCGAGCGCCGAACCTGGGAAGATGTAGAACTTCTTGCCTCCCGACCCGGCATACTCAGCAGGGCCCTTATTCGGCTTTGACTTACCGTTTTGCCAGATTGGCTTTTGCTCCTGCTTGATACCTATCTGCGAGAGCAGACCGGCGAGAATGCACTGGTGAATACCCTCTGGATCCTTTCGTCTTCCCCTGATTTCCATACCCATGGGTTTTGCTAGCGACTGCAGCTGCCGCATCAGGTCTTGCCACTCTCGCACTCGCAGGTAATTGAGGTATTCGGCTTTGCAGAGTCTTCTA
>JACCEA010952339.1_pt1 | contig 11793 bp, 11 predicted proteins | sample 7449851 | NCBI WGS metagenome assembly JACCEA01 (sample SAMN15323453, study PRJNA562643) | freshwater metagenome | isolation source: river surface water | place: USA:Blue River Watershed | collected 2017-08-18 | reverse complement strand
GTTGGGCAACATCTGGCTATTTTGTAACTGGTTACATTTCAAATGTTCGTGTTTCAAGTGTTGTTCGCACTATTGCAACACCAACAACACCATATACATCTGATGCAAGTACAAAATTGTTAGCTTGTCAATCAAACAGATTTATTGATTCAAGTAGCAATGCTTATGTTTTGAATCTGTCCGCAGGCTCACCAAGCGTCCAACGCTTCAGCCCATTTAACGCTACATCTGCCTACTCCACAAGCGTGATTGGTGGCTCTGGGTACTTTGATGGCACTGGTGACAGCCTCAAGGTTGCGTATAGTTCACAAATGGATCTTACCAACCAAGATTTTGCTATTGAATTTTGGATTTATTTACCAGCGCAACTATCAAATAGAAGTATCTTATGCCAAGACCAAAGCAACTATCAGTTAAATGCTTATGTTGATACAGGTGGAAATTTAACTTTTTATTCGTATCAATCTAATGGTACTGAAAATTTTAATGTGCCAATGGGCGCTACACCAGTTGGAGCATGGTCGCATCTTGTTATAGCAAGAACAGGGTCTACTATTGCAGGTTTTAGAAATGGTGTAAGAATTGCAACCGCAAGTTTTAATGGAACTGTTAACGCACAAACTGGTGGTTGGTATATTGGTGCAGTTTATTCAAACTTAAATCAAATTACTGGTTATTTAAGTGATGTTCGTTTTGTTATTGGTTCAAACCCTTATGGTGTTGGAACAACATTAACTGTGCCAACAGCACCATTGACTGCAATTACTAATACGAGGTTCTTAGCAAGTTTTACTAATGCCGCCATCTTAGACAACGCCATGATGAACGACTTAGAAACTGTGGGTAACGCACAGATTTCTACAAGCGTTAAGAAGTATGGTACTGGCTCAATTTCTTTTGATGGAACTGACGATAGATTAACTGCAGCATCAAGCCCTAATATGGCATTTGGTACTGGCGACTTTACTGTTGAAGCATGGATTTATCCAAACACATTGTCTGGTGAGCGTGGATTTATTCAAACATCAGATACGGCAGGCGGTTTAAAAACAAGCTATACAACTGGTATTGTTATTCTTATTGATGTTTCACCATATAGATTGGTTGCAAATGTTGGCGGAACAAATGTTAATTCTGGTTCAACATACATATCTGCGACCACATGGACTCATGTTGCTATAACAAGATCATCTGGTAGTGTTCGAATGTTTATAAATGGAACACTTGTTGGTGGCCCTACTACAATTACAACAGATTTAACTGGTCAAAACATTTGCGTTGGTGGTTATTACAGCACTACATATCTTTGGAATGGATATGTAGACGATTTACGCATCACCAAGGGTTTTGCTCGTTATACAAGTAACTTTACAGCGCCTACAGCAGCATTTGCAGATAAAGGATAAAACATGGACATTGCAAAATTAGACAATGGAAATATCGTAGTTGGCAACTATAAAGAGTTGTTTCCAAATACATCTTTCCCAATTACAGGCCCTAATGATGACTTCTTTACTGAGAATAACTGCTTAAAAGTTAGTCAATTTAAGGCTCACGATAGGGCTACTGAGATGCTTGTTGGGTGCGATCCATACGAGGAAAATGGCATGGTTTATACAGTTACTGTTCAAACCAGACCAGAGCCAGAAGTTATTGAGGCTTCTCAAGGTGCAGATTCAATTTAATCAGAGGTAAACATGAGTTCTAATGTAACTTTAACTGATGAACAATTAGAAGCTTTAGTTGAGAAAGTAACTGAGCGTGTTATTGAAAATGTTTATATCAGTATTGGTAAAAATGTTGTGAAGCGGTTTTTCTGGGTTGTTGGACTTGGATCTGTTGCTTTACTCGCTTGGCTTAATGGTAATGGTCATCTAAAATAATGTTTGGCTTTTATGCTTTATCACAAGCTCCAATTTCATCACTTATTAGTGGTGGAACGGATGCTTCTGCGTCTATTGAAGCGGTATCAAGTGTTACTGCAACAGCAACATATATTGCTGATACAGATGCAAGCATAAATTCAAATTCTTCAATTGCTAGTGCTGCAATATTAATAAAAAGTGCTTCACTATTAGTAAACTCTAATTCATCAATAACTGCAACTGCATCTAAAACTATACTTGGTGATGCGACAGTATCAGCGATTAGTACTGTTAATGCAGCAGCAGGATTAGCAACAAAAATAAGTTTTAGTTTAAATTCAGTTTCATCTTTTAATGCAATTGTCTACAAAAAATGGGAAGATAATGCAATAATTGGAGAAACATGGACTGATAGAACTGATACATCTAGCATTTGGACTGTACAAATAGATTTAAATGAGTCTTGGTCACAAGTAAATGACGAATCAGAAACTTGGACAACTACTAGCGACATAACAGAAGTTTGGTCACAAACAACACATTGAGGTTAATATGGCAGATACAACCACCACAAATTTAGGTCTTACTAAGCCAGAAGTAGGCGCATCTACTGATAGTTGGGGTACTAAGATCAATACTGATTTAGACACCATTGATGGTTTATTTGATACTGGTCCAGTACTAAAAGTTGCTAAAGGCGGTACTGGTTCAGCAACTGCCTCAGATGCAAGAACTGCTTTGGCTGTGCCTGGTACTGGTATTGCAAATACCTTTACTGCTAAAAATACATTTTCTGGCTCAACAACAGCATTGGCTGAACTTCTGACAAATGCTTCTGAAGTAGTTACTGTATCTGCTACTGCGGCTACTGGAACTATTGCTTACTATGTAACAACTCAGTCTGTTTTGTACTATACAAGCAATGCTTCTGCGAACTGGACAATTAATTTAACTGGTGCAAGCACACCAGTAACTTTAAACACTTTATTGTCTACAGGACAATGTATTACTGTAGTTCACATGGTGACTCAAGGTTCTACCGCTTATTACAACAATGTTGTTCAGGTGGATGGAACTACAACTGGCGTGACTACAAAATGGCAAGGTGCGGTAGTACCATCGGCTGGTAATGCAAACTCAATTGATGTGTATTCATATACTGTTATTAAAACTGGTACTTCCACATTTACAGTTTTAGCTTCTCAGTCACAGTTTGTTTAAGGGATATCCATGCCAACCATCATTACCCGTGGAGCATTAGGTGCTAAAGGCTTTGGGCTTTTGTCTGCGGATAAAGGCATATATGGTCAAGCCGCTTACACAACTGCTGGAACATACTCTTGGACTGCCCCTACTGGCGTTACATCTGTATGTGTAGTATGCGTTGGAGGTGGTGGTGGCGGCTCTAGCTCAAGTGTTGTTAATAGATCAGGCGCTGGCGGTGGCGGTGGTTTAGTTTATAAAAACAATATTACTGTTGTTCCTGGTAATTCTTATACAGTTGTTGTTGGTGCAGCGGGTGTTGCTGTTGTTGATAATAATGGTACTGCTGGCGGTGCATCTAGCTTTAATACTTCTATTATTGCTAATGGTGGCGGTGGTGCTGGAAATGCTTCAGCAGGTGCTGGTGGAACATATTCTGGTGGCGATGGTGGCGGTAATGGCGGATTGGGTGGATTAAGTGATGTTAGTGGTGCATCTGGTGGCGGTGGTGCTGGTGGCTATTCTGGTAATGGTGGGAAAGGCGCTGGAGCTACAAATGGTGTTGCTACCGCTGGATCTGGCGGTGGCGGTGGCGGTGGCGGTGATGGTGGTGGAAATTCTGGTTGGACAGGCGCTGGCGGTGGTGGCGTAGGACTTCTTGGACAAGGATCTAATGGTGCTGCATCTTCCACAAGTGCTGGCGGTGGCGGTGGTTCAGGTGGTTCTGATGGTGCAACTGCCACATCTGGTGGTACTGGCATTGGTGGCGCTTATGGTGGCGGTGGTGGCGGTTCAGGTGGTCCAGGACAGCCAGGTAGTGATGGTGCGGTGGGAGCTGTTCGCATTATTTGGGGCAAATTTAGGTCCTTCCCATCAACAAATACAGGAGATGTTTAATGTATATCCCATTAACTATTCCACCAGGCGTTTACAAAAACGGCACTAATTACCAATCAAAAGGTCGTTGGAATGATTCAAACTTAGTTCGTTGGTATCAAAATACTATTAGACCTATTGGTGGTTGGCGTAAAAAGTCTAGTACTCAATTAACTGGTAAGGCTAGAGGATTGCTTGCGTGGCGTGATAATAGTGATACTAGATGGATTGGAATTGGTACACAATCTAAGTTATATGCGATGAATGCAGGTGGAGTTGCTTATGACATTACTCCATCAACATTTACAGTTGGTATAGCAGACGCTGACGCAAAGCTTGGCTATGGTTATGGCACTTATGGTACTGCCGCTTATGGTATTGCAAGACCAGATTCAGGTTCATACACTCCTGCTACTACATGGAGTATGGACACATGGGGAGAATATTTAGTTGCTTGCTCTAATGCTGATGGTAAGTTGCTTGAATGGCAATTGGATACTGGTGTAGATGCTGCTGCCATTACAAATGCTCCAACATCATGCTCTGCTTTGGTGACAACTGAAGAAAGATTCTTGTTTGCTTTGGGTGCTGGTGGAAATCCTAGAAAAGTTCAATGGTGTGACCAAGAAAATAATACAGTCTGGACTCCTAGTGCAACCAACCAAGCGGGTGATTTTGATTTAACAACTTTAGGCTCTTTGATGTGCGGTAAGCGTGTCAGGGGAGCTGTATTGTTGTTCACAGATGTTGATGTGCATCAAGCCTCATATATTGGCCCACCTTATGTATATGGTTTTGAGCGCATTGGTACTGGTTGTGGCGTTATTTCAAGACAATCAGTAGCTGCCACAGATAACTCTTGTATTTGGATGTCAAAGTCTGGATTCTGGATATTTAATGGTTTTGTTAAGCCTTTGGATTGTGATGTTGGAGACTATGTTTTCAATAACATTAACTTTCAACAAGCATCAAAAGTATATTGCGTACATAACTCTGCATTTGGAGAGGTTTGGTGGTTTTATCCAAGCTCATCCAGTACTGAGAATGATTCCTATGTAAGCTATAACTACAGGGAAAATCATTGGGCTATTGGTAATATTGCACGTACTTGCGGTACAGATGCAGGTGTGTTTATTAACCCACTAATGATTTCTGCAGATAGTTATGTTTATGAACATGAAGTCGGTTTTACTTATGACTCAAGCACTCCATTTGCTGAATCAGGACCTATTGAGATTGCCGCTGGCGACAGGGTAATCAATATCACAGGGCTTGTTCCTGATGAAAATACCCTTGGAGATGTGAAAGCTAGATTTAGCACTCAGTTCTATCCAAATGCTACAGAATACAACTATGGTCCTTACAACATGAGTTTGCCAACTTCAGTTCGTATTACTGGTAGACAAATTGCTGTAAAGATTGAGGGTAATGTGGCTACGGATTGGCGAGTAGGCGTTATCCGATTGGATGGAAAGCCAGGTGGTCTACGATGAAACTTCCAACACCTACTGTTGACTATGATTTTAGAGATCAGTCCAATCTTCGCAGGATTGTAGAATCTGAGGATAGAAACAACTATAAACGCAATCAAGACGTTGAAATTGGTTCTAGAAAGATTACCCCTCCAAATCGTCTAATTATCTCTAGTCCAAATGGTACTAGATATGAGATTTTGGTAAGTAATACTGGCACTTTATCAACTTCAGCATTATGATAGATGTCAGTAACTTTGTTGAAAATGGCGAGCCTAAGTGGTGGGTTCCATATTTTCAAGAAAGGGAGCATTTATTATTAAATGCGCTAGAATATAGTAACGGAACGCATAGTCTTGAGGATGTCGCAATGGCCCTCAATAAAGATGAAATGCAATTTTGGCCTGGTATCAACACCGCCATCGTTACTGAAATAATTACCTATCCACGGCTAAAAGCCATCCATGTATTCTTAGCGGCAGGAGACATGGATGAGGTTGTAAGAATACTCCCATACATTGAAAAACATGGAAAAATGGAAGGATGTACTCAAATGACAATGTCTGGTCGAAAAGGATGGGAAAAAGTTATGGACAAAATCTATAAAGTTGAATCAAGAATATTCCTGAGTACGGAGATATAAGATGAGTTTATCAAAATCAAGCCAATCATCATCATCACAATTAGACCCTCAATTTAAACAGGCATATTTGTCTAATTTGGAGTCTGCTAAAGCTACTGCCGCAGGTTTGGCTCCCCGTGAATTTGCACAGTTTACTCCCGACCAACTTGCATCTTTTGATGTAACTAGGCAATTTGCAGATCCAAATAGTCAGCAAATGCGTCAACTTAATACTGCTGCTAATCTTGCCACCAGTGCGGCTTTGTATCGTCCACAACAAGTCGGCTCCCGTGATGTAGAAGCGGCTTTGGCTCAGTCACAAGGCTATACACCAGCACAGGCTCAAGGAACAGGCTACACAGCCGCACAAGCACAAGCGGCTCAGTTAGGCAGAGGTGCGGTTCGTGATGTTCAAGCAGATCGTATTAATGCAGAGCGTATTTCTGCGGCACAAGCACAAAGATCAGGCGTTCGTGATGTTGGTATTAATGGAGTAACAGGCGCTCAAGTGGCTTCTGAGGCGCTAGGACAAATTTCTCCACAAGCCAGAGCAAATATTCGAGATGTTAATGCCGCATCTTTCTTGAATCAGAATATTCAACAGTATATGAATCCATATACACAGGCAGTTACTCAGCAAGGTTTGACAGAATTAGAACGTGCAAGACAACTGCAACAACAGCAAACATCTGCTCTAGCTACTGCGGCTAAAGCATTTGGTGGATCACGCCAAGGTGTTGCTGAAGCTGAAACTAATCGAGCATTTGGCGAAACTGCACAGAAATTTATTGCACAACAGAATGCTCAAGCATATCAAGCTGCACAACAGGCTTCTGAGGCTGATTTGGCTCGTCAAATGCAAGCACAGCAACTTAATCAAGCTCAAGATTTGGCAACAACCCAACAGTCTTTGCAATTGGCAGGACAATTTGGTTTGGCTAATCAAGATGCGGCTTTACGTGCGGCTCTAGCAAACCAAGGCGTTGATGCTCAATATGGTTTGACTAATGCCCAACTTGAACAACAAGCACGATTGGCAAATCAATCAACAGGGTTGGCTGCTTCTCAAGCTAACCAAGATGCTATGTTAAGAGCTGCTTTGTCTAACCAAGGCTATGATTTTAGTGTTGGTCAGATGAACAATATGAATCAACAGCAAGTCAATCTTGCTAATCAGGCGGCATTTAATCAAGCAGGGCAATTTGGTGCTGCAGCACAAAATCAAGCCGCACTCGCTAACCAAGCGGCATTTAATCAGGCAGGTCAGTTTGGAGCTGGCGCTGCTAATCAAGCATCACTTGCTAATCAAGCCGCACAAAACCAAGTTGCATTGACTAATGCTCAAAACTTCTTGCAAGCTAATTTGGCAAATCAAGGTGCAGGATTACAAGCTAATCAACAGCGTATTAGCGGTAGTGGATTGCTCTCTAACATTGCTGGTCAAGGTCAACAAATGGGTCTTACTGGCGCTCAAGCTCTTTCACAACAGGGTGCATTGCAACAAGGATTCTCTCAAGCACAACTGGATGCAATCAGAAACTTGCCATTGGAACAACAACAAATTATCAATCAAGCATTGGGCATCAATGCTGGTGGCGGCTCTGGTATGCAAAGCTCGTCAAGTGGCTCAGGTTTTGGCATCGGACTTAAGTAAGGAATCATCATGGAATTTCTAATACCAAAAGAGCAATTAAAAGGCTTATCTGAAGAAGAACAAAAAGCCGTTAAGGATGAAGCTCTTTCTCAATTCCTTTTAGGCAGTATTTTTGGTGGTCAAGGTATTGCTTCTGGTTATCAAGCAGTACAAAACATCATCCCCAATATGCAAAAGCAAAAGCAACAACAAGGTTTGTTGCAAGAGCTTACTGGCATTCAACAAGAGTTTTTCCCAACTGCAGCACAAGCAGGTCAACGTGCTTTGGGCGCTGAAGGCAAAGGTCCAACATTGACTGCCGCTCAAAATCAACAAGCTATTTTGAATCAGCCTATTGACTTTAATGCCGCATATTCACGCATTGGTCGTTTGGCTACTAATCCAAATGCAACTCAAATGTTGCCAGGATTGACTACTGCTTTAGAAAAACTACAACCTAAAGTACAGGGTGATTTGGTTCTTAATGCTAATCAACAAGTATTGCGTGGTTTGCCAACACAAAAAGAAGGCATTACTTCTCAATACAACCCATTGACGGGTGGGTTTTCTGCGGCTCCTGTGCAGAACTATATGCAGTCTAGAATTCAGACAACCCCACCTGAAGTGTCTACAAATACGATGTTGGTTCCAGTCCAAGGTGGTGGTTTTGTTCAGCAAGCTATTCCTGGAGCCACTACTGCAGTTGGTGCAATTGAAGGCGCTAAAGCAGTTGGTCAAGCTGCAGGTCAAGTAGAACAAGTAATTGATCCAGTTACACAACAGAAAAAATTTGTTCCACGATCTAGTTTGTTAGGTGGTGGTCAACCTACTGTTGGTGGTTTTGGTGTTGGTGGTATTGCTGAAGTTTCTCCATCACAAAAGACGATGAATGAAACTGCTGATGCACGTTTTAAAACATTCTCTAAAAATAGCCAAGATTCATCCGATACTGCAGGTAGTAGAAAACTTGCTGCCCAACAGTTATATGATTTGTCCACACGAATTGACAACAACAAGTTGACAGGCATTCAGGCTGGTGTTTATAGCTACATGAATGCAATTCCAGGCATTGGTAAATTGTTTGAACAAGACATTACTGATGTGACTCGTATGAATCAAGCAATTGCTACTGCTCAGTTAGAGAAAACTGCACAACAAAAAGGTGCTGCTTCTAACCTAGACGCACAAGTTATTGCTAAAGGTTATGCAACATTGACAGACCCTGCTTCTGCTACTCGTATGCTTGCAGCGCAGGAAGAGGCATTGGCAGACAAAGACTTGGCTCGTCAACGTTTCATTGAGAGTTATGCAGGAGATCCTGGCAAGATTACTTCAGCATGGGAAAAAGCTCCTGAGAATCAGCCGATCTTTAATCATCCTAAGTTCAACCAATTCTTAACTGAACAAGTTAATAAATGGCAACAAGGTGGTTCACAAGGCGCTCCAGTAATGCCCGCAGGTTTCACAGTAGGCCGCAGTAAATCAACTGGTGCTATCCTGATTAAGAAGCCTGATGGATCACTCTTTACAGTAGGTCAGTAATGGCAACTAAAGACGAAATCTTTGCTTTTGCTGCTCAAGAGGCAGAACGCCAAGGTGTTCCTCTTTCTTTAGTACAAGGCGTTGTTGATACAGAGTCTGGTGGCGCTTTTAACGCCATTGGACCTAAAACAAAATCTGGTGATCGTGCCTATGGACCTATGCAGTTAATGAGTGCTACTGCAAAAGAATTAGGCGTTAACCGAATGGATTGGAAAGATAACATTCGAGGTGGTGTTAAATATCTAGGCCAGTTATCTCAACAATTCCAAGATCCTACATTGGTCATGGCGGCTTACAACGCTGGTCCTGGCAATGTTCAAAAGTATGGTGGCGTTCCCCCATTTAAAGAGACTCAAAATTATGTTCAAAAGGTTCAAAACTTTATGGCTAAATCTACAACTGATGACGATTTCGTTCCTTTCGGACAAGAAACAACAGTTAAAGCAACTCCTCAAGCTGTAGGCGATGATGATTTTGTTCCTTTGACTGGCGGACAACAGCAAGCTAAAAAGCAACAACCAACACCAGATGTTTCTGGTTTGATGCAAAGTGTTAGACAACAAGCCTTTCAGCCTAAGTCTCAGTTTCAACAAGATGTTGCCGCAAGCTTTAACCCATTAGATGTTTTGCGTGGCAAGACTACTGGTGGACAGTTGATCTTTGGTACTGCTGACTTGATGGCACAAGGTATTAAAGGTGGCTTGAGTGCGCTTGGCTTCTCTGATGAATACCTTGGCATTGATCGCAATAAACCACAACCTGCTCCACAACCTACACAGTCTATTGGAGACATTCTGAAAGGCACTTATAAAGTTGCCACAGAGCGTCCAGGATTGTTGGTTGGCGGCATGGCTACTGGTTTGCTTGATCCTACTAACCTAGTATTACCTGGTGCTATCCAGAAATCTATTGTTTCTGCTACACCTACAGCATTGGCTCAAGCCGCACCTAGAACTGTTGCGTTGGCACAGAATGTAGCCGCAGGTGGTACTACTGCTGCACTTTCATCTGCTGCACAACAACAAGCTACAACTGGAACTATTAACCCTGCACAAGTAGTTAATGAAGCGGCTGTTGGTGGTTTGTTAACTGCACCTACTGCCGTTGTTAGTGGGGTAACTACTCCAAAAACGCCAGCTAACTTAACTCAGTCTCAGTTGGTTGCTGAACGAGCAATTGCACAAGGCGCTACATTGCCACCTACTCAAGTTAATCCTACTATGCTCAATAGGCTATTAGAAGGGTTCTCTGGTAAACAACAAACTGGTCAACTTGCTTCTATTAAGAATCAAGAAGTGGTTAATGCTCAAGCCCGTAAAGCTTTGAACTTACCAGAAGATACAGTTATCACACCTCAAGTATTGCAAGACTATCGCAATGTCAAAGGCCAAGCCTATGATGCGTTGAAGTCAAACAATACATACTATGCTGATAAACAGTTTATTAATGACATCAACAAGCGTACTGCTGATTTACAGAAGTTGTCTAATACTACTGATGTAGCTGCTGAACTCAGAGTTCTCAATGGCCTCAAGCAAATGAACTTTGATGGCGTTGGTTTGGTTGAACAGATGAAGCGTCTCCGATACGATGGTGAGGCTAATCTTGCGTCAGGAGATCCTGCCAACAGAAGTCTTGGGCAAGCACAGAAGTTTGCTGCCAAACAACTGGAAGACTTAGCAGAGCGTAACTTGAACAACTTTAATCAACCTGATGTGATGAAGAACTTCAAGCAAGCTCGTCAAGATATTGCCAAGAGCTATACGATTGAGAAGTCCTTAAATGCAGTTACAGGCGATGTATCAGGTGCAAAACTTGGTCAACGAGCTGCCGCAGGAAAGATTGTTCCTAGTGAACTTCAGGCTTTAGCTAATGCTGCTGCCGCATATCCAACGGCTTTCCAGAATACTTCACGAATTGGAAGTGTTCCTGGCATTAGTCCATTAGATGTAGGTGCGGCTGGTGTCGCTGCGGCATCTTCTGGTAATCCAAGCTTGCTTGGTACTGTAATGGGTCGCCCTGCAGTTCGTGCAGGTATCACTAGCAACATATATCAGCGCAATATGTTGCCTAGTTCACAACCACAAACGCCAGGACTCTTGAATCAAGCAACATCCAATCCATTGCTTAACTATGGTTTAGGACAGTTGCCTGAGTATGGTACTGAGCGTTTCTTGTTGAACAAATAAAATGAAAGACTGGATGCTTGCAACAATTGCGGCATTCAGTATGGTCGCTCTTATTATTTGGTCATTCTCAGTAATTGTCTGGGCATGGTATTAATTAGTTTTTTACTGGCTGTATCTATTGAATACAGGTGTGTTAAGTGGACATGGGTTGGGAATGTTTACAACCGAAAAGTCTACTGTATTGAATGGAAAAAGGTAGATAGAAAATGATAGATCCAATATCAGCACTAAATGGCCTACAGAACGCCATTTCGATGGTTAAGAAGGCTAGTAAGGTAGCCAATGACATAGGTGGTCTTGCCCCGATGATTGGCAAGATGTTTGATGCTAAGAGTGCCGCTACCAAGGCGATGATTGAAGCCAAGCGTGAAAAGCGTGGCTCAAACATGGG
>JACCEA010217508.1_pt1 | contig 11796 bp, 8 predicted proteins | sample 7449851 | NCBI WGS metagenome assembly JACCEA01 (sample SAMN15323453, study PRJNA562643) | freshwater metagenome | isolation source: river surface water | place: USA:Blue River Watershed | collected 2017-08-18 | reverse complement strand
GCCGCGGCCACGCCGGCCACCACGTCGCCCACCACGATCACCGAGGGGCTGGCCAGTTGCTCGCGCGCGATCACGTCCACCAGCGCGCCGAGGGTGGTGCCTGCGTGGCGCTGCTGCGGCAGCGAGGCGTTCTGCACCACCACCACCGGGGTGTGGGCCGGCAGGCCGCCGGCCAGCAGGCCGGCCTGGATCTCGCCGGCGCCGCGCACGCCCATGTAGATCACGAGGGTGAGCTTCGCGTCGCGCGCGGTGGCGGCCAGGGCCGCCCAGTCGGTGCCGGCGTCGCCGGGCTTGGCATGGCCGGTGACGAACACCACGCCATGTGCATGGTCCCGGTGCGTCAGGGGCACGCCCAGCGAGGTGACGGCGGCCAGGCCGGCGGTGATGCCGTTGACCACCCGCACCGCCACGCCCGCGGCCTGCAGGTGCTCCACCTCCTCGCCGCCGCGGCCGAAGATGAAGGGGTCGCCGCCCTTGAGGCGCACCACCTGCTCGCCCTCGCGGGCGGCGGTGATCATGAGCTTTTCGATGAAGGCCTGCGGCGTGCTGCGGCAGCCGCCGCGCTTGCCCACATGCACCACCCGGGTGCCGGGACGCGCCAGGGCCACCACCTCGTCGGACACGAGGTCGTCGACGAACAGCACGGTGGCCGCCTGGATGGCCTTGACCGCCTTGAGCGTGAGCAGCTCCGGGTCGCCGGGGCCCGCGCCCACCAGGGCGACCTGGCCGGGCGATTGCGGGGCGTGTGTGCGGTCGTTCATGCCGAAGCCAGTCGCAAGATGTGTTCCACCTGCACCTGCAGCGAGGCCGGCGGGGGTTGCCGGCCCTCGAGCACGTCGCGGGTGTAGGCGGCGGTGCTGGCTGCGTCGACCTGCGCGGGCAGGCCCGGCAGGTCGGTGAGGGTGCCGCGGCGGCCTTCCTCCAGCGCGATGCGCTCGCCACGCAGGAAGCCTTCCATGGCCGGCAGGCGGCGCGCGTCGGCCACCACCTCGCCCTCGGTGCCGCGAAGCAGCAGGGCGGTGGCGCCGGTGAGGGCGAAGACCTGGCCCATGGAGACGGCGTATTCCGGGTGGGTGTAGCTGCCCACGACCACCGCAGCCCCATCGCTGGGGTTCATCAGCTTGACCAGGCTGTGCGCCGGGTTGCGCAGGCCGATGGTGCGGCGCACCTCCAGCAGGCGCTGCAGGCCGGGGCACAACAGGCCGGTGGGGAAGAAGGCCACCTCGCCGGGCGCCACCGGGCCGACCGCGGCGGCCGGCGGACGGCCCAGGGCCTGCAGCACGTCGGCGGCGGTGACCGCGCGGTTCTCGGTGGGCGTGCCGTGCAGGGCCACCGGCAGGCCCTCCCGCGCCAGCAGCAGCGCCAGCAGGGGGGTGAGCACCGGCAGGCGGCGTGCGCCGTTGTAGCTGGGAAGCACCACCAACGGCCGCGGGCCGGCGGGAATGCGGCGCATGCGCGCAGCGGTGGCGTCGAGGAAGCCGGCCATCTCCTCGGGCGTTTCGCCCTTGACCCGCATGGCGATGCAGAAGGCGCCGACCTCCAGGTCGGTCACCGCGCCCTCGAGAAGCAGGCCGAAGCAGTCGGCGGCCTGGGTGCGCGTGAGCGAACGCGCGCCGTCCTTGCCGCGGCCGACTTCCTTGATGTACGCGCTGATGCTGGAGAGGGCGCTCGCCATGGGCTGGATTGTCGGCCAGTCTTCATGACTGGAAGCGATAAGCTGATTCACGCCTTGGCGGCTGCGGTGGTGGGGGCCGGGTGCTCGCGCACCAGCCGTTTGAGCTGCGGCACGCAGGAGCCGCAGTTGGTGCCGCACCTGAGCGTGTCCTGCACGCTGGCCAGGCGCGCGGCGTCGTCGCCGCCGCAGGTGGCCAGATGTCCGGCGATGGCCGCCTCGCCCACGTTGAAGCAGGCGCAGACCTGCGCGCCCCGCGGCGCCAGGGCCACCGGAGCCTCGCTGACCGGGGACAGAAGCTGCCGGCCAAAGGTCTGCGCCGGCAGTGCCTCCTGCAGCAGCGCGCGGATCCAGCCCTGCGAGCGGACATCGCCTGCCAGCAGGAAAGCGTCTAGCCGTGCATCGCCCCTTTCGCCGTCGGGGCTGGGAACCAGTCGCATCACCCGCCGCTGGTGTCGCCGCGGGTCGGCATAGCGCAGGGAGGCCGGGCCGGTCGGGGCGGACGCATCTGCCGCCGCCGTGTCGGCGGGGCCATCCCGCAGCCCGAGCAGGGCCTCGACCTCGTCGACCAGCACCGCGTCCACCGCCTCGGCGCTCGCTGCCCGCAGCAGCACGCCGCCGCGCTCCTGGCCGAAGGGCACGCAGCTGGCGAAGTCGAAGCGGGGCATCAGGGCGCGAAGCCGCTCCAGCACCGACAGCGACTGGTCGCCGGGCAGCCACGCCATGGCCACCAGCCCCCAGGGCAGGTCCACGCGGTCGACCCGCACCGCGGCGTGCTTCAGTTCAGGCTGCTTCGAGCGGGGGCAGAACGCCGGGCTGGTCAGCGCATTCACACCGGCCAGCGGCTGGCCGGCCGCATCGCGCCCCGACAGGCTCTCGCTGCCCCAATGCATGGCCATGAAGGCCTGCCCGAGGCCGAGGTCTGCGCTGGCCTGCACCGGCACCACCACCGCGCCGCGACGCGACGACACCCGCACCAGCTCGCCCTCGACGAGGCCGCGCCGTGCCAGGTCCTGCGGATGCAGCTGCACCACCGGCTCCGGCGCATGTCCGAACAGGCGACCGAGGGTGCCAGTGCGGCTCATGCCGTGCCACTGGTCCCGCAGGCGGCCGGTGGTCAGGGCCAGAGGGTAGTGGGGCTCGCGCGGCTCGGCCACCGGCTCCCAGGCCACGTTGGCGAAGCGGGCGCGGCCGTCGGGCGTGGGGAACACGCCGTCCTCGTACAGGCGGGCGCGACCGCCGGATGCACCCGCGGGAAAGGGCCACTGCTGCGGCGCTTCCTCGAGGCGCGCGTAGTCCAGGCCGGTGATGTCCAGGTCCCGCCCGCGGGTGGATTCGCGGTGCTCCAGCCAGGCCGACTCGGGCGTCTCGTAGGGAAACAGCGTGGGTTGCCCGGGGCGCAGGCGGGCTTGCAGGCGCCGCCCCACGTCGGTGGCGATGCGCCAGTCGTGCCGCGCCTGGCCCGGCGCCGGCACGGCGGGCCGCACCCGCGAGATGCGCCGCTCGCTGTTGGTGACGGTGCCGGCCTTCTCGCCCCAGGTGGTGGCGGGCAGCAGCAGGTCGGCGTAGGCGCAGGTGGCGGTGGTGGCGAAGGCCTCCTGCACGATCACGAACTCGGCCCGCTCGAGCGCGCGGCGCACGGTGGCCTGGTCGGGCATGGACTGCGCCGGGTTGGTGCACGCGATCCACAGCGCGCGGATCTCGCCGTCGGCCGCGGCCTCGAACATCTCCACAGCGGTCTTGCCCGGCGCGGCGGGCACCTCGGCCACGCCCCACAGGGCCGCCACTTCCGCGCGGTGCGCGGGGTCGGCCAGGTCGCGGTGCGCCGACAGCAGGTTGGCCATGCCGCCCACCTCGCGCCCGCCCATCGCATTGGGCTGGCCGGTCAGCGAGAAGGGGCCTGCGCCGGGCCGGCCGATCTGCGCGCTGGCCAGGTGCAGGTTGATCAGGGCGGCGTTCTTGGCGGTGCCGTTGCGGGACTGGTTCAGGCCCTGGCAGTACAGGCTCAGCGTGGCATCCGAGGTGGCGAACCAGCGGGCTGCGGTGAACAGGTCCTCCTTGGGCAGGCCGCAGGTGCGGGCCACCTGCTCCGGCGTGCATTCGCGCACCTGGGCCTTGAGCGCATCGAAGCCGGTGGTGTGCGCCGCGATCCAGTCGGGGCGGGTCCAGCCCTCCCACAGCATGATGTGCAGCAGGCCGTGAAACAGCATCACGTCGGTGCCGGGCTGCAGCGGCAGGAACAGGTCGGCGATTTCGGCAGTGTCGGTGCGGCGGGGGTCGCAGACGACCACCTTCATGTCCGGCCGGGCGGCCTTGGCCGCCTCCAGCCGCCGGAACAGGATCGGGTGCGCCCAGGCGGCGTTGCTGCCCGCGATGAACACGCAGTCGGCCAGGTCCAGGTCCTCGTAGCAGGACGGGGGTGCGTCGGCGCCGAGCGTGAGCTTGTAGCCGGCCACCGCGCTGGACATGCACAGGCGCGAGTTGGTGTCGAGGTTGTTCGTTCCCAGCAGGCCCTTGGCCAGCTTGTTGAAGACGTAGTAGTCCTCAGTGAGCAACTGGCCGGAGAGGTACAGGCCCACCGCGTCGGGGCCATGGGCCTGCACGATGTCGGCCAGGCGGCCGGCCGCGAGGTCCAGCGCGGCGTCCCAGGGCACGGGCGCAGGCGCCTGCCCGCGCTGCGCGCGCAGCATCGGCTGCAGCAGGCGGGCCTGGCGGGTCACCGCCTCGGCGGCGGTCAGGTGCAGGGTGGAGCCCTTGGAGCACAGGCGACCGGAGTTGGCCGGGTGCTGCGGGTCGCCGCGAACGCCAGTGATGCGCTCGCCCTCCGATTCGATGATGACGCCGCAGCCTACGCCGCAATAGGGGCAGGTCGAGCGGGTCTCCCGCGCCACGGCGGCGATCGGCTGGAGCATCACGCAGCGGAGTGGCAGCGGGCCGGACCGGCCACGGGCGGCTGCGCGTCGAGGCCAAGGCCGGCCAGCTCCGACGGGTCGAGGTAGACCGCGCCGCCTTCCACCTTCACCGTGAAGCGGGGTGTGCAGCCCTCGTCGGGCGCCTGCGCGCAGCCGTCGTCCAGGCCGATGGTCCAGTTGTGGAGGGGGCAGGCCACACGGGTGCCGAAGACGATGCCCTGGGACAGGGGCCCGCCCTTGTGGGGGCAGCGGTCCAGGAGGGCGAACACCTCGTCGCGGTCGTTGCGGAATACCGCCACCGGCATGCCCTGCGCCCGCTCCACGCGCCGGGCGCCCAGCACCGGGATGTCCTCCACCCGGCAGATCAGTTTCCAGTCCTTCATTGCGTCCATTCCCTTCGCCGGGTTCATGCCTTCACCGTTTCGACCGGCGCAAACTGGCGCAGGTCCACCTTGGCCTTGTCAAATTCGAACCAGGGGTCCGGCTCGCCGTCGAGCGAGAACTGCAGCCGCTCCCACAGGGCCTGCCGGCCCGCGTGGTCTTCCAGGATGCGCTGCTTGACATGGTCCAGCCCCACCCGGTTCACGTAGTGCACCGTGCGCTCGAGGTACCAGCCCTCCTCGCGATACAGCTGCAGGAAGGCGCCGCTGTACTCCAGCACCTCCTGGGCCGTCTTGACCTTGCAGAAGAAGTGGGCCACCTCGGTCTTGATGCCGCCGTTGCCGGCGATGTGGATCTCCCAGCCCGAATCCACGCCGATGACACCTACGTCCTTGATGCCGGCCTCCGCGCAGTTGCGCGGGCAGCCGGAGACCGCCAGCTTGACCTTGTGCGGCGCATACATGCGCCAGAGCGCGCGCTCGAGGTCCTTGCCCATCTGGGTGCTGTCCTGGGTGCCGAAGCGGCACCACTCGCTGCCCACGCAGGTCTTGACCGTGCGCAGGCCCTTGGCATAGGCATGGCCCGAAGGCATGCCGATGTCCTTCCAGACCGCGGGCAGGTCCTCCTTCTTCACCCCCAGCAGGTCGATGCGCTGGCCGCCCGTCACCTTCACGGTGGGGATCTTGTACTTGTCCACCGCGTCGGCGATGCGGCGAAGCTCGTCGGCGGTCGTCTCGCCGCCCCACATGCGCGGGATGACCGAGTAGGTGCCGTCCTTCTGGATGTTGGCGTGGCTGCGCTCGTTGATGTAGCGGCTTTGCGGATCGTCCTGCGCCAGCTTGGGCCAGGTGGAAATCAGGTAATAGTTGATCGCCGGCCGGCAGGTGGCGCAGCCATTGGGCGTGCGCCATTCCAGGAACTTCATCGTGTCGGCGATGGTGAGAAGCCTGTGGTCGCGGATCGCCTGCCGCACGTCCTCGTGCGAGTGGTCGGTGCAGCCGCAGACGGCCTTCTTCTTCGGCGTGGCCGAATAGTCGCCGCCGGCGGTGAACATGAGGATCTGCTCCACCAGGCCGGTGCAGGAGCCGCAGCTGGCGCTGGCCTTGGTGTGCTTGCGCACCTCGTCCAGCGTGAACAGGCCCTTGTCCTTGATCGCCTTGCAGATGGTGCCCTTGGTCACGCCGTTGCAGCCGCACACCTCCGCCCCGTCGGGCATGCTGGCGGCCTTGCTGTGGCCCTCGTGGCCGGTGTCGCCCAGGTTCGACTCGCCGAACATCAGCCGGTCCCGCAGGTCGGCCACGCTGCGGCCTTCGCGCAGCAGCTTGAAGTACCAGCTGCCGTCCACCGTGTCGCCGTAGAGGCAGGCGCCCACCAGCCGATCGCCTTGCAGCACCAGCTTCTTGTACACCCCGCCGAAGGGGTCGGACAGCACGATCTCCTCGGTGCCCTCGCCGCCGGTGAAGTTGCCGGCGGAGAACAGGTCGATGCCGGTCACCTTGAGCTTGGTGGAGGTCTGCGAGCCGGTGTAGCGGCCGATGCCCCACTGCGCCAGGTGGTTGGCCGCTACCTTGGCCTGCTCGAACAGTGGTGCCACCAGGCCGTAGGCGATACCGCGGTGCGCGGCGCATTCGCCCACCGCGTAGATGCGGGCGTCGGTCACCGTCTGCAGCGTGTCGGTGACCACGATGCCGCGGTTGCAGTGCAGGTGCATGGATTCGGCCAGCGCGGTGTTGGGGCGGATGCCCACCGCCATCACGACCAGGTCGGCCGCCACCTCGGTGCCGTCCTTGAAGCGCACCGCCTTCACCCGTCCGCCCTGGCCGCCTTCGCCGTCGCCCACGAGGGCTTCGGTCTGCGCACCCATGAGGAACTTCAGCCCGCGTGCCTCGAGCGACTGGCGCAGCAGGCCGCCAGCCACCTCGTCGAGCTGGCGCTCCATCAGCCAGGGCATGACGTGGACCACGGTCACCTCCATGCCCCTCTGCTTCAGGCCGTTGGCCGCCTCCAGCCCCAGCAGGCCGCCGCCGATCACCACCGCGTGGCGGTACTTCGCGGCGGCGTCGACCATCGCCTGGGTGTCGGCGATGTCGCGGTAGGCGATCACGCCCGCCAGGTCCTTGCCCGGCACGGGCAGCATGAAGGGGTTGGAGCCGGTGGCCAGGAGCAGTCGGTCGTAGGCGGCCTCGGTGCCGTCCTCGGCGCGGACGATGCGGCGGGTTCGGTCCACCTGCGTCACCTTCTTGCCGGCGTGCAGGGTGATGCCGTTGTCGCGGTACCAGCTCCAGTCGTTGAGGACGATCTCGTCCACCGTCTGCTCGCCGGCGAGCACGGGCGACAGCAGGATGCGGTTGTAGTTCGGGTGCGGCTCGGCGCCGAAGATGGTGATGTCGTAGGTGTCGGGCGCGATCTTCAGCAGTTCCTCGATCGTGCGCACGCCGGCCATGCCGTTGCCGACCATGACGAGCTTCATCTTGTCCATGCGGGGTCCTTGTCTAGAGCGAAAGTTGGGTGCGGGGCCGCGTGGTGTGCATGCGTCAGGCGTGCCCACGAACGGCCTCCTGGGGGCAGGCGCTTGCGGCCCTTTGTAGTCAGGTGGAGATGGCCTGCGGACCGGCACGTTCCTTTTCCTTGCGGCCCCCTGCGGCTTGCGGTTACAACGGCGCGCACGCGAGGAGAAAGGCCGGCCCGGCCGGGAGAACGAGAAGTGGCAGACCAACACACCCCGGCGTCGCCCCCGACGCCCCATCCGCATGGCTTCGGCGCGGGCGACGTCATGTTCCTGTGCGTGCTGGCGCTGGCGCTGGTGGCCGTGGTGCTGGCCGGCCGCTTCGCATACCGCGAGGGCGCCCTGCTGGAGACCGCCAAGGCCAATGCGCAGGCTTTCGTGAAGTGGGCCGAGGCCGTGGCCGCCACCGCCGAGAAGGACGTGCCCCTGACCCTGGCCCAGTGTGGCGCGATGCCCGGTGTCTCCCCGGAAAAGGCCGAGGCCGAGCCCGAGCCCGAACCGCCCGCGGTCGCCACCAACTGGGTCACCTGCCGCGAAGCCCTGTTCAGCGCCGGTGGGCCGCTGTCGCACCTGTCCAACCCCTTTGACAGCAACAACCCGGTGGCGGGCAGCAAGTGCGAGAAGAAGAGCGCCGCCACGCGCGGGCTGGTGTTCCTGGAAAAGGGCACGCCCTCGCCGCCGGGCATGCCGCCGAACGTGAGCTGGTCGCCGCTGCACGACGATGAACCGGTGGCCCGCGGGCTGATGCTGCGCGTGCAGGCCTGCGACGCAGGCGGATACCCGATCCGCATCGCCGAGGTGAAGCTGTGAGCGCCGCCTTCCCGCCCGCGGGCAGCCACCCCGACGGGGCCGAGGGCCTGTCCCTGCGCCGCCGCCTGTACCTGTGGCTGCTGGACCCGCACACGCCGGGCAACCTGCACCGCACGATCGACCGCTTCATCGCGGGGCTGATCATCGCCAATCTGTTCGCGCTGCTTTTCGAGCATGTGCCGGCCATCCACGAGGCCTATGCCGGCTTCTTCCATGTGTTCGACGTGGTGTCGGTGATGATCTTCACCGTCGAATACCTGCTGCGCCTGTACCTGGCACCGGAGGACCCCGAGTTCGCCGGCGCGCGCTTCAAGCGCCTGGCCTACGTGCGCAGCCCGTTCGCGATCGTGGACCTGCTGTCCATCCTGCCCTTCTTCCTGTCGATGTTCATCCAGGTGGACCTGAGGATGCTGCGGGCGCTGCGGCTGCTGCGGATCTTCAAGCTGCTGCGGGTGCTCGTGCCCGCCCTCCGGGAGTTCCGCACCCTGAACCGCGGCCGCACCTTCCGCCAGAAGGTGCACGCGCTGGTCTGGCCTAGCGACCATGGCGGCCGGCTGCACGAGTACTTCGACACCTTCGTGGTGGTGTGGGTGGTGATCTCGGTGCTGGCGGTGATCCTGGAGTCGGTGGAATCCATCCACTTCATCCTGAACCTGGAATTCATCATCCTGGATACGGTGGCCGTGGCCATCTTCACCACCGAATACATGCTGCGGATCTATTCCGCGGTGGAGCAGCCCGCCTTCAAGGGCGCCATCGCCGGGCGACTGCGCTTCGCCCGCTCGCCCACCGCGCTGATCGACCTGCTGGCGATCCTGCCCTTCTTCCTGGAGGTGGTCCTGCACCACCTGGTGGACCTGCGCTTCCTGCGGGTGTTCCGGCTGATGCGGCTGCTGAAGCTCACGCGCTACACCGGCGCCACCAAGACGCTGGGCATCGTCATGAAGCGCGAGTGGCCGGTGCTCATGGCCTCGACGTTCATCATGCTGCTGCTCGTGGTGCTCACGGCCAGTCTTGGCTACCTGTTCGAGCACGAGGCGCAGCCGGAGAAATTCGAGAACATCCCGCAGTCGATCTACTGGGCGGTGGTGACGCTGGCCAGCGTGGGCTACGGCGACATCTCCCCCGTCACGCCGGCCGGCCGGGCCATGACCATCGTGCTGTCCCTGCTGGGGATCGGCATCTTCGCAATTCCGGCGGCCTTGCTGTCCTCGGCCTTCAGCGACCAGCTGCGCATCGAGCGCGAGAACCTGCAGAACGAGCTGTTCAACATGCTGGCCGATGGCACCATCTCCGACGAGGAGCGGGAGATCATCGACGCCGAGGCCAAGCGCCTGCACTTGGGCCGGGATGAGGTCGAGCGGCTGATCGAGAAGGCCCGGCGCCAGCGCGAGTCCACCTCCAACCATGCGCTGATGTCCATGCCCCAGCTGATCGCGCAGCCCGCGGCGGCTGTCGAGCGCTATCGCGAGCTCCTGAGCCAGATCCGGCAGCTGGCCGTCCTGGGGGACAACGCCCGCATGACGGCGCTGATCGACTCGGGCCAGCGCGCCACCGCCTTCGAGCGCGAGGCCTGGCACTGGATCAACCGGCAGGTGCATGAAGAGGACTCCCAGCTTCCGGACGGGGCGAAGTGAGCGGCCCTCAGGCCGCCTTCTCCACGTGCTTCTGGCGCGTGTAGAGGAAGTCGATCACCGCCTTGCGGGCGGCCAGGTAGCGCGGGTCCTCCGCCAGGGCCACGCGGTCGCGGGGGCGCGGGATGTTTACCGCCAGCACCTCGCCGATGGTGGCGGCGGGGCCGTTGGTCATCATGACGATCTTGTCGGACAGCAGCACCGCCTCGTCGACGTCGTGCGTGACCATCACCACCGTGCTCCGGGTCTGCGCGACGATCTGCAGCAACTCGTCCTGCAGCTTGGCCCGGGTGAGGGCGTCCAGCGCGCCGAACGGTTCGTCCATCAGCAGCACCTGGGGCTCCATGGACAGGGCGCGGGCGATGCCCACGCGCTGCTTCATGCCGCCGGAGATCTCGCCGGGGCGCTTGGTGGCTGCGTGCGACAGGCCCACCAGCGCCAGTGCTGCGTCGGTGCGGGCCTTGAGCTGTGCGCGCGTTTCGCGTGCGCCGAACACCCGTTCCACGGCCAGGTGGATGTTCTCGAAGCAGGTGAGCCATGGCAGCAGCGAGTGGTTCTGGAACACCACGCCGCGGTCCGGCCCGGGGCCGCTGATCTCGCGGTTCGCGCAGATCAGGGCGCCTTCTGTCGGACGGGTGAGGCCGGCGATCAGGTTCAGCAGCGTGCTCTTGCCGCAGCCGGAATGCCCGATCAGCGCGACGAACTCGCCCTTGGCCACGGCCAGGTCGATGTCGCGCAGCGCGACGAAGGGCCCCCGCGCGGTGCGGAAGGTCTGGCCGACGCCCTGGATCTGGAGGTAGCGGGAGCTGAGGTTCTCGTTCACGACTTGGCGTCCTCGTAGGTGAAGGCGGTGGCCAGCTTGATCAGCGCCCACTCGAGCAGCAGGCCCACGATGCCGATGACGAAGATGGCGACGATGATGTTCTTGACGTTGAGGTTGTTCCACTCGTCCCACACCCAGAAGCCGATGCCCACGCCGCCGGTGAGCATCTCGGCGGCAACGATCACCAGCCAGGCGGTGCCCACGGCCAGGCGCACGCCGGTGAGCATGTAGGGCAGAACCGCGGGGAACAGGATGCGCGTGACGATCTTCCATTCGGACAGGTTCAGCACCCGCGCCACGTTCATGTAGTCGGTGGGCACGCGTTGCACGCCGACCGCTGTGTTGATGATCATCGGCCAGATCGAGCAGATGAAGATCGTCCAGATCGCCGCCGGGTTCGCGCCCTTGAACACCAGCAGTCCGATCGGCAGCCAGGCCAGGGGCGAGACCGGCCGCAGCAGGCTGATGAGGGGGTTGAACATCCGCGAGAGGAACTCGAAGCGGCCGATCAGGAATCCCAGCGGGATGCCTACCGCCGCCGCCAGCCCGAAGCCCATGGCCACCCGCTTGAGCGAGGACACGACGTTCCACCCGACCCCCTGGTCGTTCGGCCCGTTGGCGTAGAACGGGTCGCTGAACACCTGCACCGCCTGGCGGAAGGTGTCGGCGGGCGAGGGAAAGGTGTTGCCCGAACCCAGGGACACCACCGCCCACACGCCCACCAGCAGGCCCAGGCCGAGGCACGGTGGCAGCACGCGCAGCCACAGGCCGCGCCAGTCGAACGCGGTCGCCGTCGTCATGCTGCGCGTACCTTGAAGCCGTCGGCGTATTTCTTCGGGTCCTTGCCGTCCCAGACCACGCCGTCCATCAGCTTGGTGGCGCGCATCGGGTCCTTGGGCAGGGCCGCCTTGGCGGCGGTGGCGCCGGCCTTGTACAGGTCCACCTGGTTCACCTGCCGGGCCACCGCGAGGTAGTCGGGGTGGTCCTTCAGCAGGCCCCAGCGCTTGTGCTGGGTGAGGAACCACATGCCGTCGGTGAGGTAGGGGAAGTTCACCGCG
>JACCEA010766889.1_pt1 | contig 11798 bp, 10 predicted proteins | sample 7449851 | NCBI WGS metagenome assembly JACCEA01 (sample SAMN15323453, study PRJNA562643) | freshwater metagenome | isolation source: river surface water | place: USA:Blue River Watershed | collected 2017-08-18 | reverse complement strand
GCCTCGAAGACGCCATCAACGAGGGCGTGCGCCGGGGTTACAACCACCCCGACAACATGTTGCGCGCCAGCGTGGTGGCCGACCCGCAGTTCGCACGCAAAAACACCCGCGACAACACGCCTGCTGTCATCTTCACCGAGTTGGTGGCAGGTGACAAGGTCGATGTGACGGTGGCCGCCAAAGGCGGCGGCAGCGAAAACAAATCCAAGATGGTCATGCTCAATCCCAGCGACAGCATCGTGGACTGGGTGCTCAAAACCGTGCCCACCATGGGCGCAGGCTGGTGCCCGCCCGGCATGCTGGGCATCGGCATCGGCGGCACCGCCGAAAAAGCCGTGCTGATGGCCAAAGAAAGCCTGATGGAAGACCTCAACATGTATGAGTTGTTGCAGAAGTCATCCAAAGGCGACCAGCTGACTCAGGTCGAAGACCTGCGCCTGGAGCTCTATCACAAGGTCAATGCCTTGGGCATCGGTGCCCAAGGTCTGGGCGGCCTGACCACGGTGCTGGACGTCAAGATCCAGATGTATCCCACCCACGCTGCGTCCAAACCCGTGGCCATGATCCCCAACTGTGCGGCCACACGCCACGCCCATTTCGTGCTCGATGGCTCTGGCCCGGTTTACCTCGAGGCACCTTCATTGGATCTGTGGCCCAGCGTGGCCTGGGAACCCGACACCCAAAAGAGCCAGCGGGTCGACCTCAATCAACTCACCCGTGAGCAGGTGGCCAGCTGGAAGCCGGGGCAGACCCTGCTCCTCAACGGCAAGATGCTCACCGGGCGCGATGCCGCCCACAAACGCATCCAGGACATGCTGGCCAAGGGCGAAAAACTGCCCGTCGATTTCACCAACCGCGTGATTTACTACGTCGGCCCGGTGGACCCGGTGCGCGATGAGGCCGTGGGCCCCGCCGGCCCCACCACGTCGACTCGAATGGACAAGTTCACCGACATGATGCTGGCGCAAACAGGCCTGATCGCCATGATCGGCAAGGCCGAGCGTGGCCCTGAGGCGATTCAAGCCATCCGCAAACACCAAAGCGCCTACCTGATGGCGGTGGGCGGCGCCGCCTATTTGGTCAGCAAGGCGATCAAAAACGCCAAAGTGGTGGGTTTTGAGGACCTGGGCATGGAAGCCATTTATGAGTTTGATGTGGTCGACATGCCTGTCACGGTGGCGGTCGACGCTGGCGGCACCAGCGCCCACATCACGGGCCCTGCCGAATGGTCCCAGCGCATCGCCAGCGGCGAATTCAAGGGCATCACCCTGGCTTCGGCCTGAGCCCGCTCGCCAGGGGGGTCTGAAAGGAGGCCCCTGCAGTCTGCGCCAGGGTTGCACGTACCGGTTCAGTGCAGGTGACGCGGCTTGCGTCCGCCGCCATGCCCGCCACCCGAGCCGCCATGACCACCGCGCGGCGGCTTGCCCAACTCGAGCGAATTGACCAGGTTATCAAAACGCTCACTGAACAGCCGGTCAATCTCGTGGATCACGCCGGTCAGTTCGCTGGCCTCGAAATGACGCTCCATGAGTTGAACCACGTCTTCAATCAGCAAATCGCGCTGGACCTGCATGATGGCCGCCGGTGTGGGTCCCACAAACAGCATCACAAAATCATCGCGTGAGTTCATGCCGCGAGCCTCGTCGTCTTCGTCAAATTCGGTGTCGTAAAACGTGACTTCGAGCACGGCACCCGATGCCGCCAGATCGTTCAGGGCCATGCACAAATCATCCAGATTTTGACGAAAATCCTCGTCACCCGAGACCGTCCAGCACAGGTGCAACACCTGCTGGACCGCATCGTGGCGAATGCCCGGCTCTTCCGGGTAGGCGCTGTTGGCTCCGTCGGCCAAAGAATTGGCGCCCGCATACTTCCACAAGGGCTTGAGGGCCTCTTGCACCTCGGCAAACGACACCTCCGGGCGCAAGGCCACGTCGCCATGGACATGGATTTCAAAAGGGGCGTTGTAGCGTGTCATGGGGGATCTCCTGGTGCCCGAAACCGGAATCGAACCGGTACGCCCCATTTCTGGAAAGCGGCGGATTTTAAGTCCGCTGTGTCTACCAATTTCACCATTCGGGCAGGTGTTGTCCATTGTCGCAAAAAAAGGTCACAATCCGTGGCACATGAAAGAGTTTTCATTTCGCCTCATTTTGCTGGGTTTGATCGGATTGGGTCTGATCAGTGGCACCGGCTGTGCCAGTCACTCGACCCAAATGGCACGCCAACTCGATCGCAACCAGGCAGCCTATGAAAGTCGGGCGTGCCAACAAACCCTGGGCGAGGTGTGGATTCATCAGGACATCAAAAATGTGGCCACTTTTGCCACCCCGGTGGTCGCCCTGGCGGCTGGTCCGGTCAGTGCCCTGCCCTTGTTATTGACCCATGTGGGCTTGGGCGCCGCCGACCGGATGGACGCAGCCACCCTGGCTCGCCGTTGCGGAGCCCCCCCGCCGGGTGTGATCGAGATCGGTGCCGGCATCGCCACCGACGCCGCCCTTGGCGTCATCGGCGGTAACGCAGGTTCGGCATTGGGCAAGAGCTTGCCCAGCACAGCGGTTCCGGCATCCGGTCGTTGATCAAGACCATTGGGCGACCATGCGCCCCACCACTTCGCCGTTTTTAAGCCGGTCCAGTTGGCTGGAAATCTCGGCCGCCGGACAAACGGTGGTGGGCGTCCGCTGCAATCGACCCGATTGCGCCAACGCCACCACCTCGCGCAATTCCTGGGGTGATCCGACATAAGACCCCTGGAGCGTGATCGCCCGTTGCGCCATGGGGACCAGAGAGATCGGGATTTCGCCCCCGTAAAGGCCCACCAACACATACCGCCCGCCTTTGCGCAAGCAGGCCAAACCCAGTTGGGCGGTGGATTCGGCTCCGACCAGATCCAGAACGCCCCAAACGCCCCCAGCCAAAGCGGCCAATTGACCGGCAGCCGATGGCTGGGCTGGATCGATGACTTGCAGGGCTCCCAATGCTCGGGCAGCCGGCCATTTTCGTTCGTCGATTTCGCACACGGCGATGTTCTCGTGACCCAGGGCTTTGAGCATGGCCACCGCCATCAGGCCCAAACCTCCTGCCCCCATCACCACGATCCAGTCGCCTGGTGCGCAAGGCATGAGTTTGCGTGCCGCGCTGTAGGTGGTCAAACCGGAGCAAGCCAGAATGGTGGCGAACTCGGGATCCACCCCGCTGGCGTCGATCAGGTAACGGGCATCGGGCACGATCATGTACTCGGCGTACCCCCCTGGTTTCTGAATGCCCAAAAACCTGGGTGTGGGACACCAATTGTCCATGCCCTCCTGGCAACGGGCGCACGTTCCGCAACCCGTCCAGGGATATACCAGCACATCATCGCCCAAGGGCACACCTGAAGCATCGGGTCCGGCGGAGATCACGGTGCCAAAGGGCTCATGGCCCATGGTGACGGGCAACTTCATGCCCCGCTCGCTCATGTGAAACTTCTTGCCACCGCCCAAGTCGAAATAGCCATCCCGAATGTGGACATCCGAGTGACAGATGCCACAGTATTTCAACCGGATCAGCACCTCGGCACCGACCGGTTGGGGTTGTTCGCGCAAAGACTGCTGGAGGGGCTTGCCCCACTCGTGGATGTCGTAGCTGATCATGAGGGCTCTCCTGTGTGAGCCCTATCCTAGCCTGAAAAGATCAACTGGCGAAGTGGGTGCGGCGCTCGGTCGAGCCCAGCAAGGCAGGCAGATTTTGCCAGGCATCGGAAACATCCTTCATCAGCGAATAGACCTCATCCAAAGCCTGAAGGTCATTCTTGGCGTTGATGTGGATCAGCCGGCGAATGATGTAGCTGTAGAGGTCGTTGAGGTTGTGGGCCAGTTCACCACCCCGATTGAAATCAAGTGCACTTTGCAGCCCCACCACAATCCGGCTGGCGCGTGAAATGCTTTTCGATTTTTCCTCAATCGCTTTGTTCTGAATATGGCCCTTGGCCACACACAGGCTTTCCAAAAAACCATCGAACAACATCTGGATCAATTGCACATTGTCGGCAGTCGCAACGCCGGACATCACTTGTACAGATCCATAACTCTCGGCAGCACGGGCAAAGGTTCTCATGTAGGGCTCCTGAACATTTCTTGTTCAAAGTATCGGCAAGTTTTCCGACAACTTGAGCGCGAGACGAAAATGGCGATTGAGCAGGTCAGGCCGAGGGGGAAGGCGGGTGCCCTGAGGCCGTGGAGGACGACTCGCCGCCCGACAATTCGGGGTTCCATGAGGTCATTTGAGGCAACGGCCCGGGCAACACCAGGTCAGACTGAACTGGCGCGTTGGAGAAGCCGGTTTGTTGATAAAGAATGCGTCCCGCCTCATTCAGACTGACCCTCAGCCCCAAGAGCGCCTCTTCAGTGGCCGTGGCACTGTCCAAGCCGGCTTGATAAATGGATTTGAGTTGGGTGACAGGGAGCCAAGACTCCACTTGGCCATCTGGCGACGCAATCAGCCTGGGATTTTTCGGCTCTCCAGCCATACCGCGTTGCCCGTCTCTTTGTCCTTCTTCGAAAACATCTTCGATGTGCAACTGCAATACCAGGTTATAACGGTTACGCACCGCCGCCCAATCGGCGGCATCGACCCCGGAAGGCGGGGAAGCCACCATGGCATCCCACAGTTTTCGCCCGGCCAAGCCCAAAAAAGGGCCCTTTGGCACGGCTTGGGGGGCTGATTTGGCTGCCTTCGACTCACGCTCCAGGGTATTGACGCGATCAATCAGGTAAAGGAGCAAGACCAAAACCACCAGGAAACCCCCGATGATCAAAATGCTGTTGATGGCGTCCATGGGGCGTCAGCCAGCAGCCCCGGGACCCGTCCCCAGATCCGGACTCTCCTGTCCGGATTCGGCTTCGAGTTCGTCACGCAAAAACCTGAGCACCTGAAAAGGCTCTTCCAGTCTGAGTTCGTAATAAGAGATCTGATTGGCCAATGCCTGCATGGCATCGATCGCCTGCTGTGCGGAGATGTCGGTTCTTTGGTATTTGGATCCCAATGCAAATGCCTCTTGGACATATTCCTCGGGCAGGTAAACATAAACCTCGTTCTCGCCAGATTTGATCTTTTGATAACAACTGGCCAGGGGAGGCTCTGGCTGGGGTTTTCCCTGCGAAATCGCCATCATGGCAAGCTCTTGCCACTCGGCGGTTTGCTCTGCACCGGCAATGAACGTCTTGTCCAGGTGCGCACGGCAGAGCAAGCCCAGGCGCATGCGAGCGCTCCGAGCTTCCCTGGAATCGGATTTGAGCTCCGCGACTTTTTCAAACGCGGCTTTGGCGCGTTTCATTTCATCTTCGGGGCTGGAACGGCTGAAAAGATCAAAAATCGCCAATCTGGACCCTTTAAGTACGGCCTGGAGTCACCTGCAATTGCTGCCTCAATTTCTTGACCACGGTGGACAAGATCTGACTGACACGTGACTCGGTGACACCCAACACTTCCCCAATCTCTTTCAGATTGAGTTCCTCCACATAGTATAACGACATCACCAACTTTTCCCTCTCCGGTAAGTGGTCTATGGCCTGCACCACCGCCTGCATGAATTCGGCTTCTTCGACCATGACATCGGGCTGATGACTGCGGTCCGACGGCATGGCCATGACTTCTTCGCTGACCACCTCGATCGAAAAAGTTTCAAATCGCTTGGCATGCCCGCGCTCTTTTTGAAACTCCTCCATGTCCTTGCCCATGTATTGAGCCAGTTCGGCCTGCGTGGGAGTGCGTCCCAACTCGGCGCCAAGCGCATGCATGGCCTCTGATTCGGAACGATTGAAAGCAACCGCTGAACGGGGCAAAAAGGATTGGCGACGCACTTCATCCAGGATGGCCCCCCTGACACGACTTAATGCAAAGTGCTCAAATTCATGCCCTTTTTGAGGATCAAAAGCGCGAGCGGCCTCAATCAAACCCACCATTCCAACCTGGATCAGCTCGTCGAGTTCCATGAACGGGGGAATGCGCGCCTTCAAATGCACCGCCACCCGCTTGACCATGGGCATGTGCTGAAGGATGAGTTGCTCGCAAGTGGGATGATCCGTGTTTTGGTGATAGAGTGCCAGTGCTGCGGTCATGTCAAGCTCCCAGCATGCGTTGCATGAAAAATTGAAGCCCGCCCGATGGGGCACTCACAGGCTCAAGTTGCTCCAGTGCTTGCGCCATGGCCCGGAAATCTCTGGCGGCCGCGCTACCGGGTGAAAAGTCGAGCACCGATTGGTATTTTCTTTGCGCCTGAACCAGCAATTCATCGGCTTCGATCGATCCCATGTGCTGGATGGGCACACCCAGAAAACGCACGCAGACATCGTTCATGCGCCGATGCAGCTGACGACCCATGTGCGCATCGAGAACCATGTTGGTGACCAAATGGATCTCCCCCAGGCCTTGCTCGGTGGTCATGACTTTGATCAAACCGTAAGCATCCGCGATGGCACTGGGTTGATCGCAGACGACCACCAGGCGCCTTTGGCAGGCCGCCATGAAATCAAGGACCGCCGGGGACAATCCAGCAGCCACATCAACCAACAGATAGTCAACCGCCAGATCGAGATCGTCAAAAGCGCGGATGATGGCATGCACCTGCTCTGTCCCCAAAGCCGCCAGATCGCGAACACCAGAGGCACCAGGCACCAAAATCACCCCTTGTGGCGTGGTGACCATGACTTCGGCCAAGGTCTTTTCACCACGCAAGACATGACCGATGTTGAAGGGGGCATGTACACCCAAGGCAATTTGGGCATTGGCCAAACCCAAATCGGCATCAAAGACCATCACACGATGGTTGCGTTGCGTGAGCGCGACCGCCAAATTGGATGTGACACTGGTTTTCCCCACTCCCCCCTTTCCGCTGGCAATGCCAATGACCTGGGGAGCTTTGGTGTTTTTATGCATGTGTGGCCTTCCCTGAGGTTGTGGCGACCCTGCGCACAGGTCGCTTCGGTTTTCGGCTTTCGGTCGGAATGGGCAATTTCAAATCATCCAGTGCGTGCTGTACCCAGGCATGTGGGTCAAAAGAGCGGGCAGGAACTTGAACGGCATCGGCATGCGACACCATGCTGATGGGCATGGGTTTTTCGCTGATGACCTGCAACCATTGCCAGACATGGAATCCTTCATCGGCTTTGGTGATCATCAGGCTTTGCCATGGCATTTGGGCTTGTAGCCTGCGCAAGGTGGTCATGGAGGCATCTTGAGGTGCCACTGCGTGCCAAGCCAAGTCGGGCAGAGTCTGACACAGTTCAGGATCGCGAACAAAATTGGCATCACTTGCAGTGTCGATCCAGATGTGCCGACGAGGTTTGAGCTCTTCCAGTAAAACCGACAGGGTTTGCGACTGACCAGCCCGGTAGACCTCAATTCCCACCGATGCGGCCAACATCTGGATCTGGCTCCATGCGCCTGGACGGGTGTCAGCAAAACTGATGATGGCTTGGCTCTGAACACCATGAACTTGTGCCATGGCATGAGCCATGCGAACGACCATGCTGGTTTTGCCTGACCCTGACGGCCCCACCAATGCGTGTGCGCCAGGTTCAATGGCTGCGGCGACACAACCGGCCAGGTGAGCTTCGAGGGCACTTTGCAAAGCTTGTCTTGCGCCGAGTTCGCCTTTGTCGTTTTTCATGGCGTCAAGGAGTAAAGTCCGCAAGCCAACAGGCACGCCCAAACAGGTCATTTCTTCAGCCAGCGCAGCCGCTTCGGGTGACAAATCCTGCTGAATCTGCCAAGGGATGACTTGCCGCTGCAATTGCATTTCTCGACGCAATACGCCCACTTCCTGGCGCAGCAGTTCGACGCACTCGAGGTGCCGAGCCAGTTCCAAAGACAAATCAGGGGTTTGCACAATCTGAGCGGTCGTCTTCGCCCTGACCGGCGCTTTGGGCTTGACCGGCGCTTTGGGCTTGGCCGGCGCTTTGGGCTTGGCCGGTGCTTTGGGCTTGGCCTGCGCTTTGGGCTTGGCCGGTGATTTGACGGGTTCGGGGGATGCGGACTCGGCCCGAACTTGGGATAGCGACCCTGACGGGCGCTTCAAAGTGGCGTCCACAGGGGCTGCTTCGTCAGGGGTAGCAGGTAAAACAGGACTGGATGGTTGATGTTCAGTCAAGGCCACGGGCGCTTGGGACATGAGGGCATCAGCAGGTTTTTCATGCGCGCTTTCGCCCTCTGCATGCCGCTCAGTTTCATGGCGTTGAACAAACCCAAAAATTTCAGCGAACACCTCGGCTTTTTGCTGGCGCAAATCAGCGCCTGAAGGCGGCGTGACAGCAGCCGAAGCCGGCGTTACCGCAAGATCGGTCTTTGCCTCGACGGCCACGATCAACTCAATCTGATCGCCGATGCGCTGCGTGGAGATCACCAAGACATCGCTGCCATACATTTGGATGGCTTTTTCGTTGGCGCTGCGGGCATCCCGAGCAAGAATACGCTTGAGTTCCATGATTCATCATCCTTCCACGGGGGTCGTCTCTTCACGAGGCTGGGCACTGACACTGGCCAATACCTGAACCGCTTGATCGTCCGGGATTTCACTGTAAGAAAGAACGGTCAGATCGTTGACGCGGAATCGCACCGAGCGGGACATCCAGTTCCGAATCGCCGGCGACACCACCAGGACAGCCGGCAAACCCTTTTCTTCCATGTCGCGTGCGTTTTGCCGCAGAGCGCCAAAAAGGCCTTCGGCCAGTCCCGGTTCGAGCACCACATTGTTGCTGCCCCCGCTTTGCTGAACCACGTTGTGGATCATTTGTTCCAGGCCAGGCTCCAGGGTAAGAACAGACAACGTATCCCGGTTTTCGGTCAAGGATTGGACAATCATCCGACCCAGTCGCGGGCGAATCAGCCCGATCAGCATGTCCGGATCTTGGGTTTTCGTGCTGGCATCGGTCAGGGCTTCGACGACGCTGCGCATGTCCCGAATCGACACCCCCTCTTGCAAGAGCCCTTGCAAGGTTTTGGTCACAACACCAAGGCTGAGTTTTCCCGGCACCAACTCTTCAACCATCTTGGGATATTTGGCAGCCAGTTTGTCGAGCAACTTTTGAGTTTCATCGTGACTCAGCAACTCGGCCGCATTCTCACGCAGCACCTTGTTCAAATGCGTGGCAATGGCTGTGCTGGGGTCGACCACGGTGTAACCCAAGGCTCTGGCCTGATCACGCTGGATGGGCTCGATCCAAACCGCCTCCAGGCCGAATGCCGGCTCCTTGGTTTTGACGCCGCCGATGGGGCCATAAACCTTGCCGGGGTTGATGGCCAACTCGCGGCCAACGCGAACCTCACCCTTGCCGCGCACCACGCCATTGAGGATGATGTGATAGGAGTCGGCCTCCAGACTGAGGGCATCCCGGATGCGCACAGGCTGAACCAGAAAGCCCAACTCGGCCGAGAGTTTCTTGCGCACCCCTTTGACCCGACTCATGAGTTGACCACCCGACTCGGCATTGACCAAGGGAATCAGCCCGTAACCAATTTCAAGACCGATCAGATCCACCTGCTCCACATCATCCCAGTCCAGCTCTTTAGGCGTTTGGCTGGCAGCCTCTTCAACTTCCTTCTTGTCCTCCTGGGCCATCCGACGCTGCACAACATACAAACCGACACCAGCGGTAGCGGTGGCCAGGGTAAGGAACACCAAATGGGGCATGCCAGGGATCAAACCCAAAAAGCCCATGATGGCTGCCGTGATGAACAAGGCCGGCGGATCGGCCAATTGTCGGGTCGCTTGCTCGGTCACCGATTCTGGCGTGGTCACACGGGTCACGATGATGGCTGTGGCCAATGAGAGGAACAAGCCCGGAATTTGCGCCACCAGACCATCGCCAATGGTGAGCAGAACATATGTTTTGGCCGCTTCAGCCACAGGCATGTCGTGCTGTCCGATGCCGATGGCCAAACCGCCAACCACGTTGATGACAAGAATCAACAACCCAGCCACGGCGTCACCGCTGACAAATTTCGACGCACCATCCATGGAGCCAAAAAAATCGGACTCTTGCGACAACTCTTCGCGCCTTTTGCGTGCGGTGTCCTGATCGATGATGCCCGCATTCAAATCGGCATCAATCGACATTTGCTTGCCCGGCATGGCATCCAAGGTGAATCGGGCATTGACTTCCGACACCCGGCCGGCACCCTTGGTGATGACGATGAAATTGATGATCATCAAAATGGTGAAGACCACAAAGCCAATGACATAGTTGCCGGCAATCACGAATTCACCGAAAGCGGCAATGACCATGCCAGCCGCCTCGGTTCCCTCGTGACCATGCGACAAGATGACCCGGGTTGAAGCCACATTCAGCGCCAAGCGCAACATGGTGGCCAGCAACAACACCGTGGGGAACACAGAAAAATCCAGGGGTTTACGGGTCCCTATGGCAATCATGATGATCACCAACCCCATGATGATGTTAAAAGTGAAGAAAATGTCCAGCAACAAGGCTGGCATGGGGACCACCAGCATGGCCATGATCAGCAAGACCAGGACGGGGATCCCCAGACCACTCTTGTCGAAGCGCGACAAGACCTGTCGAAGAGTTGACAATGAGAGGGTAGTCATCGCTGATTCAGATTCTTTTGGCCATGTATGAACAAGGTCAAGCAAGCTTCATGCCATTGCACCCCCTGTCGAAACAGATGCCACAGGTCGGTCAGGCTGGCGTGCATCTTGCTGAAATGATGCTCAAACACCGAAATGGCAATTCCTGTCCGCTTCGGTCAAGCCGAGATCAGAAATCAGCCCAAATGATGAATTCCTCCGTTTCGATCAGCGAGTTCTCCCCAAGCCCTGCCGAAATACCGGATAAGAGCCCTTTAGGGTTACAAAAATCCGACATCCAGGCCCTCAACGGCAGCCCCTTTCATCAACTCATGGCGGAAATTGCAGCACAACAAGGTGCGTTGCCAACAAAAATCCAGACCGAAACTCCTGCGCCGCTCCCCGCCGACGCCATGATCGCTGGTGACCGACGGCAAGAAACTGCCGGCTCTGACACCGTCATGAATTTGGCATTGATGCTGGGTGCAGATGATCCAGGCTTGGGGAAGAGCCTGGTCCACGATCCCGTCTTGATGAGCGCCATGGCCACACAGATCGATCAGACGGGCACTGGCGCCCCATCGCAAGCACTCCCGGAAACGGGTTTGACCTCGCTTGCGCCAACCATCCCGCTTTTCATGACGGCGATGACTGGTAGCGCATTTCACGCTGGTCCCCCTTTGACCACGACCACCGGCGCGCTGACCGGTGCCCTCACCACAAGCCCCAATGCAGAATGGAAAGAGACCCGGCTGAGTCAAACTTTGACCGTCATCACCCAACCTTTGTCTCAATTGAACGAGGGCAATCTGCAAGATTTTGCAATGCAACAAGGTCTGGATGCTGACACCGTCAGATGGTTGCTTGGAGAACAAAGCACTCACGCCAGGATGGCTCAAACAGCCGGACAGCTGAATGCTGCAGGATCACTCCACCCTACCGTCCGTGAGTCCTGGATTGACCTGAGCGCAATCACAACCGGCGCTTTGGAAGGATTGATCAAGGCCACAGCAAATCATGTCAACCTCAAGGCTGGTGTGGCTGATTTTGCTGTCGGCTCGGATTTCGAATTACCGCTCATGCCAGAATCTGAAATGGGGGATACCGGTCAAAACGGCTCCGCGCAAACCGGCTTGCAGGGTCATCACACACCCGCCATGATGCGTCACCATCAGGAGTCTGCGGGGACGAAACCGTTCGGGCTTCCACTCAACACCACCCTGCTTGGGCAGGACCT
>JACCEA010401017.1_pt1 | contig 11799 bp, 9 predicted proteins | sample 7449851 | NCBI WGS metagenome assembly JACCEA01 (sample SAMN15323453, study PRJNA562643) | freshwater metagenome | isolation source: river surface water | place: USA:Blue River Watershed | collected 2017-08-18 | reverse complement strand
TAATAATAATGTGAATAATTCTATGAATTCTACGACTAGTACTACGATGAGTACATCGGGGAGTATGTTACGCAGACAACATGGCGGTGGTAGTTCCTCCTTTTTAATTGGGAATGTACCTAGTTCTGATAATCTGTTAAACACCCCTAATGGGTTGATTCCCTCGGCTAATGGGAATACTACTATTTCGTCATCATCACCGACTATGAATGGTCCGAATACCTCACCTGGTACTGCGTTAATACCCGCAGATAAACTCTATCAGGTTGACGATGACGATCAAATGTATCCTAAATCCCCTGATGTACCATTGTTACAATCACGTAGAAATAGTCTGACAGGAGGTAGTTTGGGGTTAGGGGTAGGAAATGGTAATAATAGTAATAATACGAGTAGTAATAATTTAATGCGTAAATTAAGTATGACCAATGTTGAAAATCCTTCCAAAGATGATGAATTCGATATTATCAATGATCCACAAGGGATAGTTAGTACGAATACTATGTTAAATAGTGCTGCAGCGAGTAGTAGTGGATCAGAATTTGATGATGCGATTGCTTCTCCTGTACCAAGTAACGCCAACCTTGCTGGCATGAATAGTACCAATAAACGCGTTTATGATCCCACGATGAATACGACACAAACGACTTCTACAAGTACCCCACCACCATCGTTGCTATCAATGGGTAGACAATCGTCTATGAAGAAGGTCACTATAGATCCCAATGCCACTGGTACCAATAATAATACGAACAATAACAACAATACTAATAATGGTAGTAATAATGGTAGTAATTTCTTATTAGCAAATGATTATTCACAATCCTATATTGATAGTAATCCTAATAATAATTATCAATTGACATCGAATCAATTAGCGGTATTAAACAATGTATTAGGTGGTAGTACTGTAGGCGGTACAGGTAATACTGCGAATGGTACAGATTATTCTAGTGTAATATTACAACAATATTATAAATTAGAAAAAAATGTAAATGAATTAAAAGAAGTTGCTGGTAAAATTATTGAACGTTATATTAAAAAAGGTGCAGAATGTCAAGTAAATATTTCAGAAAAAGCAAGAATTGATGTTGAAAGAAAATATTCTGAATGGTGTAAATTGTCAGTATCTAATTCATTGAGACAATTACAACAAGTACATCAACAACATGTTCGCAATCATGGTAGTCATGAACGACATGAAAGAGAACGTGAAAAGGGGGACCATCGTAAAGGACGTAGTGGTAGTTCTAGTGATAAACACGGTAAATCTACGGGTAGTAGTAAAAATTTAAATATTAATACAAATAATCATGCACAAAGTTCAAGTCAAATCATGATTGAACGTGTTGATAGTTTAGAATCATTTCATCCTATGCTCGGGGTACCGGATGATGATGATGGCTCAGTAGTGAAGGAACCAGTCTCCCCTACTGCTGCTGCTGCCATAGCTGCTGCTGGTAATAATAATGCGGTATCAACACTCGTACAACCATTTAAACAACATGCATGGGATTTAACCGATGATGATGATTATACTAGTTTATTTAAAAATGCAAAATTTGAAATATTTCAATTATTACAAAAAGACTCCTTTTTAAGATGGAAACATACCGATGAATTTCGTAGTTTTATATCGGCTATAAGACCTTTTGATAATCATGGCAATGGTGGAGGTAGTAATGCTCATAATGGACCAATGGAAATGTCATCCATACATTCGATGGCACCGAGTATGGCAGGTGGAAATACCCCTACTGGGACAGGCAGTGGAGGTGGGGCTGTAGGTACAGTACAGTATGGTGGTATACATGGTAGCGGGGGACCACGTCGTGTTAGTTTTCATCGTGGTCCTGTTGCGATTAATAATAATAGTAATCGTTCGGTTATGACAGGTACAGTGTCATCGTTTCATTCTACTACAGGGAATACTGTTCATACTATGCCAATGCTGCCTACTGTACATGACAATGAGCCCTTGAAACAATCTGACATGACTACGATTGACTTGGATAATGGTGGGAGTGGGAAAGTGATGACAGGTATGAAACCAGGTAGACATTCATCACAACGTGGATTGAATCAATATGGTGAAAGAGATAATGAAACATATCCATTTGAACAAGTGAAAGATAAATATCAGAGACAAAGTAGTCAAGGTGTTGGAGCTAATGGCAGTAAGTCTAATCTTATGTTTGCTGATCATGATTCTATTTCACCATCTTCAGCGAATGGTCAAACAGCCTTTACTGGAGGTAATGGTGGAGGAGCGAATGGACAACAACCAGCACGTAGTAAAGGTAAGAAGATGAGTTCTGTTGCAGCTATTGGTTAAATCTATCACATGGATGTCTGTGTCTGTGTGTATGTCCATAGCGATCAGTCTCTCCTTCTTCCTTATTACATATGTCTGTCAATATCGTATTCTATTGATAGTCTAATCTCGAAATCCTTGTTATTGATGTGATACCCCGTTTGTCCGAGTGATGTGTTTATTGTGTGTTTTGCTATGTTTAGTTATCAAAATTGTGTGATATTGACTGCTTGTGGTTGCAATATGTCATTTGGGCGGTTTGCTGTGTATGATATGAATAATATCGTCATATGAGGATAGAGATTGATGAATCATATGGTTTTGTTGATTTTATTATGTTAGTCATCTTAAGGTTGTCATTTAGAGTATAGGCGCACAGTATAATGGCATAGTTGTATGTACTGATAAGGGGCACATAATTATAAAGTATTAATAGTGAATGAATACATGGAATGGTTATGCATGTAATATTATCGGTACTGTTGAAAGAGTGATTGTAGGATTGTTGAAGTATATGAATTGAAGATAAGAAATAGGATTGTAAATGTATATATTTAAGTATTTTGATCACGCTTTGAATTGACACACTTTATTTTTTCACCCTTACATCCGCTCTCTATAAACTTGACCTAATCCTACGTATGATTGAATACAAAATATCTTTATTAACACATTATAATTGCATGATTACTTGTGTAAGAAGTCCGATCATGCTAAGGCGAGGGATTACTATTTCGACACAGCTTGTGATTGCTCTTGTTCCAACAATTGCTCTACCAAATGAAACAATGACAAATGAAGTTGCTGGCAATGAACAGGATGACGTCTTTAACACCGACCAAGCCAATGATCTAACCAGCACACCCACAGGAGACCAACAACAAGATAACACTCAACCGCATCCTCCACCAACAACTATTTCATTGAGTCAATCGTTTTCCATCAGAACCATGGCTCTTACTTTATCTATCGCGGGACTGAATGGTCAATCGAACTATGTCAAGTCCAATGTAACTACGGACTCAACTGGTAGTACGCCTTCACAGTCATCAACCACGAGCTCTTCTAATCAACAGCTCAACGTCAATATGACTGTTCATCAACCTATAACATCCATGGAAATGCTTGGGTTAAATCCTGACTGGGAGGATTTAGTGTCCCATTTTCAATGCCCATGTTGTAGAGATGTTTTAGCAGCGCCACTTATCTTTCAATGTAGTTGTCAACAATCATTTTGTTGGAAGTGTATCCAACATTGGGGTGCTGGTACATGCATGGTTTGTGGAGATCAAGTTGAGAATCATGCTGCTGTGTTTGAAAGGCATTTCGATGAAGTCATCGCAGCACAGGTTCATATAGTTATGGCAAATGACATGGATTCAAATGATTTTCTTAATTGGCACCAGAAACGAAATGCTTACACAAATAGCGCAGAACACTCGGTAACAACTAGCGAGGACACATCAGAAAGGTTTGACAACATGGAAGAAAATAATGAAGTATACTCTCCATTAATAATCTCTGTTGCTGTTGGAATTGTTTTGTTCGCATCACTCGGATTACTTCTCTCAACAAGCAACCACTCTCGCAAAAGAAATCGCAAGTAAATTCTTCACGACCAGTGGTAGCAATTTTGGAAATTTTGAATTAGATGATTACGATATTCATGACTTTGAGTATAGGAGTATATCGTACAATGTGCGAGCACTGAATTAACTTACATAACTGTCTTACATTAACGTAGTTATTGTGCAAAAGTAGGTAAAACTTTGTTAATTTCATAAGTATAGGAGCTTGATGAAATCGCTAAGACATTTGATATAACGGATGTTAGCGAATTTGTTGTCGACTTTCTTTTCAAAATAGTATGCATTGTATTGTTAGGGCAATTGTAATTTCAATGTAGCTTCCCTTTAGTAAGTCTTAAGGTCATGAGTTTTAATTATTAAACATAAACCATTAATTAATTTGAAAGAAACAAGACACAATCGAATACACATGCATTAACAAGATATATGTAACTACATGTACAATCAACTCTGAAATCTAGACATGGACGGTTAATAACCCCTCAGTCCTGAAAACAATATTTCAATTGTTGATAATATTTTTTGAAACTCTGAAAAAGCCGTCATTGTATCATTCTATCCATACAATGGCTACATCCAATAACTACTTCTATCCACACTCGAATATGCATTGTAAAAGCCTCATAATGTAAGAATCTTTGAGGAAAATTAAATCTAAATAGAATATAAGAATATCAAAAACATCAATACGTAACACTACACAAACAGGCCTGTAATCACATTTTCTGAACTTTTATATAATTTCTTGATTAGTACGATAAATAAATCCGTGTGTACTGTAGATCTGCGGTAATGAAAACATATATTTTAATTATACAAGCAAAAATTAAAACAAAATTGTGAATATGCTATGCTACAAATTGATTGTATCAGTGAAAGGGATAGGCCCATGTAATTTTGTACACCCATAATAACCACCTCCCGATAATGATGCAAATGGATAGCTTCCATCGGAGGCTTGGAAGCTATTGAATGGAATGCTTGCAGACAATGTGTAACCATTAACACTGGAATTAACAAGCAATGGTATCGCAGTGGGATTAGTAACATGATAGTAGCTTATTTCATGTCCACCAAAACGTTTAGACAATTCAAGGGAGTGCTTACCTAATTCTATAGCCAACCCTTTTTTAAAAAATTGTGGATGACAAGCACAAAATGAAACGTAGCTTGCTTTCACTTTATTTTGATTACACTCTTGCCGTCCTATTTTATCAATATGGGAGTATAACTCTTCCATTAATGCAAGCTTCGGAGTACGATATACTGTACTCAAATCAGTAAATTCATCATGAAAAATGGAAGCTCCAACTATTGCACCAGTAATTGGAGAGACAGCAACAGAAGATATATTCTCTTTCACAACAATATAAAACATATCCGTCAAGTATTTACTCATTTCTTCTTTAGTAATTTTTAAATGAGCAGTTGGAGAATTGTATTTCACAAAACAGTTTGCTACAACATCAGCAGCTTCGCTTACATCATTATCTCTCATTCTGCGTATCAGCATTGATTCTTCAGGAACATGGTGGGAATTAACTGCATGTGTGTTTTTCAATTTCGACAGGAGACGACTCTGTGGATGACAGAGTTGAAACTTCGACATTGTTTTCAAGATCATTTTTTAAAGAGGCAAGTTGATAGATGAATGTTGGTGCCAACCAAAGCAAAACGACAATTGGTATCATGAGATTTTTGAATAGATAGAAGTAATTATCATAATAATAATTTCTCTAAAAAATGCAGGCCGGCTCCGCAACGGATCTCTTGCTTGTACCAGTTCGAGTTGGCTGCCAGCCGTGTGCATTTTGAGATTTTTTTTAATAATCTGGTATCGAGAAATGCCTTCGCTCGATAACAACCTTGTAGAAGCAAAATAAGGAGGTTAAAAATTGTTGAGAGGGAGAGAATTTTTTTCTATTCTGTCTCGAACTTGCTTATTTAGCATTATTATACTTTCGCTCATAGTGATGAATGTGGGGTATCTTTTCGCGGTTGCAGCTGCAATAGCTGATGGTTCATTCGGTGTTCCTTTCAAAGTTGATACCGTAGCCTTATCGGGGGTCACCTCAGAAGTATTTTTCTTTTATAGTTGTGTTGTTAAATTTATCATTTGTTTCCTTTGTTTGTTATTACTTCCATATAACGAGTATTATTGCCCAGGAAGCGGATCAACATTTGATCTGTCTATCTATGGTATCGTTAGTGGTTTCTTCGTCTCTGGGTGTGTTTGGCTAAATTTTGTTGCATTCGAAATTATCGGGGTTGCGCTAGCGACAGGTATTTTTTATGGTAGTAGTCTTTTAGCCAGTGGATTATACTCTGTTCTAATATTACAACAATATAATTCGTTGGCTCTTTATTCGTCTGGTATGATTGTTCTGATGATTGGTACATCTGGAATGTGTGGGTTAGAATACTTATTGGAGCTTTTTGAAGGTAATCAGAAGCATTCAGCTTTATCAGAAGATAACGGTGAAACTCGCCCACTTATTGATAAACAAGAACATTCAATGAGTCAACAAAAACTCTACCTTGGATATATAGCAAGCATACTCTGTGGGTTGCTTGGAGGATTGGGTTTGGCACCTTATTACTATGTCGATGACTCCCAAAAAGGTTTCAACTTTGTTGCATCCATCGCTGTCGGAGTCATCATATCAGCACCTATAATATTGTTAGGAAAGGCTTGGTACAATAAAGAGTGGCCAGATATGATGCTAAATAAACCAAATGTCTTATGGTGGGCTGCTTTCTCTGGCTTCATGTTGGCAATTAATGTCATTTGTTGTATTGGTGCATTATCCACATTGTATTATGGTGTGGCATTGCCATTGGTATGTTGTGGAATCATAGTCGGCGGACTTTGGGGGATCTGTGTATTTGATGAGATGGAAGACAGAGTAGGTATTGCGTTATTCTTTGTGCTGGCTTGTATAATATTGTTGGGAGCAGTTCTGATATCGATTTAATTTCTATGAACACTTTTGCTGTCCATTTATATCCAAATTATTCATCCAACTTTGTATTGCGATTAAATTATAAATTAAAAGAGCAATGAAAATACACATACATAACAGGATATTATTATTTTCTCAACATTAAACTCTAATACTTACTTCGATGAGCAAGTTGGTTCAATCGTGCCATAACAATAATGCCAGTTACAATTTATGTCAACACAGGAATTACATTAATGAAATTAATGAAGTAAACTCTCCATTAATAATTACAGTTGCTATTGGGATTGTTTTGTATCACTCAGATTTCTGCTCTCAACAAGCAACCACTGTCGCAAAAGAAATCGCAAGTAAAATATTAAAGACCAATCGTTGCTATCTTGGAAATTTTGAATTAAATGATTACGACATTCATGACTTTGAGTATGAGTATATCGTACAATGTGCGATTAGTAAGTCTTAAGGTCATGAGTTTTTATTATTAAACATAAACCATTAATTAATTTGAAAGAAACAAGACACAATCGAATACACATGCATTAACAGGATATATGTAACTACATGTACAATCAACTCATCAACTGTTACTTTGTACCACCACGATGAGCAAGTTGTTTCAATCGTGCCATAACAATAATCCCAGTTACAATCAATGTCAACACAGGAATTACATTATCTAAAATATGACGATACAATTCATTTAACTTTTCTTCATCCATCATAGACTTCGTAGCAGTACCATTACGAGCCAGCTTGTCCTTGAGTCTCATTTCCCTTTGTTTCTCATCATATCTCTTTCTTTTCGCTAACCATGAATGTAATGGAGGCCATGGATAATTAGACAATGTAGTTATTTGATTCTTTGTTAACAATGATTCTTGATGGAGATCGACATCAACTTGATCAGAGAATGCACAAGACTTGGTTGGACGAACATTAGTTCCACCTGCAATGGCAGAGAGTAAAGCGGGAGATATCGACAAATTACCAGGAGCATGGATCGGAACATTAGTGGCACAAGAAGGAGTGGTGGGAGTATGAGTGTTTGGTGCTTCAGTGATAAAATGCTTGACAATATCATGGCATATCAATCGATCAAATGACAATTCATATCTAGGACCAGCACCAGTAGTAATTGTCAGTAAAGGAATGATTGCATTACAATCAGGACAAGCTATAGCTGGTACTTGATTGTCAGAATCACTTTTACTGACTTTACTCTTATTCGCTTTACCTTTTGTACCGCTATTGTAAAATGAATGACAAGCATCATCATAACATGTGAAACACACACAATGTCCACAACTCAATGCATGTGGTACAGCACATAGTTCACGACATAGACTACATTTCGCTAATTGTGCGAGTTCTTGCCAAGCTATGACTGTTGCAGCTAAATGCTCATTCGCCGGAGTTATCACAGAAGCTGCGGTGCTTGAATTACCTGCATTGGGCGGGAGGGTGATAAGTGGGACATCATTAGATGGTGGCATCAATGCACCAGTATTCTGACTATGGCGGAGTCTCTGCCTAGCACACATCGCTTCCGACACAGAGTCAATCACTTCATGAGTCAAAATAGCAACAAACTCTAAATCCATGTTTTGATGAAGATTATCTGGGAATAGATGCTCCAACAGAGATTGTATAGCAATACTACCAGGAGATATACCACTATGTACCATGGAAGCAGCAGCAGAAGAACTTGGGAAATCCAGAGCTTCAGTCTGTTGCAGTCCTGAGGATGAGCGAAGGTGGGATTCAGCTAAAGCTTCAATCACTGCAGAAGTTTCTTCACGACTCAAGGGCTCAGATTCTAGAACTTCCCAGGCATAACGAAGCAAAGAACTCTCTCCCATAGCATTGCCACTAGCAGAGTCACCTTCTCTTCTTAATAGAGACGATGAAAGTAAAAGAGGAGAGGTTGGAGAAGTCATTTGCATGAGACTCTCTCTCATCCACATTGCTAGGAAGTCGTCGTCTTCAATCTCTCCCTCACCGAAGCCTCCTCTCATATTTGGAACATTCAATTCACTTTCATTGATCATTCTGGACGAGGAAGATGGTGGATGAGCACTTAGTATTATATTCCTTACGCTTGGTTGTGGATACAAGTGCTTGTTCTCAGGCCAAGTGAACACATGTCCCTCATCATCACTCACATTGTTGTCAACCACTTCACCACTCATATCACTGTAAGTATCTTCTCTTTCAACCAAAACGGTATTAGGAGAGAGATCCACATGAGCAAAAGAGGACTGGTGATAAGGTTGTTCACATTCACTTGACGAGAGTATCTCGCCAGTGCTCAGACCTGCCCCAGTGCCCAGCACTACAGCACTGACATTGCGAAAGAGACTTCGTCCAATCATAACCACCTACCCTTCTATTTTTTAATTAGTAGCCAAAGCACAGAAGCGATTCCTACTCCTAAGGAGAGAGTTGCAATGAAAACGAATTGATTTTTGATGAATGAACGAAATGAATGACGGTGTTGATTGATTGACTAACGAACTAACGACAAACAAAAACATGTTTAGGAAAATGAAAAACGCGTTTCTACGCACTTCCTCGTGTGGTGGCTCTTCTGAAGGATGTGCTTTGGTTGTTGTTTTATTTACCTTTTCCGGAATAAGCAAATTATTGAAGGGGCTTCAATTCATCTTGGCGTCTGTGACTTGGACAGCGTGCTATCCCACTTTTCTTCTCTTTCAACGACGAAATTAAATGGCAAAACAAAAGAGTTCTAGTGCCTCAGCGGCATCTGCCCCCAAAGCTTCCAAATCATCGTCGTCTTCCTCTAGTGGCGGCGGAATGAGCTACTTTAATGTCTTTCTGGTCGTAGTCCTAGCAGTTGCAGTGGGTTACTTGTATAATCAGAATGCTCGTCTCAAGTCCATGGTTGCTAATACTTCCACGGATGGAACTCTCTCCAATATGGCCACTGACAGTGATGGTGTCGAACTCGATCTTGAAGGAAATCGTGTCATTCCAAAGAATGCAAATCCTGAAGGTAAACCACGGGAAGCTACAAAGGACTGTATCGATCGTCATGATGAATGCAAACAATTCCGTGCAAATGGTGAATGTTTTAAAAATCCTGGTTGGATGATCATTAACTGCCCACGTTCATGTAATGATCAAACAAACGCTTGTATGTTACGCGATCCAAAGTTACGTTGTGATCGTTCATCCTTGAACATGTCAACGGATCCAATTTATCATCCAGGTGATATGGATCGTATGTTCCAATCGATTCAAAGACGTTTTGGTGATCGTTATGAAATTACTGTTCATTCCACATCACCATGGGTTGTCACTTTTGAAAACTTTGTCTCAGATTCTGAAGCAGATGCATTAGTCAAATCAATTGCTCGTTGGGAACGTTCTACTGATACTGGTTCGATGAATGAATTCGGTGAATCTGGTCGTATTCTCTCTCAAGGTAGAACCAGTAGTAATGGATGGTGTACTCACGACTGTGAGAAGGTAAGCTTGATATCGTAGGTGTACTCAATCCATTGTAACTCTTTCTATCTATAGCATCCTAAGGTGCGCAATCTAATGCGTAAGATTGAAGAAGTCACTGGTGTCCCTCGTGCTAACTACGAATCCTTCCAAGTCTTGCGTTATGAACATGGACAGAAGTATAATGTCCATCACGATTATGGAGCGGATGATGTTGGATTGGCATGTGGTCCACGTATATTGACCTTCTTTTTGTACTTGTCTGGTAAGTGAAAGGCAATGCTACTTCCGCCAAACTTTGGGCTTACAGGTGTCTCTCTCTCCCTCTATAGATGTCGAGGAAGGTGGCGAGACTTCATTCAATCAACTCGGTATTGCTGTGAAACCAAAGAAGGGCCGTGCCTTGCTCTGGCCAAGTACTTTGAATGAAGATCCCGAACAATTGGAGCCACGTACTACTCATGCTGCTCTTCCTGTTATTAAGGGTACCAAGCTTGCTGCAAATGCATGGATTCACTTGTTTGACTATTCTAAGCCAAACTTATGGGGATGTACTGGCTCTTTTGATGATTTCTAAATGACGGTTTTTTATTTGTTGTCGTAGATGTAGTTCTTTTACAATTGAAATGGTTATTTAGATAGATATGGTACAGAACAGATATGGTTGAACAAAAGCACTGTTAAGTGTAAATTTTCAATTTTTACATAATTCTTTGCATATGCATCGACTGCTATAACCTAATTAATTTATGATACACAATAAATCATGAGCGTTCATTCATTAATTTCATATCAATTGGAACTATGATTCTAATAGTACAAAATATTTCTCACAAGTTATGGATTTGTGACAAATATCATTTAGTGATTTTAATGAAGTGAATGGATTTCTTTTATTTACGTTACACTATGATTTATTCGAGAATAGCGATTATCTTATCGGCGATGGCTTTGAGAGATTCAATTGTGGGGCGCCCATCTTTCAAAGACACCATCAACATTTCTTCGGTTATTTTGTCGGCTTCATTTTTGAGGAAAACCCACGCAAGGTAGTTAGTAGCAATACCGTAAGTAACAGGGAGATCATCAACGTCGCAAAGAGATTCGCATCCAATCAAACTTTGCGTCTTTCCTTGCAATAAATCGTCCTTCTTTGCTTCAACAATACAAATACGTTTATTCCCTCTCTTAAGAACGAACTCAAAATGACAATGAGAGTGCACACGGAATCCTTCAACTTCTTCTTCGGTCAATATTTGAATGCTACCATGAAAGAATGAGCAGACAATAATAATTATGGGTGCAACAAATGAACACGCTCGCGAACTTCACTAATGGAGCCAAAACAAATGGTTGCAAATGACAAGTACTGGTGAAGAGCATGTAAAAGTGGCAACGGAAGACCGCTTCCAGAGGCTGTACCAAGGTCCCCAACAACGAGAGGGAAGTAATCTTTCACTTGTTC
>JACCEA010714037.1_pt1 | contig 11800 bp, 23 predicted proteins | sample 7449851 | NCBI WGS metagenome assembly JACCEA01 (sample SAMN15323453, study PRJNA562643) | freshwater metagenome | isolation source: river surface water | place: USA:Blue River Watershed | collected 2017-08-18 | reverse complement strand
TGAAGAAACAGTTGCACTTATTGCTGGTGGACATGCATTTGGTAAGGCACATGGTGCTGGAGATCCTAAGCATGTTGGTCCAGAACCAGAAGGTGCACCAATTGAAGAACAAGGTCTTGGATGGAAGAACTCATTTGGAAAGGGTAATGCAGAAGATACTATTACAAGCGGTATTGAAGGTGCATGGACTCCAACTCCAACAAAGTGGGACAACTCATATCTAAAGATTCTATTTAAGTATGATTGGAAGCAGGTTAAGAGTCCTGCTGGTGCAACACAATGGATTCCTACAGATGAGTCTGCTGCTAACTTAGTTCCAGATGCACACATTGAAGGTAAGTTCCACGCTCCAGTTATGACAACTGCAGATCTTGCTTTGAGATTTGATCCAGAGTATGAAAAGATTTCACGTAGATTCCTTGAAGACTTTGACTACTTCTCAGATCAGTTTGCTCGTGCATGGTTTAAGTTGACACATAGAGATATGGGTCCAATTGCTAGATATCTTGGCAAGGAAGTCCCTACTGAACAATTAGTTTGGCAGGATCCAGTTCCTGTATCAATCACTAAAGATATTGATGTAGAGAGTATTAAGAATAGAATCAAGTCTTCTGATATTCCTATGTATCATTTTGTATACACAGCATGGGCTTCTGCGTCTACCTTCCGCAAAACAGATAAGCGTGGCGGTGCAAATGGTGCTCGTATATTGCTTGAGCCACAGCGTAGTTGGGAAGTAAATGATAATTCAATAATCTCTAATGTTGCCGAATTCCTTGGCACAGTTCAAAAAGAACATATGATCTCTATGGCAGATCTAATTGTTCTTGCTGGATGTGCAGCAATTGAAAAGGCTTCTGGAGAAAAGGTAAAAGTACCTTTTACTCCTGGAAGAGGAGATGCAACTCAAGAACAAACAGATATCGAATCATTCAAGGTTCTTGAGCCTATTGCCGATGGCTTTAGAAATTATATAAAGAAGGGCACGACTGTTCCATCTGAAATTCTTTTGGTAGAAAAAGCAAATATGCTAAATCTAACACCTGTGGAAATGGTTGTTCTTCTTGCTGGAATGAGAACATTGGTTATTGATACTTTAAACAATGGATATCTCAATAGTCTTTTATCTGGACAACTTTCTTGGAAGCAAACGTCTATTGATAATTTCCAGGGTTATGTAAACGGAGAACTTGTTGGTAACGCAACTCGTGCTGATTTGATTACTGGATCAAATTCAGAACTTCGTGCTATTGCAGAAGTATATGCCTCTGATGATGCTGATGAAAAGTTTATAAATGACTTTGTAAAGGCATGGGATAAGGTAATGATGCTTGATAGATTTGATGTCAAGTAAGTAGGGGTTGCCTCCTTAACTCAGGGGTAGAGTACCCGCCTTGTAAGCGGGTTGTCGTAGGTTCAAATCCTACAGGAGGCTCTGATATAATTTAATTATGGATCTAGAAAAAGAAATTAAAGATGTTTTATTTAATATTGGTAAAGAAATTCAGATCCATAAACTAATAGATGGTAATTTAATTATTGAAATAGATTATGATAAATATACTATTGTCTTAATGGAACTTATTACTAAATATTTGTCTGAGGGCTAGGCTGCCAGAACAAAGAATTATTTTCGTATATTTCTTTATCAAAGTTAAAATTTTGATAAATAAAACGCTTATCTATATCATTTAATTTATTAAATAATTTTTCTGATGCAGCATTTTTAAAATAATCTTTGCTCATTGAAGAAAAATCTAAAGTTAAATCTACATCTAAGTCTGTGGATATTTTATTTAATAATAAAGAATAATCCATTGACTGAAGATCTTTGTGTCTAATCATTAAATTAGTTCTTTTAATTCTGTCATATATTAATTCTATATTAAAGTGTTGTTTATGGTTGTATAGCCTTCTTGATGTATGTAGAAGTGGCTCTCCATTAGGTTCTAACAAAAAATTTTGTGCTTGAAAGTTTTTTAAATATTTTAACTCTTCCATTACATTATAAATTTCTTTTTTATCAATATCTAATTCTTTAGCCTTATCATTAACAACAAAGTTTTGGTCTTGATCCATCAAACCCTGTTCGTTGGCAATCATATGGGCAATAATACTTACAAAATGTTCTGCTGGATCTCTAAAGATACTGATTATATAGGTTTTATCGTCTATTAACTGATGCCAACCACCATGTTTTAAAACATTTTCTGGTAATTTAATTAACTCAGTATCATTTTCTTTTAAAGTATCACTCAAAGGATCAAGGATATATTTAGTTAAAAACCTTCCACCTGTTTTTGGAATATGCAAAAAGTATACTTTATTATACTTTGGCATGACTATTTCTTAGGGTGTTTTGGTTCGTATGGCGCAATCTTAGACTTTATACGGCCATCTTTATATAATCTAACAATCCATCCATCTTTAATCTGAATAGGATTAAATGCTGTTGCTTTTTTCTTTGGCATTATATTGTGTATCTTTCTCTTTGAACTTTTGTGTAATCTTTTGCAAAACCTTCAAACAAAATCTTTTCTACAGGTATACAATTTGGAACCATCTTGCCATTTTGTTCTTTCATTCCTCTTTGCACATAACCATCCCAGCAAGGTGCTTGCTTAACTACATTAGCACAACAATCTGATTTCATTTCCCCAGATTGACATTGTGGACATTGTTCACAGGTTACATCTAGTTGTTTGCACATCGGACATCCACATCCTGCATATGCTTTGTCTATTTCATCTTCTTCGTCATCTTCTTCATTGTCAGAAGATCCTGAAGACATAGACTTATCCATCTCTTCATCATTTGCCATCTCAGGCAAAATCATTACATCTTTAGCCATTGCTCCAACAAAATATTCTGTCTCTTCAAGTTCGCCCTCTTCCATTTCAAATAACTGAATTAAAATAGCAGGCTCTTCTGCTGAAGCCTCAAGAGAATATTCTGATCCTGGCATACCAAGCATGCCTTCTGTCATAACATGAACTACACGACCAACATACATTTCTTCTTCGTGTGGGGCCATCACCATGTCGCCTTCTTTGACCATAGCCTTGCCTATATTGCCCTCAGAACGGTTTATAGCATAGATCTGTGCTGCAGCCTCACGACGAGTCTTATGGCAGCCCATAACCTCTCCTGTGTCCTTTACAGCAGGGTATCCAGAACAACCTGACGAACCCTTAGCACCTACATGATATGGCATATAGACAGTATAGCATAGGTTATGATAGAATTGGATTATGAATGAAGAACTCACCACAGAACAGCAAGCAGAAATCATGGTGCATCAGATTATTCAGGCAACAAAAAATAGGATTGTTAATTTGTTAGCCCCTCAATTTGATCGTCTTTCTGCTGGACATGCCCACTTTGATAAGGGTTTGGCTGATGCTATTTTGAATGACATTAAAAACGCATAATTAAAGAGCAGTTTATCCACATACTCAGGTGGCAGTATGACAATACTGTTATTTACTTGATTTTGATAGTTTTTGGTTTCTTTTCTTCTGGGATGTTTCTTTCCACAATGACGCTAAGAATACCGTCTGCCATTTCAGCACGATCAACCTCCATATACTCTCCAAGAGCAAAGGTGCGTGTGAATTTGCGAGTTGCGATACCCTTATGAAGTACATTTTCTGTACCCTCTTCGGCTTTCTCACCCTTGACGATTAGACTTCCATTATCCACAGAAACCTCGACTTCATCCTTGCTGAAACCAGCAATGGCTAAAGACAACTTGTAAGTGTCCTCATCGATCTTTACCACATCATATGGTGGATAGGATTGACGAGTTGCCTCACGATGGATGTTATAGAAGCGGTCCAACTCTCTGTTGAAACCAATAAAAAAAGGATCTTTAAAAAGATCCAATGACCATGTACTTACCATTTTTCCTCCTTGTTAAGCGAGTCATTTTAAGTACCCCCCTTTGGGCAGGTACATATATATTATAGCATACTATGTATAGTATTTGCAAGGTGAATATGTTTATGAAAGCCCCAATGACCGTGACCACCAGTAGGACGATAAATATCAAGGTACTGTTGCGATAGTTTCAGAGGCTGTTCCATAGAGTCTGCAGCATAATAAAAGAATTGATCATTAGAAAGATCTGAGTGACACTGATCATGCTCAATAGGGTAGTCGCTCCAGTTAAGAGACGGTTCATTAAAATAACTATCTAACTTAAGTTTATTTAACAACTCACCATTGTTTCCTTTATATTCTAAATCATTATAGACTGTCCATAAAAATTTAATATTATTTGCTTTGCAATACTGATCTAACATTTGTATAAACATTAAGTTATAAAATATTGCAACCTCTTCTGGCAAAATCTCATCAATACTGTGTGGTAATTTTGAAAATTTTTCAATTTTTCTATTTGAAATAAAAACATTTTGAATATATTTTCCATTAACATCCACTACTTTAGGATTTTTATCTACAGCAAATACATCCTTTACATATGGCATCTCTAATCTTGTTAAAGGGAAAAGCCCGAAAATATATTTTGGATTATAGAACTCTCTAAAAAATTGAAATGCCTTAAAAACCTGAGCCTGCATTCCATCTCCACCTTTTGCTAAACTGATATAAGGCTTATTCATTTTATTAGCAAGCATATGTGGCCATGTTACTTCTAGTGGTAGTCCATCACCTCTGGTATAAGAACATCCTAAAATTAAAACTTCTTGGTTATCAAATTCTTCACATCTATAGCCGTAAGAATTATGAGTATACAATACCTCTAAGCGATCAGTATCTATAGGCCATGGCCCTTCTTGAATTTTGCCACCCATCGACTTTAAAGATCGTGAAAATAGATTATCAAACTCAAAAAGATTTCTACTACTCGTCATGTTATTATATTAAACCTATTGATTTCATTAAAAATCTTTACATCATTCATATCATTTAATAGTGGCTGCCCCTTAATATTTAAACTTGTGTTTAATAATATAGGCACACCAGTTACTGAGTAAAATTTTTCTAATAAAGTATATAGTCCAGGGTGCTGATCTTTTGTTACTGTTTGAACACGAGAAGTACCATCCACATGAACTACTGATGGTATTAGGTCAGGCTTCAGGCATTTGACAGCATACTGCATATATGGAGATTCATAATTCATATCAAACCATTCTGATGCATGCTCTGCCATAACTACTGGAGCAAATGGTCTAAACAATTCTCTCTTTTTAATTAAATTAACCTTATTCTTGATATCTGGATCTGTTGGATCAGCCAAGATAGATCTGTTCCCTAATGCTCTTGGACCGTATTCTGCTCTACCTGTTGCTACTGCTACGATTCCGTCTTCAAATATACCGTCCAGAATTTTCTGAACTGGGTAATCTCCACCAAGATCATAGCCAAGATAAGGTGATTGCCAATTTAAATGTTTACCGTACAAGGCTGCTGCTGCGCCCAAAGAACTTCCAGCATCGCCAGGGTTTGGCATAATCCAAATATCACTAAATATATCCCATAACTTTGTATTTGCAGAACAGTTAAGTGCACATCCGCCCATAAAAACAAGATTTTCTTTTCCTGTTTTGGCTTTTGCATATCGCATAAATTCCATAAGCCTTTGCTCATATACCTTTTGAACGGCAGCAGCAATATCAAATTTTTCCTGTTGTCCAATAGGCTCATCCCAATCAATAATGCCCTTATGGAAGTTATATTTTTGTTGAGACATTGATGGGAAATACTCGTCTACTTTATTAAAATATCTTTGATAGTCGCCGTATCCAGCCATTCCCATAAGAATATATTCTTCTTCATTTGGCTTCAGCCCTACAAGTTGGGTAAATGCAGAATAAAATAAACCAAAACTAAACGGGTAATTAAACTTTTTAATTTGCTTAATCTTATTGCCTTCTCCAACCCATATAGTTGAAGTATTGTATTCACCAATAGCATCTAGCACAACAATTACTGCGTCATTAAACTTACTTGTATAGTATCCAGCACATGCGTGGGAGTAGTGATGGCTAAAGTATTTTACTGGAAGATCCATAGGGATATTAGGCTTCCAGTCTGCTGCTCCACCTCTTAATAATATACGTGATCTTTTGAGTTGAGGGTGCTCATAGTATGCTATGTGTGTTGGAGTTCCATAATTAAGCATATCCAGATAAATATCTTTATTGTTATACCAGTCATTTTTGGTTTTAGAGTATCTTTCAGCATGGCCAGCAAACAATATTTCGCCATCTTTAATTAAAGACACAGAAGCATCATGCGATGTTTCGTTAATTCCAAGTATAATCATTTAATATATAAACTCTCTGTTTGTGTCTTTTTTATTTTTAAAAAAAATAACTTTTTTTATTTTTTTAAAAATTTGATAACAATAATATTTAATTATCACGCTTTATCCTTTTGTTTTTGTTAGAAATAGGGATGTCAATAACCCATCCCTATTCCCTTTATAAGGCTATTATGCCATTTGTGATGGCTTACCGCCACCAGAAGACTTCTTCTTTGCAGGAGCCTTCTTCTTTGTCGCAGCCTTTTCTGATAACTTCTTAAGTTCTGAATCAACTACATTTGCAATTAGTCCAAAAGATGGATCCTTTGGATTTACTGCTCTAAGTGCTGGTCCTGCTACTGCAATTAATCCTGCAATAACCAATCCCTCTAATGTAATTCCTCCATCAGCGTTTGCAACATATGTACCTGCAGCAACTGCAAATGCTCTTAGATAAGAGCCAAGTGCTGCCTTCATTTTTTCATTCATTTTATTCCTCCTAGGATATGAACCTTGTTATGACATCGTATCCGAGCCATAGTCCAATTATACCAGCAACTCCAGCAAACACTGGTGGCGCTGGAACTGGTAGTTTAAAGATTGCAAACACCAAACCGCAGCCAAAACCAGTTAAAACTGAGAATATAATTTCTTTCATTTTTCTCCTTTTTGAAAATTAGGATGGTCAAGTGGGGTGGCAACAGTAACCAAGGCACCACATTTAGCACACTCACCGTCCAATGTATATAGCCCTATCTCATAATCTATTGGATCAATTTTTACATTAACCTTTAAAAGATCGCACCCACATTCAGGGCAGTTTGCTGTAGGTATTCCTCTTGCATTAATCATTTGGAATGTCCTTTGGATATATTTTTTCTAACTTTTTAAAAGCATTCTTAAGTCTATGTATAGATAATTCATTTGGATTATTTAAGTCATACTCAATTTCTTCTTTATATTCTAATAAAGCAGTATGAACATCATCTATATATTTATATGCAATGTCACGAGTTTCATTTAAAAATGATAAAAGGTGTTCTTTTTCAGTAGGTGTTTCATTAGACCGTGAACTCAAAACTTCAATATCTGCAATTGCTTGATCTATTGCAATAATTAATTGCAAGTTTACATTTTTTAATCTTACAATGATTATTGATAGTGTAGTTATTATAGTAAAAACAATTAAAAATATGGCAAACTCAAGCATTTTTATCCTCATGAGTTGGCCAATAATACTTACAAGGCTCTTTACGATCTGGGCAGCATGGAGCATTATACGGACTATCTACTGCATATTGATACTTTACATAGTAAAGAGGATCTTTTTTAAATAAGTTAGCACGATGAGTAGTGATAATACGCATTACTTTATTCTCATCTCGCCAAAATGCTGGGTGCTCATTACCCCAATCGTCAGAGCATTCTTCATACAGGGCATTAAGGTTTTTTACATTGTTTTCTGTTTTAATACCACGAAGACTAGCAATATTAATCATGCTGCCAACGTACTGCCAAAGACCATGCTCATAGCCCTTCCACATTAAAACTGCAGGATGATTACGCCACCCACCCTTAGTCCTGCCAGATAATACATTGAGTATTTGATAGCCCTCAAGTATTTGTTTATTTAATCTTTTACTATCAAGATTTTGTGCACACTTAAGGCTATTGGTTGATGTTAAGAATGTTTGCACTACTCTTTACCGCCTTCACGAACTAATAGGACAATTGCTCCATTATCCTCAAGTGCCTTTTTGACCCTTATCATATATTCTACAGCACGACGCTTATCTTCGTCAAGTAGTGACATAAAAGATTTTTCTGATGCACGAACAGTAATAAAACTATCATTATCTACCAACTCTAAACTAAAGCCTTTAGGACAAAAATGATCTAAGGACTTAAATGCTCTACGCATAGAATCTGTATACATTATTTTCTACCCCACTGAATATAGTTCCAGCCACGCTCATGTACATAATAAATAAATACTTTAACTACCGTTTCCCAAAACGCAATCGTTATAGAAAGAGAGGCATTCTTTGTTATAACATAAGCAACAGCCACAGAAGAAATAGTTCCCCATATGCGATAACTAAGTGCTTTTGCAAATGATCTTGCCTTGGTTACTTTCAATCTTTACCCCACCTAACAGCATTCCAAATTCTTTCATGATAATAATAAGCAACAAAGTTAACAGCATTAGTTATTAATGTTGCCATAGTAGCCATATTAATATCTTTACTTAAAGCATATAAAGTCACAAATGTTGTTATAAGTGCAACAACTCTCCATGTCAAAGACTTAGCAAATGATCTTTTCTTAGAGACCTTCATCATCTATATCCTCTTTAAATGAAACCGAAAGTAGATCAATGTCATTATCTGCAATCTTGTTATCTAAGAAAATACTAAATACCCATTTCTTTACGCTTTTGAGTAGCACTAATAGCATGAATCTCCGCCCCCAAATCTACTTGCTCAATTTTATATCCTACATCACGACCATAAACAATATTAGTAATATTTGGTAATCTTAGTACTAATGCACCATCCATAAACTCATCCTTGGAGATATACCCCTTGACTTCATCAAATGTTAGTGGATCTTTATCACTTGTGTTGTACGTATTACGGACTCCAAGAAGTACTTGGTCAGTTCTCTTGCCAGCCTCTTTATAAAGGGCGTGGTGTCCTTCGTGCCAAGGCTGATACCTACCCAGCATAAGAGTTGTGGGAGCAGACCAATCGTGTAGACCAAACTTATTAATTATGTATGATGCTTTTTCTTCAGGCATCATATCATGATTACGAAACACATGATCATTGTGGGTTGGCTCCTCAAACATCTTGTTGGTGTCTTCAAATCTACCCTCTTGAATTGTGTTCATCCAAATCAAAATATTTGGCTTGCCGAATGCTGCACGAGTTAAATCTGTAGGGCATACAAAGTCAACAATTACTGGAGCGACACCTTGCTTATCAATAAGACGAGCCATCTCACCCATACGACGAGCCTGTTCAATTCTGTCTTCTGGAGTAAATCCAAGATCGGAGTTTACTGTTGCACGAACTTCATCTGCATTTAGATGAATAGCATTAATGCGTTCCTTTAGTGCCTTTGCCAGTTCAGTCTTTCCTGATCCTGGAAGACCTATAATCTGAATAATCATTCAAAGTCCCTCTGTTTCTCAAATATTGTGTTGATGTCTTCTTCCATTATATCAAATGATCGATTATCATGCTCTTTGCAGACAGGCTTAATGGCATAGCCATCAGCAATTATAGTTATGGCAAAACCATCACAATAATAACATTTTGATAAGATTTCTTTATTCTTTTTTCTTATAAAATCTAAATACTCTTTGTTATTCATTTGTAGCCTTCTTCAGTAGTAAGGTGCTTCCAAGTATTGCCCCAATCACTTTCTGTTTTATGGCTATTAAACTCTTTTGAGATTGCTCCTGCTTCCAAATAAATACCGCCCCAAACACCGTATTCTTTGCTTGATACTCCTACAGCAAAACATGTTTGTACTACTGGACACTCAATGCATAAAGCATCAATTGCTGGTCTTAGTAACTCTTCTTCTTCGTATTTCTCAAAAAATAAATTTGTATCATAATCTAAACAAGAAGCAGAGTCTTTCCATTTAAGTTTGTGCATACCCCAGCACTAGCCTTTCTGGAATATCCCATCCATTACTATTCGGCTCAAATCTTTTTGACATACACCAATTACCGTTTACATACATTCCATTCTTTGATGTTTTAGCCTTATCAGATTTATATATACTAACTACAGTCCATCCATCCCAAAATAAATTTTTATTTTTGGATACAATTTTTTCCATTTGCTCTAATTCTTTTACTATCATTTTTCTCCTAGTATTGAAATATTCCAACTTCTATATTATTTAATTGTGCTTGTGCTACTAACTTTGATGCATTTTCTTTTGGCTTTGATAAAAATACAAAATAATTAATATCTAAAATATTTTCTGATAACCACTGTGGTGCTACCTTAAACATTTTAATTTTTTTACCACGTGACTTCATTCCTTTTTCAGAAACATTTACAAACTCCATAACCATTTTATTTACATTTGCTGGACCAGCAGTGTATATATAAAAGTATTCGTCTTCTTCGGCCATACTTGATAAAGCAACGCCTACGGCACGAAGAAAAACTTGGTAGTCACTAAAACCACTAGTACCCTGAACCCCAACGATCATCAAAAGCCTCTTCTCTCAATCTATCAATGATGAATATCATTTTATCTAATTGTACCTTATTCATGGTCATTGTGTCAACTTCTTTTGTAGTTTCTTTATCAACAATACCATGGTTAAGTTCTGCAGTATAAAAAACATTATCCTTAATCCAATAGGCCTGATTATCCATGATTATTACTCTAATATTAACATTTTTATCATGTTTTGTAGATTGCCTATTTACTTCTTTTTTCTTGTTCTGTACAACATCAACATCCCTTTCAAATAAATAATGATTCCTACTCTGAGTAGCCTTAGAAAATTTTAGCCTTACCTTTAGTACATCATATTTATTTTGAATACGGACAAGAAAATATACAAAAACAATAGCAGATAAAAATCCTATAATATATTCCATTATATCACCAGGACAATTATACTACTGTCTTAATAAGTTTCTCTTGATTTCCTTTAACGTATACAGTTCTTCATCATTTAACTGAGATATTAAATCAGGATCAAAAGATTTTTCTGTTAACTGAACCAGTGGATTTTTAGCAGTAACATCCATGCTTACCATACCTAACTCCCACAGCCTCATAACATGCGAATTAAAAGCATTATTTACCTCTTGATGTAAAAGAGGGCTAACATCTTTTAACTTATCCGTAAAATTATAAAGCATTTCGCCAGTTTCAGGATCTACCCCTGCTGGCTCTATTGCACCACTTAAAATTAAATCGTCTATCTCCATTTTAACCCCTTATTCTCCAAATCATTGACTCTGGACCACGCTTACCAAGAATAAAAAGATGATGCTTAAATTGATCATCCAACTCCTTGTATAACTCTGGAGCCATATCTTTTAACTTATCGGTTACAGTATAGTATGTTTCACCAGTTTCAATATCAATATCTTCGATTTCGATACCGCCCTGTAAAACCAAATGCTCTATTAAAGCATTAGTTCTAGCATCCATTTATTTTGCTTTCTGTTTTGCAATTTCTCTTTGCTTGGCAAGAGCAGAAAAATCTTTTACCTTGGTATCTCCAAGATAACCCCACGCATACCCATCCTCAATCATTTGATCGTTAACAGAAATTGTATTTCCATCAACATATAGCCAACCCAAAATACGACCATACTTCTCAGAAGAGTCTGGCTTTTCTGTTTTTATTACTATAAGTTTAGCATCTTTTAACTTTGATTTCAAGTACTCTTTAGACTCAAGACCTAATACTTTTTCAGCCTTATCTGTAGTTCTTGATTCTGGAGTATCTATGCCAGCCAAACGAACTCTTTGTGCATA
>JACCEA010389953.1_pt1 | contig 11802 bp, 7 predicted proteins | sample 7449851 | NCBI WGS metagenome assembly JACCEA01 (sample SAMN15323453, study PRJNA562643) | freshwater metagenome | isolation source: river surface water | place: USA:Blue River Watershed | collected 2017-08-18 | reverse complement strand
CTGCCTGTTTAGGAATGATCTACGCTTTAGACTGTAAAGGGATTAATGCTGGTTTTCTTAAACCATTTTCTCAATTAGCAGATTCAACCGTTGATCGTACTGCAACACTTTATCGTCATTTATTTCAACATCAATCTGTTGAACCGATTGCTTATGAAAAGCTCACCCAGCTTCTTGGTTTAGGCGAAACAGATGAGCTACTCGAAGAAGCTGTTGCACTGCATCGTAAAATCTCAGCCAATCACGATGTGATTATTGTCGAAGGTCTTGTACCCAATGGACAAGATCACTTTGCCAGTGAAATTAATGCCGCACTTGCACAAGCACTCGATGCCCAAGTCGTTTTGGTCAGCACAGCAGATTTAGCTGACCCACGTAAAACAGCTGAAAAAGTTGATGCACATTTGCGTCAATTCGGAGGTGCTGCATCACCGCGCACCACAGGCGTTTTATTTATGCGAACCAAAGGCCTTCCTGAAGGTACAGCAGCAATTCCTGTCACACTTGATCCAAGTTTGCGTTTAGATAAGCAAATTGCTGAATTTTCAATACAATTACAACGTTACAATCGTTTTATTGGCACAAGTGAATTACCTATCATTGGTTTAGTGCCATTCAGTAATATTCTCAGCGTACCGCGTAGCTTAGATATTGCCACTGTTGTTAATGGTACTTGGTTAAATGAGGGTGAAGCAAAACAACGCCGTATTTTACATACCAGTTTAATCGCATCGGATATTGAAGCCGAATTACATAAATTTGTTGCTGGCGAACTCATCATTAGTGCATCTCAACGTACAGATGCCCTACTTGCAGCAAGTCTTGCAAGCAGTAATGGAATTCCTTTGGCGGGTTTAGTTTTAGCTGAACAAGCCGCTCCAGCCGCGAATATTTTAGAATTCTGCCAAGGTGCTATTAAACAAGGTCTACCAATTTTACACACTTCGCTAGACACATTAGAAACAGCACAACGCCTATATCATTTTGGCAATGAAATTCCCGTAGATGATATTGAGCGTGCTGAACAAGTGACGCGTTTTGTTTCAAGCCATCTTGATAATAGTTGGCTCGATCAACATACCCAGAACAACCTGAATCCACGATTATCTCCATCTGCATTCCGCTACGAGCTGGTACAAAAATCGATTGCTGCGAAAAAACGCATTGTACTACCTGAAGGTGATGAACCTCGTACTGTACAAGCCGCAGCGATTTGCCAATCACGTGGTATTGCTGAATGTATTTTATTAGCGAAACCTGAAGCTGTTGCTGAAGTTGCTAAAGCACGTGGTATTCAGCTTCCAGCTGATCTGCAAATTATTGATCCGGATAGTATTCGTGACCAATATATTGAACCTATGGTTGAATTACGCAAAGGTAAGCTAGATGCATTACAAGCAAAAGCACAGCTCCAAGATACTGTAGTCCTTGGTACAATGATGTTAGCACTTGATCAAGTCGATGGCTTAGTATCTGGCGCAATTCATACCACTGCCAATACCGTTCGACCTGCATTTCAATTGATTAAAACAGCCCCGAACTACTCATTAGTTTCATCAATCTTCTTTATGTTGTTGCCTGATGAAGTTTATGTCTACGGCGATTGTGCAATTAATCCAGATCCAAATGCGGAACAGCTTGCTGAAATTGCGATTCAATCTGCAGACTCTGCTAAAGCCTTTGGTCTTGATCCGCGTATTGCCATGATTAGTTATTCAACAGGTACGTCAGGCGCAGGTGCCGATGTTGAAAAAGTGGCTGAAGCAACCAAGATCGCCCAACAACGTCGTCCTGATTTACTGATTGATGGGCCTCTACAATACGATGCGGCTTCAGTTGAAAGCGTTGGACGTCAAAAAGCACCTGAATCTAAAGTTGCGGGTCGTGCCAATGTATTTATTTTCCCTGATCTCAATACTGGTAACACCACCTATAAAGCAGTACAACGTGCAGCGAATGTGGTCAGTGTCGGTCCAATGCTACAAGGCTTAAACAAGCCCGTAAATGATTTGTCTCGCGGTGCTTTGGTTGATGATATTGTGTTTACCATTGCCTTAACGGCGATTCAGGCAGCGCAACAGGATTAAATCACGATCCTGATATTATAAAAAACCATCTACCAGATAAAAAGTAGATGGTTTTTTATTAGACTTGTTTTTCCATGCGGCCAGCCACACATAAGGAAAACTAAAAATTTCAACACGTCTCCTGCCTATTTAGACCTTTAGCCAAATCTAAGCTAAAACTCCCACATTCATTGCTTTTTGTCATATAATTTAGCCCGCCAGCTAATCGCCCGCTCAAGAGAAATTTGATATGACAACGATCATCAAACAAGATGACTTGATTACATCAATCAAGGATGCCCTGCAGTTTATTTCTTACTATCACCCACAAGACTTCATCCAAGCGATGAGCCGTGCTTATGATCGTGAAGAAAACAAAGCTGCAAAAGATGCTATTGCCCAAATCCTGATCAACTCACGTATGTGTGCTGAAGGTCACCGACCAATCTGTCAGGATACAGGGATCGTTAACGTTTTCCTTGAAGTCGGCTTAGATGTTAAATTTGATTTAACCATGAGCTTGGATGATGCTGTAAACGAAGGTGTACGCCAAGGTTACCTAGAAAACTCAAACGTACTCCGTGCTTCTGTTTTAGCAGACCCAGCTTTTGGTCGTAAAAATACCAAAGACAATACCCCTGCCGTGATTCACTACAAACTCGTTCCTGGTAATAAAGTTGATATTACTGTTGCAGCGAAGGGTGGCGGTTCAGAAAATAAATCTAAACTTGCGATGTTAAACCCATCTGATTCAATTGTGGATTGGGTACTCAAAACTGTTCCAACGATGGGTGCAGGCTGGTGTCCACCAGGTATGCTCGGTATCGGGATTGGTGGTACTGCTGAAAAAGCGATGATGCTTGCAAAAGAAGCATTGATGGAAGAAATCAACATGGACGAATTACTTCGTCGTGGCCCACAAAACAAAATGGAAGAACTCCGTATTGAGATCTTCGAGAAAGTGAATGCGTTGGGTATTGGCGCACAAGGTCTTGGTGGTTTAACTACAGTACTTGATATTAAAATCAAGGACTACCCATGTCATGCAGCAGGTAAGCCTGTTGGTATGATTCCAAACTGTGCTGCGACTCGTCATGCACACTTCCAATTAGATGGTACAGGCGTTGCACACATTCAAGCACCTAAACTTGAAGACTACCCTGCTGTAACTTGGGACTCTTCTCAATCTAAGCGTGTGAATCTCGACACGATCACTCAAGAAGAAATGAACTCTTGGAAACCAGGTGATACATTACTTCTTAATGGCACCATTTATACAGGTCGTGATGCTGCACATAAGCGCATGGTTGACATGTTAAATAATGGCGAAGAACTTCCAGTCGACCTCAAAGGTAAATTCATTTACTACGTGGGTCCAGTCGATCCAGTTGGCGATGAAGTCGTTGGTCCTGCAGGCCCGACAACCGCAACCCGTATGGATAAGTTCACTCGTCAAGTGTTAGAAGCGACTGGTTTGTTCGGTATGATTGGTAAAGCGGATCGTGGTCCAGCGGCTGTTGAAGCAATCAAAGACAATAAAGCAACTTACTTAATGGCTGTGGGTGGCGCTGCTTACCTCGTGTCTAAAGCAGTTCGTGAAGCTGAAGTCGTTGCTTTTGCAGACTTAGGTATGGAAGCCATCTACAAATTCGTAGTTGAAGATATGCCTGTTTCTGTTGCAGTTGATGTGAATGGTACGTCTATCCACGCGACTGCGCCAAAAATCTGGCAAGCCAAGATTGGCAAGATTCCAGTTGTGGATGCTGCCGCTCAATAATACTCATACAATAATCCTAGCCGAATCATCCTATTCGGCTATTTTTTTGCCTAAAGCATCTGTTAAATTATAAAAAACAATAAGGATAACAAGATGAATAAAACAATATCGATCCTAATAATGAGTCTTTGCTGTGTAATGGCAACAGAAAATACATTTGCCAGTCCTGCTCAAAAAAAATCTGTAAAAGAACTAATTAAACTCAGTGATTTAGAAAACCTTTTACATTCGTCTCTAGATGAGATGCAGCCTGCATTAGACTCTAAAGCCGAAAGTATGCTTTTAAAAATTTTGGGTAAAGAGAAACTGACAACCAATCAAGAACATCTAGCACTTGTAGAACTCAGTCAATTATTAAAAGACACAAGTTCAAAAATGTTTATGCGGCCTGAAACATTACAAGCAATTGAGCAAATTTATACAGAAACACTGAGTGAAGAGGAAGTACAAGCTTATTTAAAATTTTTGCGAACGCCAGAAGGAAAATCAATCAACCAAAAAAATTTAACAATTAGCAGCAATGTTTTTCAATACATGAATAATTTAAATCAAAAGACCTTAAATGATCCTGAGCAAAATTTAAAACTCAAAGAGCAGCTTTTAAGCATCATCAAACCCTTAATTCAAGATGAATAAACGCTGCTCAATATTAACTACCACGTCAATGGATTCCAAAGTTTAAATGGCTTAACCAATAAGACCTCAGATTTTTCATCATACTTAGCTGGCTTTAACTCTTGAGGCTTAGACCGAATTTTACCTGAGGCATCTTGTGCCACAAAGTTATAGCTTGATGATTTTAGGCGAGTAAAGGCAATTTCCTGATGTGCGACTTTATCGGGCATGATCATAAATGGTCCCGTATGTTCGCTGCGAGAAATCTTATTTTCTTCATCATATTTAATAAAATAAGTTTGTGATGCATCAACCGTGAAATCTAAATACTTTGGTTTTTGGAAATGCATACCAGCCAATGGGCGGCTCACACTCAAACGATAGGTACCTGCTGGTAGTTCCACCCAATAATAGTGATTATGCAATAGGCTTGGGATTCGATGCCCATTAATAAATAAGTTTGCTGCTGCAATTTCTTGACGATTCCAACGTGTATCTGGACGATACAAATAAACCACCGCGGCTTGTTCATTTTGTGGTTTGATCGGTGTGTAAAATTGACCTAATTTTTGATTGACCCATCCACCAACAGTAAAACCTCCCACATGATACTGATCAAGCAGACCTGGCTCTTTTGTTGTATCTACTGGAGGTAAAGTTGCTGTGAGTGTTGTCGTATTTTCTTCAACTGTCTTATGACTTTGACAACCAGCCAATACCCCTGCACAACATAATGACAATATTAAATAACGCATGATATCCCTCAAGGCGTTTTCTTGGATTTATTTTTAACAGCGCAAAACTATGCGGATTTTCCAATTTTTAAGATTAACACCTCATTAATTAATTGCAAATAAAAAAAGCATGAAAAGTCTAACCTTTCATGCTTTTTAGATGAATGAGAATTAAGCAGATTTTGAATCAATAACTTTCAAATCTTTCTTTTCAACTAATTCAGGTGTTGTCACTTGTGGTAAACGTTCAGTTTTAAATGTTGGCTTAGCTGTACCATTAATTACAGCTTCATCCACAATAACCGCCCCCACATCACTACGACTTGGTAAGTCATACATGGTTTCTAGCAAAACGTTTTCTAAAATTGAACGTAAGCCACGCGCACCCGTATTTCGTTCAAGTGCTTTCTTCGCTACAGCACGCAATGCAGATTCATCAAAGACAAGATCAACATTTTCCATCGTGAAAAGATACTGATATTGGCGAGTTAATGCATTTTTAGGCTCTGTCAGAATTTGCATTAATGCTTCTTCATCCAGTTCTTCTAAAGTTGCAATCACAGGCAAACGACCAATAAACTCAGGAATCAAACCAAATTTGACTAAATCAGTTGCTTCGACTTGACGGAACAACTCAGAGACTTTTTTACTGTCGTCCTTATTCTTCACATCAGCCGTGAATCCAATACCGCCTTTCTCTTGACGTTGCTGTACAATTTTCTCTAAACCAGAGAATGCACCACCACAAATAAATAAAATATTTGAGGTATCAATTTGAATGAATTCTTGTTGCGGATGCTTACGACCACCTTGTGGCGGAATAGAAGCAACGGTGCCTTCAATCATTTTCAATAATGCTTGTTGTACACCTTCACCCGATACGTCACGAGTAATTGATGGATTCTCCGATTTACGGGTAATCTTATCAATCTCATCAATATAGATAATACCTTTCTGCGCTTTTTCTACATCGTAGTCCGCTTTCTGCAATAACTTTTGTACGATATTTTCAACATCTTCACCCACATAACCCGCTTCTGTGAGTGTCGTTGCATCTGCCATGGCAAAAGGAACATCCAATAAGCGTGCAAGTGTTTGCGCAAGCAAGGTCTTACCTGAACCTGTTGGTCCAATCAACAAGATATTACTTTTCGCAATCTCAATATCTTGATGTGCATGATGCGACTGACCAACTTTCAAACGCTTATAATGATTATAGACCGCAACAGATAGTGTTTTCTTTGCAACATCTTGTCCAATGACATATTGATCCAACGCAGCACGTATCTCATGTGGTTTAGGCAAAGCTTTAGTCGCCCAGTCACCTGCTTCAACTTGTTGACTGGTTTGCACTAAATCTAAGCAGACATCCACACACTCATTACAAATATATGCGTCCTCACCTGCAATCAATTTTCCAACTTCAGATTGTGTCTTACCACAAAATGAACAATGCTTTTGTCCTTGAGGATGTTCGGACATATTTACTCCACAACTTAAATCTTAAAAACTAGGGACGTTTGCTTAATACTTGGTCAACTAAACCATATTCTTTAGCTGCTTGTGCAGTCATAAAATTGTCACGATCTGTGTCACGTGCAATTCTTTCATAATCTTGACCACTATGCTCAGCCATCAGACGGTTTAGACGCTCTTTGATATAAAGAATTTCACGTGCATGAATTTCGATATCAGACGCTTGACCACGGAAACCACCGAGTGGTTGGTGAATCATCACGCGTGCATTTTCAAGACAGTAACGTTTTCCTTTAGCACCGGCATTCAATAAGAATGCACCCATTGAAGCCGCTTGTCCCATGCAATATGTAACAACATCTGGCTTAATAAACTGCATAGTGTCATAAATTGCCATACCAGCAGTTACTGAGCCTCCCGGTGAGTTGATATAAAGATGGATATCTTTCTCTGGATTCTCAGCTTCCAGAAACAACATCTGCGCAACGATAAGATTTGCCATGTTATCTTCAACTTCACCAGTCAAGAAAATCACACGCTCACGTAACAAACGTGAGAAAATATCAAATGAACGCTCACCACGTGATGACTGTTCAACGACTACAGGAACTAAAGCATTTTCAATTGTTGGAACATACATATGTTTATTTATTCCTAAATTATTGTGACTCGATCATGCCAACAATATGAGGGATAATCGCTGAAATTGCAAAAGGTTCAACCCTAAATATTCGACTATTTAGACTAAAAGCTGGCAATTTTTCGATAAATTAACACTTTCATAACACGGATAAAAAAAGGCGCATTAAGCGCCTTTCTTCTGAACTTTTAAAAGATTAGCCACGACGAGCTTGTTGTTCTTTTAATAAGTCTTCGTAGCTTACAGCCACATCATTTACTTTAGCAGCAGCCAAGATGTGATCAACAACTTGGTCTTCTAGCACAACTGCTTCGATTTGAGCACGTTGTTGTTTGTCATTTTTGAAGTATTCAACCACTTCTGTTGGATCTTCATAAGAAGAAGCCATGTCATCGATGTAAGCATCAACACGTGCTTGATCAACTTCAAGTTTAGCATCAGCTAATACTTTGCTAACCAATACACCAAGCTTCACTGATTTTTCAGCTTGTTCTTTGAACAACTCATCTGGAAGCATGCTGCTATCAAATGCACCTGCACCTTGAGCACCAAACTGTTGAGTGAACTGTTGAATCATTTGTTGACGTTGACGGTCAATTTCTTGAGCAACCATAGAAGCTGGGACTTCAATTTCATTTGCAGCGACAAGTGCATCAAATGTAGCTTGTTTAACTTGGTTACGAAGACCGTTGCGAACTTCACGTTCCATATTTTTACGAACGTCAGCTTTTAACTTATCTACGCCTTCTTCTTCAGTTAAACCAAAGATTTTTAAGAATTCAGCATCAATCTCTGGAAGTTTTTGTTTTTCAACAAGCTTCACAGTGATTTTGAATTGAGCTGCTTTACCCGCTAAGTTTTCAGCTTGGTAATCTTCAGGGAAAGTAACATCAATCACTTTCTCTTCGCCTTTCTTCATCCCGATGATGCCATCTTCAAAACCAGGAATCATACGACCAGAACCAAGAACAAGTTTAAAGTCTTCAGCAGCACCGCCTTCAAACTTCTCGCCATCAACTGTACCTTCAAAATCGAAAGTCACTTGCATGTCTTTTTTCGCCATGCCTTTAGTTTCAGTCCAAGAAGCACGTTGTTTTTGCAAGTTTTCAATCATTACATCAACATCAGCATCGTTGATTTCTGATGATTTACGATCAATCTCTAAGTCAGCAAAAGCTTTCACTTCTACTTCTGGATAAACTTCTACAGTCGCTTCAAAAACTAAAGCGTCATCTTTGTTTTCAACTTTTTCAATGTTCGGCATGCCGACCGCATTGATTTTTTCTTGTTGAATTGCTTCGAATACTGTGTCACGAATGATGTCATTCACAACTTCTTGATAAATGCTCGCACCATATTCACGGCGAACAACATTTAAAGGCACTTTACCTGGACGGAAGCCGTTGATCTTCACAGTTTTGGCAGTGCGTTTTAAGCGAGCTTCAAATTGCTCGTTAACACGGCTCGTCGGTACAGAAACATTTAAACGACGGGCAACGCCCGAAACCGCTTCAGTCGTTACTTGCATGGCTTCCTCGATATATAGTTAGTAGTAACATTTTTAAAAGTGCCACATTATATGACAACTTTCTAGATATACAAAATCAGATGATCAAAATTCCCTATTTTTCCTAATTTGCCAGAAAAACAATATTTAAATTCTCAACCTAAAAAATCAAACTAACAATTTTAAAATAATCATTTAAGTATAAAAAACATAGCATTAAACAAATCAATCGTTAATACTGATTCTCATTATCAAAAACAAGTATAATACCAATTATAAAATTAAATTATAAATATCATAAGCTTAAGCCTATACAATTCATTATATAGCCAAAATAACAATTGATAATAATAATAATTATCATTAAAATTCTCACAAAATGTTACACAGCTTAACAATCTACTCACTTTTACTACATTTTTGTGGACGTTTAAAAAGATCAAAAGCTCTGTCATTCATCTGTTTAATTTCGGGGGGTTCTCTCATGGCAAAAATCAAAAGCCGTAAACATATTGCTACAACACCGTTAGTTGCACTTGCAGCAAGTCTACCTTTAGCCAGTCATGCGGCAACTAAAGAAGAAAAAGTGACTCAGCTTCCAACCATTGAAGTGACAGCACAAGAGATCTATAAAGCCAATACCGTTAGTTCCCCAAAGTACTCACAACCTTTAGTAGACACACCTCAAACGATTCAAGTAATTAAAAAAGAAATTTTACAAGAGCAAGGGGCTGCTTCTTTAGTGGAGGCATTGCGAAATACTCCTGGGATTACCCTACAAATGGGTGAAAATGGAAATACCAGTGCAGGTGATACTTTCCAAATGCGTGGTTTTTCGACTCAAACTTCGACTTATGTAGATGGAATTCGTGATCTTGGTGCTGTAAGTCGTGATGTATTTAACTTAGAGCAAATTGAAGTTGTCAAAGGTCCTTCAGGTGCTGAAGCTGGTCGTGGCTCTGCTTCTGGTTATATCAATTTAGTCACTAAACTACCTAAAACTGAAAATAGCCGTGAAGTCTCTGCACGTTATAACACAGCAGAAAATGCGCGTTTAACGGCTGATATTAATCAGGCAATTAGCGAAAGTACCGCAATCCGCTTAAACGTAATGGGACAAGATGGTGGTGTCGAAGGTCGAGATGTTATAGAGAATAACGGTTGGGCAATTGCGCCATCAATTGCATTCGGATTAGACAGCGATACTCGTCTGTATTTGTATTCTCAACATATTCGTCAGAATAATATTCCTGATGGTGGTATTCCAACTATAGGTATGAAAGGCTTTTATGGATACACCTCTAGCTACGCAAACGATAAAAATCTTGCGTTAAGAGATCAAATCCGTGAAGCTATTAATAACTCTGCTGATATGCAGAAAGTGAATAAAGCTTTACAAAATGCGCCTGAAGTTGATCGTAGTAACTTTTATGGAAGCGTAAATGACTATGAAGATATTAGCTCGGATATGATTTCGGCTAAAATCGAAAGTGACTTTAGTGAAAATATCAAATTTACCAATATCTCTAGATTAGGTAAAACCAGCATGAAAAGAGCATTAACTGGAATTAATGCAATTAATGCTCCGTCAGCTACAGTTACCGTTAATCCAGATAATAGCTATAGTTACAAATTTAACTATGGGTCATTTGACCCTAATAATAGAGATACATGGGCAATTTCTCGTTCCCATCAAGGCGTAGATCAAGAAAATAAAATCCTTGCGAATACATCAAATTTGAATATTAATTTTAAAACTGGTGCTGTTGAACATGATTTAGTTGCTGGCTTAGAATTTTTGCGGGAACAACAAATCTCTCGTACCTTATCTACCCAAAAACCAGGCACAAAAGCTCCTACAACGCCTGCTGCGAATCTCTATAATCCTAACCATGATGATGTAATGCCTGAATTGGTTTATACAGGTGCATATAGTGATGGTGAAACCAAAACAGCCGCAGCTTATTTATTTGATACCGTAAAACTATTAGATAATCGTTTACAGTTTAATGGTGGCGTACGCCTTGATTACTATCATACCGATTATGAGGCTTTGGCTGTTGCAACGAATGCAACCACCCTTGCGATTACTAAAACTCCCACTCATCTCAAAGCACACGATACTTTGGTGAGCTGGAAATTAGGTAGTTTATTCAAACCAACCAAAAATAGCAGCCTTTATGTGTCTTACGCTAAATCATTGACTCCGCCAGGAAGTGCAAACTTGAGCTTATCGGACACAGGAGCTAATAGTTCAGCAGCTAAACCACAAAAAACTAATCACTATGAAGTGGGTGGAAAATGGGATGTATTAAAGAATAAATTAGCATTAACTAGTGCGATTTATCATACTGAGAATGAAAACCAGTTTACCCAAGATCCAATTACGAAAGAGTCTATTCAAGAAGGCAAAACACGTGTTCAAGGCGTAGAACTTGGAGCTATTGGTCAAATTACAGATGCTTGGAATATTTCTGCGGGCGTTGCTCATATGAAAACTAAGCAAAAAAATCAACAAAGTTTCAATACTACGACAGGTGAAAAAACTATCACTGATTCGGTACGTTGGTCTCCAGATTGGACTGCTTCATTATGGACAACCTATGATATTGCAGGTTTTAAGTTAGGCCTAGGCGCACGTTATGTTGATGAACAAAAACGTGTGATCACAGATAGTACAGCGCCAGCAAATATGCCTAAAGTTCCATCTTATGTTGTCTTTGATGCAATGGCGGGGTATAGCTTGAACAAGAATGCTTCTGTGAATCTAAATGTTTATAACTTAGCTGATAAAGACTACATTAGTGCTTTAAATAATGGCGGTAGTCGTTTCGTACTTGGTCAGCCACGTTCTGCTGCATTAACCTTTAACTACAAATTCTAAGTCATTTTATTTAATTCATCATGATTGAATAAATGAACACAGCCTGTCAAAAAAGCTATAATTTTTGACAGGTTGTATTTTTTGGAAGATTCAAAATATGATG
>JACCEA011926011.1_pt1 | contig 11804 bp, 11 predicted proteins | sample 7449851 | NCBI WGS metagenome assembly JACCEA01 (sample SAMN15323453, study PRJNA562643) | freshwater metagenome | isolation source: river surface water | place: USA:Blue River Watershed | collected 2017-08-18 | reverse complement strand
TGCTAGTTAGAGAATCACGACCATTTATCAGATATTACAACCATTATTCATCTACATACTACATCTGTAACTATCATTTACATCAATACTAGCTAGTACATTCAACAAACTACATATCATACAACAATCAACTCTTCAGACTTGCTTGATATTGATATTAGAAATAATAATAATCTGACCTTCATCATATACTGTCCTGCTAAGAGTAACAGTTATCCACAGCCGCTTTGAAAGGGAGGTAAATGCAAATGCTTAATTAAGACAAATTGACACATATACAAAACCGGATATATGCTGTTAATGAGTTGATAAAGTCGTGAGTGTCTTCTCAACACATTCAACAATATTAAATGCACTCTATGATGCTAAAGGCTAAACTATCAAACAATATAACTAGAAAGAGAGATAAAAGAAGACTCAGTGAGTGAGTGAGTGAGTGAGTGAGTCAAACAATGCAACATTGAATCAATACAACATGGAGGTAGGGATTGGCACAGCGAACAACACATACAATCACACATATATACACAATACACGATCTGGGGTAGTAACGGTATAACAATCAGAATGAAGACAAGGCTATGGGAAATGTCACTATAGTCAGTAAGTCAGTCAACCTGTATATAAGACAACACACATAACGCAATGGGATAGAGTTTGTATCAATTTACGAGTTACAGCATTAAACCTAACTACCTCTATTAAGCAGATATGGTGGTATTGATAATACTATGCTATAGTGTCCTATACTATGGTTATTATGAGCACACACAGAGAGAGACAGTAGTACACTATTATATGGTACACTATCAGTCAGTCAATGTGTGAAGGAATGGCACACATGAATACATTGAGTGCATGACAAACATACAATATACATAGTTAGAGATAGAAATATACAATATTATATGATCAGTTATAGTATACAGAGTAGAATGGCGCTAGTAGGTACAATAGGTAGCATGATAGAGAGAGAGACTTACCATCTATTGGGAGCATTACCATTGTTAGACCCAGTGTTGGGGTTCAAGTATCTGTCAATGAGCGTGTTGGCAGCACCGCCGCCCATAGTCATGTCAGCAGTGGAGTGCGGAGGAGAGCCAGACTGTGCACGTCCTCGAACCAATCCGTCACTGAATTGCGACTGACCGTCTATGACTCCGTCCGGCAGTAGTTGCAGAGGTGCTCCACCACTGCCTCTCCTTCCCTCAGTGTCGTTATCACTGCGGACTGCGAAGGGCGGTCTAGGCAGTCCCGGCAGACCGTCAGTGAATCCTCCGATAAAGGCAGAAGAAGCAGGACCAGAGGACCGTCTGCCATTGAGAGAGAGAACCTCAGGCACGTCGAAGGGTTGAGAGGGAGAGAGAGACTGCCAGTGAGGCTGACTCTGTGGGTCAGTGAAAGGATGCTGCTGTCCTCCACGAAACGGCTCAGAATCTCCTCCAGAACCGCCGCCTCTGTGACCGCCACCGATATCGCCACCCACAGTGCCCGCTGCTGGAGAGCCAAACCCCGACCCAATTGGGCCTTTCGACATCCCACCACTGCCGCGACCAGTTTGGAATTTAGGATTGTGTTTGTGAGTGATAGAACACTGGAAGTGAATACCATGAGCTTCGAGATGACCGGGTACACGAGTGGCACTATCGAACGCTTCAAAAGTGACAAAACCGTAGCCCTGTTGCAAGGTCTGCAGAGAGAGAGAGAGAGACAGAGAGTTAGTATATCGTCATATTATGATAGGGAGGGGGAACTTACAGGTTTCATCGTGTACTCCTTCACACTGACATCGATCAATGTGCCAAATTTAATAAAAATCTTACGTAATAGCATCTCGGTCGGACGCACGACGTGTTCGTCCGAACCGTTGATGACGAAGTGAGAGTCAAATGTGACATGGAGCTGTGTGCCGTGTTCAGAGAGATCTGAATGTCGGTTAGTGGATGGGTCGTAGTTGACATAACATACATCCACTCTAGAGAGAGAGTCAGTAAAGAAAAAGAGACTAGAAGGGGAACAGAAGGACATACCTGAGCAATCTACCCATGAACAACATGCCGGTCAGTAGCTTGGACATCTCCTTGGCTTCATGAACACTAGAGAGAGTGACAAATCCAAAGAGTAGTGAGCGATTCTGACGGTCGATATTGTTCGCATTGCGCATTACACGACAATACGTCACATCAGCATAGCTATTGAACAAGTTGTACAAGTCACTCTCATCACAAAAATACGACAAATTGCCAACAAACACTTCATTCTTCATTATAACCGATGATTGTTGGGAGAGAGACTGATTGTGGTGGGGGTTGGCGTTACTGTGCGCCTGACCAGTGTGATGAGTGGAAGTGGTGGTGGGGAAGTGACTACTACCTCGAGACATGATGAAATCAGCGCAGGGGGTGTACGGATGACAGGGCAATGGTTCATGCAGTTCAGATACCTTCTTCACAGAGTAAGAATACGTCAATTAGTGATTAGAGCGAAGAATATCGCGTATCTATTGATTTCTCAAACAGAAACTGTTTTCGATTTTTGTCAGATACTACCCACACTACACACTACTCTGAGGTTATTGTAGTGTAAATGCTAGCTGTTTTCATGTAATGCGTCAGGTTTACCACACCACCTCTACAACACCCCCTGTGGTTAAGCCACCCTTTTCCAGCAATTATGGTGGACATTCTTCTTGCTCATCATATCTTTCATTTCTCAATAGGGAGTGAAATTGATTGGGAACACAGAGAACTTCCACTGTGATGGTACGATGTGAGTTGACTGGGAGATTACAATTGGAACAAATACTTCAGTGAATATTTACGACACGAAAAATCACTTTTTGTTGATCCTCCTTCAAAGTACGTTGATGATGTTATATTGATGTTTAATAAGATCCTGTATTGACTCGCTATGAAATCAAGTAATCTTTTATGATACTCATATATGACGAAGAGTGGACCATGGCATGGCGCACTTCAAAAAGAAATCTCCCTTTGGAATACGAATAATGAGAGTAGTAGTACGTACGAACTCATCAGTGATTTATTTACGATTGTTGCTAATGACATGAAGTCAAAGACTTTCAACACAGAATAACATATTGTACAAAATAATAGTTTATATATTATCAAATTAATTACTTATTTATCGACAGCCGAGCATAATTTATAACACCTATATGATGTATATACATTCTTACTTCATGAAGGTGCTCTTTGTCATATTCATACGTTATTAGGTCTGACATTCATTTATGTTTCACCAGCTCGTATCTTTGTCTTATTGAGTGTTATCTGCTCTGCAGTATTCGGAGGACAAAGAAGTTATTGATCATCTACATGGTATATTGGTGGCTACCTTAAAAGGTAAATGTCTATCTACTGTGTTGTACTATCATTCTCTTTACTAGCCTCTCTCTCTCTCCATGTAGCATTGATCGATGAAGGTCGCGATAAACGCAGTGCTATCGCTGAATCTGCAACCCGTGATGAACTAAATCCTATTCTGATGGATTCCGTGCTACCTGAAAGTTAAGTGAATGTGTGAATGTCCAATGTTTGGTAGTCCCAGTATTTCCTGTCTCTGTGCGTGCGAGTATATTGTTCGAGTTGTATCTGTAAAATGCAATGTCATGGTCATAGTTTGATTGTATGTCCAGGTTTGTTTATCCTCATATCATGTCTGTAGGTAAGTTGTTATTGTAGGTATGTAGGCACCATTGGATGGTATAACATTGATAATAACTGTATTAATTAAGGTGTTACATACTTTTAAACATTGTATATTGATAATCCTAACCAAATTATTTAAAGCAAGTCAAATTCGACCACATTCTGCAGTGCCAGGGCAATCATACTGAGAATATCATACTGATGATAACATACTGATAAGTGGAACACATAATGCAGGCGATACAACACACTGATACAAATTACATGCGTAAACCTGTATTGCATACAATATTATAACTAAACAAGGGAAGGGAGCATTGAAAGAAAAAAAGAAAAAAGCAAGTTGTAACTACCAGCAAGCCAGTATACCACATGTCTGTAACATACTAGAGTAAGCAAATCCAATAATACATGTAAGCAGGTAATATATACCGTCTAATTAAGGCAGATACTAGCAGACGCTTAGTAGTGACAATCCAAGGTCTATCTATATCTCTGTATGTCTATCTATTCTCTCTCTGTGATTACATGTGTGTGGAAGTGAGTGAATGTGCACGTGTGCGTGGATATGCGAGCTAACCGGTAAACTAAATAAAACATGTGCGAGTGAGGGTTGGAGAATCTGATGTGTGGATGTACACAGTAAGTGTAAGTAAGGTACGAGCGAGGTGTGACACCTGTCAAAATAAATACATGTGTGCGGATAAAGTCATAATGTGTGTAGGCATGCTAAATAAAATAAATAGGTGTATCATAAAATAATATGTGTGCGAATTCGATAACGACGAAAAGCCTGTTATGTGTGTACGAGTAAGTGAATGACGTGACATTATGTGAGTGTGTACTTTCCTGTACTGAGTGTACGAACAATGCGTGTACGAATTTCGATGACGCCAAAGTAATTTTAAAAAAGAGAATATGTGTAAGTCAATGTGAGCGCGTATGTGAATATACTAACGACAACAAGGAAAACATGATACGACTACTAACTAAAATAGGATATAGGTGTGGTAGAATGTAATGTGCAGTACACACATAAAGTAATTCACTGACTGACATATAATCGCTGATGATAACAGAATAAATGAGGACGAGAACGACGATGAATAGCGAGTGAATACAGTGGGATAATAGTATATGTGAGTGAACACACAGTAAAAAGATACGGGAGTAAGTCAATAATTCACTTACCAATCTCGCGCCTAATCGTCCCCAGACACGAGAGCAGCACTGGAGTGAATGACGTGTCCGAATTGGTGATCATGAATATCACCATCGAATTCGATACTTCCACCATAGTCGAGAGAGAGTGCGGGGTCGTATTGGTCTACTCCCACAGAGTGAGTGAGAGAGATGGGACGAGAGGATGAGAGAGACTCATTGTCAGTACCAGCGAGAGAGAGGGAACAGCTATCTTGATCGTACGAAGAGAAGTTGTACGATTGGGAGAGAGACCACAGCTGAGTGGGAGAGAGAGTCTGTCTCTGCGAAGATGCGTAGACAGGCTGATGGACAGCAGGTTGAGAGTGTAGAACCTGTTGCTGTGCCATCGCGAGCTCTTGTTGGCGACGAAGGGAAGAAGGTCTCGAGTTCTGCTTGTGAGTCAGAGAGCATTGGAAATGAATGCCTTTGTACGCTATGTGTGGAGGCACACATGATGCAGCGTTGGTAGATGCAAAGGGGACGAAACCGAAACCTTGTTGTACCATCTGAGAGAGAGAGAGAGAGAGAGAGAGAGGTGTTATGTGTGTCACCCATGTTATATCGATATCACTCACTTACCTCGTGTACCACATATGACTTCACACTCACATCCAACACTGTACCATATTTCACGAACACTTTGCGAAGGAGTTGTTCCGTGGGACACACTATGTGTGACTGTGGACCGTGGAAGTAGAACTTTGACGAGAATGTCACATACAGTTGAAGACCCTCTTGGTGGGTGGAATTACTTAGAGAAGGATCGTGATTTTCACGACAAAGACTGATCCTATGAAAAGAGGAGATATTTGTGAGCTCATGGGTGCACCACAGATTATAATTCACTAACCGGAGTTTTCTGCCCATAAATACTGTGCCGTCCATCAATGTCGCCATCTCTTTCGCTTCATGGGGAGTTCCAAAGGTAACAAACCCGTATAATAAGGATCTATTAATTTTCTCGGGATTCTTATCACTTCGCATAATGCGAACTTGAGTGACATCGGCGTAAGGCTCGAAGAGGTCTAGTAGGTCCTTCTCTTCACAGAAATAGGACAAATTACCAACGATCACATCCTTTTTAACCACAGGCGATGATTCACCTGACATCATTTGAACAGGTTGAGTATTAGTGAAGTAAGTGTTATGTCCTCCTCCCATCACAACGGTGGCGGTAGGAACTTGCATCTGTCCGTAATAATGCTCGTACATCAAATTACGAGCCGACATTTCACAATAAGTGGGAATAAAAGGTCAGGTTGTAGAAATGAGCAACAAATAATTTTTTCCATCAATGGTGGTCGCTCCAAAAAAATTGAGAAATTATTAAAATTATTCCAATCATCAGTCGAGTCGACTGCTGCCGGCGCCGATGATGGCTGTACAGCATACTATAACCGCCAACGATTTTCTGTGGTTTGGTAATTACCAAATTATATGCCTTAACCCGTAACGTGGAAAGAATACAAAACTGCCAATACACTACCATCTTTGAGTGATGTTAATTAAGTTACACAATGATAAACACCATCGGTTGGTACATCATGACATCATTACTACATTCTTACATATTACATTGGTATACATACTGATAAGATAAATCGAGAGAGAGAGAGAGTTCATTACTTTTAACAATGGTGACATTATACACTCTACACAACAACACATACTGATAGCAATATGGCATTTATATGATACTGATGACACGAATACACCTATAAAGTGAACAATAATACCAATGTGATAGGATAACAATAACATACTGATTGAGATACGCCAAAGAATAATGTGTGATACACACATAATCATTACAAGTACACGATAACACGGCATTGGTCGTGATATGTGTGCGTAATATGTGCTACCTACATACATAGAAATGTGTGGGAGAGATCGAGTGTGGGTGACAATTCAACGATTGGACTAGTAAGTCAATGATCGAAAGGAACTCATACAAAGCAAGCGAATACAAATTCAATGATGCAATAAAACAGTGATAGAGAGAGAGAGCGTGTGTGTGTGTGTGACAGCGACAAAAGACAGAGAGTGATGGCGAGTAAGAGAGACAGTGATGTGATGAATAACAAAGTTGAACGTGCGTGTACACATAACATATACACGCACACAGAAACAGTATGATATCAATTTACCTGCTGATTACCAGTCAGTCGATCAATCGTCACCTGATACCAGGTCTAAGACGTGGTCGAAGCATTGATCGAGAGGGAGAGAGACACCGCGAGCGGAGGATTCGCCGAGAGAGAGGGAGACAGATAGCGGACGAGAGGAGGAGGCACTTCCACTGATCTCTGAGTCATAGTCATTGGGGGCAAAGGCCGTGCTCGAGGGGACACACTGCAGTGCAGAGGAGCCAAGCCATGCCTGTGCTACGTACAGTGGTGTAGAGGGAGAGAGTGAAGCAGGGAGTCCCAGAGAGCCCTGGGGTACAGAGACATCCTTTGAGCGACGAGTCGTACCACTGTGTGCCTTACCACTGTGTTTGTGAGTAAGTGAGCATTGGAAGTGAATGCCTTTGTACGCTATGTGTGGTGGTACAGTCTTCGCAGCAGAGGCAGTGGAGAAGGTGACGAAACCGTAGCCTTGTTGTACCATCTGATAGAGAGAGGTGTTATGTGTGTCGCACACGTTATTTCGATATCACTCACTTACCTCGTGTACCACATATGACTTCACACTCACATCCAACACTGTACCATATTTCACAAACACTTTGCGAAGAAGTTGTTCCGTGGGACACACTATGTGTGACTGTGGGCCTTGCACATAAAACTTGGAAGAGAAGTTAATGTGTAACTGAATGCCTTGTTCTTGAGGAAAATAGAACTGCTCGTTATCGCGGCACACCTTTACTCTGTGGTAAGAGGAATAATAATGAGTGAGGTTCATAGTGGTAATGTGTGCAGTACGGGTTGGCCTTACTTTATTTTTCTGCCCATAAACACTGTGCCATCCATCAACGTCGCCATCTCCTTCGCTTCATGTGGGGTTGCAAAAGTAACAAACCCGTATAATAATGATCTGTTGATCTTTTCAGAATTTTTATCACTGCGCATAATGCGAGTGTGTGCGACTTCCGCATAACCATTGAATAAGTCAAATAAATGTTGTTCTTCACAGAAAAATGATAAATTGCCAACCATCACGTCTCTTCGCTCTTTCGATTGAGATTCGTTATTTGATGGTTTAGACGAATAAAAGGAGAATGATTCTGAGCTGGTGGTGGAAAACTCATAGTAGGCGTTGGCTGGTGCACAATTGTTGATAATTGTCGATGGACTACTCTGGTCTCCATAAAAATTGTAGTCATACATGGTAGGGATATGTAAGTTCTTTGGGGAAAACCAAAGTGGCAAAAAAACAAAAAATGATAGCCACAACAAGTTTTAATTTATTAAGTGGTAAAAGTTTGTAGTTAGAATTACTATTGCTAGATTTGTGCTGCTGCCGTTGGCTTGGGGAGCTTCAACAGAGAGATATTAGCAATATACGAGATATTATTTTCCTTAAAATGTAATTTGCAAAATTAGACACACTTCACTAGACCCTAACAAACATTCCCATTATTTACTATGGTATAACACACAATGTCAATATAAGAAATTCAAAGGGAACATTACAGAGAATATCTATTTGAGTCTCTCTCTCTCCCTAGATGTGGATGGTACAAAAATATAGAATAATCGTGAGACTAATAATAATAACAATTGGCATGCATACATACACTCTTGCACAAACATGGCAAGATACGGAGAAATGGTAGAGACTACTAATACGAATGCGACTGATAGAACATTATGCGTGGTAGTCCACATATTAGTAGCGCTTATTTGCATCGTACAGATTATCAAAGGAAGTTCCCAAACCTTGGCTAGCATCCAATCCTCCATCTAATGAGAATTGGGAGGGAGTGAAATCATGGAACTGAGTGTTGGATACTCTATTGACAGGATTGACCCAGGGTTGTTGATGTTGTGGAAACTGTTGTCTGTGATGTTGGTGAACATAATTCCTGGGATTGTCTTTATGAGTTAACGAACACTGGAACTGGATACCATAGGCTTCAAAGCTTGGTGGCACAGTCGATGCATCTTCCAATGACTCAAATGTGACAAATCCATAGCCTTTTTGGTACATCTAATGAGAAGGATTAATCAGGACATAAGACAGATGGACTATGATTATGACTGACAACGTACAGGTTGAGTTGTATATTCCTTCACACTCGCATCAACTACTGTCCCAAACTTGAAGAAGATCTTGGTAAGTAGAACTTCTGTAGGATACCGTAAACTCTGAGCATCGGGGAAAGCGGATTCGATATGGACATGGACTTGAATTCCAGCAGGAGATTGGTTGGCATGTTGATTGATTGATGGATCATAGTTAGCAAAACATACATCCACTCTATTAGAAAGTAGGAAGTCAGTCCATTATACAATAGCATCATCACCATCCATACCTTAATTTTCTACCCATAAACAACATGCCAGTGAGTAGTTTAGACATTTCCTTTGCTTCATGCACACTCGATAAGGTTACAAACCCAAATAATAACGATCGATTGATATTTTCTGGATTATTTGAGTTACGCATTACTCGACATGTTATCACTTCAGCATAGCTGTCGAATAAGGTAAAGAGATCTGATTCATCACAGAAATAAGATAGATTTCCCACAAAAACTTCGTTTTTCAATACAGGTGCCGATCCACTACCTTGTTGAATCTGATGATGGAAACGTGAGTTCTTTCTCTCATGAGGGAAAAAGTGCGCCATAGTTGGCTTTGGATTGATTATCAAAGGAAACAACTGCAGTGCTCGTTATCCAATAGACATAATTAATATTGAATGAAATAATTGTCTGACAATTTTTGATTTGCTATTTGGCGCGACGTGGGGCGGGCAGCGAGATTTTGCCGAAGATTTTGCCGAAAGTTGTATACATGACGAATTCCATATTCTATGTGTAGTTATGTAAGATGCTTACTAGCGCAGTTAAAATAAGAGATAGCGATTTAATTTTTATCAAACCACAACAACTGACTCATCTATATATGGCCAATGGTTATACAATAGACTCACAGTTATTCCATCCCATAAATATACACAAATACGTTCTTGTTTACTTTATTATGACAAAGATTCCTACTTGAGCATCCAAGATTGCACTCATTAAACGCAGTGCCAATTGTCGTGTCACTGCAATAGAGTATCCAGAGGCAACAATCTCTCAAAACTAATCAATTTGGGGAATCAACCTGGAGGAAGATTGTGATGAAATGGTGGATATAGTGAAGAATTATGGATGAGCTATGATATGCATCAGTTATAGTTGCTCATCAAGCGTTAATAATCTCAAAAATACAATTGTACATTGTACTTGCCTAGTCCCCCAATTTACTGGCTGATGCATCTTCGACTTACTTGCTGTTATAGGAACTAACCTAGTGTAGAACCAGAATGTGAGAGATGACAAAGTATGTGGTCAATGTAAGAGCAACATATCTTCACAGCAATGACTCTTCGTGTAGTAGTTCATCCGATACATTGTTAGTAACACTTACATAGTCTATGTATAAAATAGAGAGAGAGATAGAGAGAGTCAATAAAAACGTTGTAAGAGCAGTTGCACATATGCAGTGAGTGACAGTCAGTCACTAATAAGCCTCGGCAGTGAGAAGATGCATGCTTTGTGGTTTCATATGCTGCACACATCACAGACCAACCTACCGAGAGGCTAATCTGCCTGTAATGAGTGCAATCAAATTCCCAGCGCAAGCAGTTGATCGTCATTGGCTCATCATACAACACTATCATACATCATATTAGAACAATATGCTTACCATGTGATAAGTAGGAGTGAATGGGCAAGTTCTGGGATACGAGAGATTTTATGTGAGTCAAATTGGCTGGTCGAAGCGACCTTCAGAGGCCTTCGTGTAGTAGTCCCTCTTCACCATCACGTTGACCTGCAATCCAACACTTCCCATTCTGCACTGTAGTTCATCCAATTCACCGTAAGTCTCACACTCATGCAGTCTATGCATGGAATAGGGAGAGACTGTGTGAGGGAGTACGTGGCGTATTTGTACGAACTACTGAGAGAACTGGGATGAGAGGGACCGCATGTCAGTGTTATGGGTGGCACGCTACACTACACACCTATTACTCGCAAGTTTCTAATGTCAAAGTAGAGCAGCAAAGACTATCTTAATAGTTTATTGTGTTCCACCTTTCATAATAATTCTCAGACAAACCTTCTTCAGTCAGAGTGCATGTACCATGTACGGACTAATTGTCTCTGCTGCTAACCCATGCTGCAATGTAGCACCTATTGAGTCAATAAAAACGTTGTAAGAGCAATTGCACATATTGGATAAGCAGTCAGTCAAAATAATACAGAGAAGCCTGTATAATAATAAGCCTCGGCAGTGAGAAGATGCATGCTTTGTGGTTTCATATACTGCACACTTCACAGACCAACCTACCTAGAGGTTAGTCTATAATGAGTGCAATCAAATTCCCAGCGCAAGCAGTTGATCGTCATTGGCCATACAATACCATTTTTAGTCAGGAACTAGGAGAATTGTGTTACCTTTGGAAGGTTAAAGGCTGCATCGATTGTCACGCACGATGCAACATCTAAGTATGATAGTGCAATCTTTCGCAATCTCCCCCGTTCATGCGACGAATTGGGAGTGGCATCAAAGCAAAGGGTCGGATCAAAAGAAAAGGTTACTGATCATTATTTGAGTAGTGGCTGATATTATTGTGTTGTAAAATTAAAACGTGCGGCAGAACCAGCCAAAGAATTTTGAATTAGCAAAAAAGCCATTACTGGGGTTCGAACCCAGGACCTTACGCTTACTAAGCGCATGCTCTAACCAACTGAGCTATAACGGCGTTGAG
>JACCEA011850864.1_pt1 | contig 11805 bp, 11 predicted proteins | sample 7449851 | NCBI WGS metagenome assembly JACCEA01 (sample SAMN15323453, study PRJNA562643) | freshwater metagenome | isolation source: river surface water | place: USA:Blue River Watershed | collected 2017-08-18 | reverse complement strand
GAAAAAGAATCCCTGGAAAAAGAACTCTGGAAAAAAGAAAATCCAGAAAATTGAGAAATTATAAATAAAAAATGAATTCCGAATTAGATTTGGACAAATATCATTATTACAAATTATCTATCAACAAACGCGATTATTCCTCCTACCAATATGACCCCCTCACAGACGACCAACCATCCAATATCCCCTTCGCCGTCAATCCAATTTCCTACCACTTCTTCCACGACGACATCATCGCCTTCGCCAATGATATCCCCCCAGACATCCAATCACGCAACATTCATTTTCCCCTACTTGCCAAATCCCCTGTAAGGACCAATATCACCCAACAAAACATCCCCGGCATCCTCGTCCTAAATAATAATCAAGTCTACGGACGTCAAGGCAAAAAACACCTCTACAAATGCATCCCCCACGACCGACGACTCCCCATCTTCCTCATCCCCCATGACGACAAATCCATCGCCCATTTTTCAAAAGTCAAAATCAATAAATACATCACTTTCCAATTCACCGAATGGACCTCCAAACACCCCATCGGCATGATCAAAGTCATGATCGGCGACGTCACCCAACCCCCAAACATATACTCCTACTTGCTCGCCTGCCACGGGTTAACCGCCTCATATCGAACCCTGTCTTCACGTATTCAAACCATCCTCAAATCATATCCCAAAGACGACGACGACAATAACCTAATCGACCACCTCTATCACGAACATCACCTACCCAAAAAAATCCGCGACGACTCCTCAGACAATAATAATATATACACCATCGACCCCGCCGATTGTGTCGACAATGACGACGCTTTCCGCATCATCAATTCCGATAAAGAAGAATGGCGAATTACCGTCTACATCTCCAATGTCGCGTTCATGATCGACGCACTCCAATTATGGGATGTTTTCCCCGATAACAAAGTATCCACCATATATATGCCCCAACCCACCGGCAAAATCGGCATGCTCCCACCACTCGTCGCCGATGGATTATTTTCCCTACGAGCAAACCACCGACGATTTACCATGTACATGGATTTCTCCGTCAACCGAAAATCAGGACTCATTTCGAAAATCCATTTCGGCATGGCCCTCGTATTCATCAAACAAAACCTGGTCTACGACACCCCCGAATTATTGTCCAACCCTGATTATATCCAATTGGAAACCGCCCTTAAGTTAGCCTGTAGGAATGATTCTTTAATGCCCGATGGGATCAATGATTGTCATGATGTTGTCGCCTACTTGATGATGCTCATGAACAGGGAATCCGCACAACATCTCGTCCACCAATTCGGCAAAGGCGTTTTGCGCCCCATTTTACGACCCACATCCGTCGTTCCTACATCGCAATGCGACGACCGGGGGGTCGTTCAATTATATCATGCGTGGTCCACCACTGATTCATTCAAATCCCGCTACACCACCGTCGATAATTACATCTTTACCGGATTTGACCACATTGTCCGTATTAATGACCACGACAACGACAACGTTGAAGGTGAAATGATGTTGTATTGCCACATCACCTCACCCATACGCCGACTCCCCGATTTACTTAACCAAATCGTCTTTTTTGAAGGGGACTTTTCCACACAAGCCGGACTCTTCTACGAAAAATGGATGCCACACATCGATGGCAAACTCAACGAAAAAATGCGACACGTAAAACGCGTCCAAAACACCGCCGCCACCGTCGATCTGTTTTTTCATAGAGAAGAAGAAGAAGGAGAAAACACATACAAAGGATATGTCATGGATTTTTCTTCTTCTTCATCCGGTTATCATGTACTCCAAATATATATACCGTCACTCAAATTAATGACCCCTGTAAAAAGTCTAAACCCCTTCCCACCAACATTATGTTGTCCCCTACAGGCAGTTGATATTCGTGTTTTTTCATTTATGGACGAAGACCGCATGGATCGCAAATTCCGAGCCGAAATAATATCATTATGACCGAAATAATATGAATTAAAAAAAAATATATCATTTGTTTATGTGTAATTCATATATAAAAATAAATAAATTCATTTTATTTAATTGCGCAAGAAGAATACATAATGTAAAATAATAAACTTATTATACTTGTTCTTGTTCTTGTTTGTTTTTCTTATTTCTTTTTCTTCGTTTTATGTGATAATAAACATTGTCGTTGTTGTTATTCTTATTGATAACTTTATTATCACTCGTTTGATTTAAACAGAGGCGAACCATATTGGTCAGTTTATGATAATTTTCATTTTGATTACGTATACAAAGCAAAACCATTAAAAAGAGGAAAATACTGATTGGGTGTAATGTAATCGCGTAATTATGTATTTCGGTCATGACAAATAATAGCATGTTTTGGACCTCCATTAATATGATATCCGTTGTTAAAGATGTTTCCATTTTATTTTTTTTTTCTAAACACGTTATTTTATTTATAAAAAAAAAGACAAATTAAAAATAAATACAAATATGGAAAAATCATCTGGAAAAACACAAATCTTATTCTTATAATTTGGTAATTACGGATTCTGATTCTGATTCATGGGACTGGGACATTTCCAAAATTTTTATTCGTTTATTTATTCCAGATTGAAGATCGATCATTTTGATCATAATTGTATTATGTCTGTCTAAAATTTCGTTCATACAATTTAATTCATAATGTAACATAATGATCCATACAGGCACCACAAAATAAATCAATTCAGACGCTATATCCATGAAAAGAACAATATTCGTTAATAAAAACGTGGAGAAATTTTCGCCTGTAAAGAGTTGTTCAAAGATTGCCATTATTCTTTTTTTTTTATTTTTATTTTGTGATCAAATTTTTAATGATTTGATTTTTTTTTTCATTCGGTCGCAAATATTTTTTTTTTCACAACTTCTAGAACGTTAAATGTTTTCGATGCAACAAACACAAAACCACCAATAATACCCGTCATCAAAACAGTATTTATGAAAAAATAAGTGTTTTCGCTACGTGATAAATCATCAATAATCAAATTATACTGATTTATTTTTTCAACATCATCTTTTACTTCTATTTTCTTCAAATTTAATTCGTGTCTTTTACGACTATATTCCATTTGAGAATTATGTAACGTAAATAAAATACAACTTGATAAAATTCCCATTCCAATAAAAATTCCAGGCTGACCTTTTTGAAAATAGATCATTTTCCTTTTTCTTTTTCTTTTTTTTTTCTTTTTTTGTTTTTCCAGAAGGATTGATTTTTTAATCGCAATTAAATCGTTTATATATATTTTTTTTTTCAGTTGAAGAGAAAAAAAAAATGGTTTATGTATGTGATGAATCCACCCCATTTCCAGCCAGATATGACGACAAACTCACAGAAGAAGGCATCGACCAATTGTTCCCTTACCCACTCTCCGACTTCCAAAAATACTCAATATATTCACTCCTACAAGGAAACCACTCCCTCGTTACTGCCCACACTGGATCCGGCAAAACTGTCCCTGCCGAATTCGCCATCCAATATTTTTGCGGCATCCAAAAAAAACGGATTATTTATTGCAGCCCAATCAAATCCCTCTCCAATCAAAAATATTACGAGTTTACGAAAAAATATGCCTGTAAGGGAATCACATTTGGGATACTTACCGGAGATATCAAATCCAACCCAGAAGCAGATGTACTCATCATGACCACCGAAATCCTGATGAATACACTCTACATGAAACGCGAACAATCCAATGCCACCAATCTCCTTTTCGAAATGGATTTTGACAGGGAACTCGCATGCGTCGTTTTCGATGAAGTCCATTATATCAATGACCCCGACCGCGGCAATGTGTGGGAACAATCTATCATCATGTTACCCCTACAGGTACAACTCCTCATGCTTTCCGCCACCATCGACCACCCCGAAAAATTCGCCGAATGGATCGAAAAACGAGACCCCGACCATGTCCACGACAAAAAAGTGTGGATCAGTTCTACCCACCACCGTGTCGTCCCCCTGTCACATTACCTTTTCCTCGTCGCACCCGAAAATTATTTCAAATGTCTCGACAAAGAACGCGCCGCAGAACTCAAAAAAACCGTTTTCAACAAACCCCTCTGTATACAATCCTCTACAGGCCAATTCAATGACCAAACCTATCACCGCGCCAGTAAGGAAATGGAACTCATGCGAAAAACACCCAATATTTACGTCAAACGCCCTTTCTTCCTCAACGCCCTCGCGCGCCATTTAAAAGACAACAACATGCTCCCCGCCATCACATTCATCCTCTCCAGACAACAAGTCGAAGCCTGTGCCAAAGAAATCACCGTCAATCTCCTCGAAGATGACAGCAAAATCCCTTACATCATGGAACGCGAATGCGAACACATTATCCGACGTCTTCCCAATTTCAAAGAATATATGGAACTCCCCGAATACAAATGTATGGTTTCCCTACTTGCAAAAGGCATCGCATTCCACCATTCCGGCGTTTTACCCGTACTCCGCGAAATCGTCGAAATGATGGTCGCACTTGGACACGTCAAACTCCTTTTCGCCACCGAAACATTCGCCATCGGCCTTGATTGCCCCATTAAAACCACCATTTTCACCAGCGTCATGAAATTCGACGGCAAACAAAGCCGCATCCTGTACGGCCACGAATACACACAAATGGCTGGACGCGCTGGACGAAGAGGTATCGACACGGTTGGACACGTCATTCATTGCGGAAACCTTATTTACAATAATAATGGCGGTTCGGGCGGTGGGGGCGGATTCCCCCCAATCACCGATTACAAAAACATGTTGAAAGGAACACCCCAAAAATTGACTTCTAAATTCAAAATCTCCTACTTGCTCGTTTTAAATGCGGTCCAAGGTGAGAGGCCTGTAGAGGAAATGATACATGGGTCCATGTTGTATGACGAAACCCGCCGATTCGTCGACGGCTTACAATCACAAATCGACTGTCTAAAACGCAAATTGGAACTTCTTTCTGAAAAACCCTCAACCACTACTGCCCCCAGTAGCAACACCGTCATCCGCTTTTTATCCCTACTTGAATTAGGCGCCATCGGCAAAACTGGCGCGGACGATATTCGGTCAAAACATCCCGGAATTGATCAAATCGCGGCAGAATATAACGAATTTTGCCAAGTCGAACGCGAAATATCCCGTCTCCAGACCGATATCATGTTGACCAATACCTACCTCCAAGATGAAATCCAATGCGTCACCCAAACCCTCATTCCGCGTTTCATCAGTGACGCCGAGACATCATCCGGATCCGGATCCGGGTTCACCCTGACGACGGAAGGAAAAATGGCAACAATGGTCCGCGAAATCCATTGCCTCGTGATGGTCGATGTCTGGAAAAAATTCACACAATTATCCGCAAAAGAAATGGTGGGATTTATCAGCTGTTTCTGCAATTTAAATGTCCCCGAAGAAGCAATGACATTGAGACCGCCACAAACGCTGAGTGACCCCCTCACCACATGTCTCCTACAGGCCGAATCTTATATCGATACTTTGCGTAATAATGAATCTCTCCATGAATTAAATGTGGGCATGGAAATCGATTTTCATTTTAATTTGGTCGAAGAAATCATGTGGTGGTGTGGCTGTGAAAACGAAAATGACGCACGCGATTTCCTTGAAGACCTTATTTGCGATCGAGGTATTTTTCTCGGTGAATTTGTTCGTGCTGTTTTAAAAATCAATCATGTCGTCGCTGAATTAGATGGTGTTGCCGAATTTCTTGCCGATATCAATACTTTGTCCAAATTACGATCCATCGAACAAATGATTTTGAAATTCGTTTGTACAAACCAATCACTTTATGTATAAAAACAATCCAAACAAATAGTTTAGTAATTTTTGTGTTGTAATATTATATATATAATAATAAAACTCCTCTTTTTTAAAAAAAAAATTAAACGCTAAAATTAAAATTAAATGGTACAACAAACAAAAAGAAAACACCATAAAAAAACGGGGGGCATCTCTTTTTTCGGATTGAATAAACCGAAAATTGAATTGACCTCGCAACAAAAATCAGAAAATGCGTCGGCACAAATTAAATCCATGATGTCCAAACAACGTCTGAATGATTTATATATTTTAGTCAATATTGTCACCTACGACGCGTATACTGTTGATCCCAACAGAATCGGATCTAATTCCCATTTGTTCAAAGAAGAAATCAAAAGCGTTTTAGATGATCTCAATTTTTCAATTAATCAATACACCACCTTGTTCAACAACCTTTTCAGAAGCAAATCTTTCTCACGCGACATGTTGACCACTTCTTTTATTGACAAACAACCAGGAGTTATTCAAGAAGTTGCTCAACCGGAAAGTAAAAATGTCACCGAGAGTGAATTGAAAGATGTTCTTGTGGAAAACAAAAATGAACTAGATAATATTGTTAATCAAACAGGAGGTGGGTTATTTGATTGGTTTAGTAGTAGTAGTAGTAGTAGCAATTCAAATCAACAACCAACAGTTCAACAATCAACAGTTCAACAATCACAATCGGTTCAAATATCACCTACTCCTCCATCTGATTCTGAATCAGCACCACTCCTACAGGCAGAAACCGCATTAACAGAACCATTAGATTTTCAGAAAGAGTTGGACAGTTTGTTAGAACTTTTTCGAACGAAAGAGTTTAAAATCCAATCTGAATTTACCAATAGCGAATTTATGGATGTATACAATCAAAACAACCGTGAATTAAATTATTTTCTCAGAGTTATTTGCATTTTGATTAAATTGGCAGATGTGTTTCAAAATGAATACAACAAAAAAGGAGAAACGACTCGTGAACAACAAAAATTAATGTTGAACGGTAAAGTCATGATTACGAAATCAAAAATGTTTGGTGAATTCAAAAACCTTTTAAATGTTGCAACACTTGGTACGTCTGCACTACTTATGGATAGAGAAGGCAGACAAAAAAGAAGAGATATCCGAAATTCCAATGTTGATTTGAAATCATTTAGAGGCGGAGAAGGGGAAACAAATTCGTCGTCTTTACCAAAGGCTCAACAAACAAATTCGTCGTCTTTGCAAACCGCTAAAAATATGGTATTTAGGACTATTCAATTCTTTAAGGCATCACCACCAAATGTCAAAGAAAAGTACTTTTACTTGTTTTATATGCAACAAATGACCATTATGTTTAAAGACAATATGTTCAAAGATTATGTCAAAAACAATCAAATAAAAAACGAAAAAATTACTTATAAATCCATGTTTTACAATATTATTTCTGCCCCATGGAGAGTCGGAGTTAAAAATCAAAAACTTGGTGCTATTTTTGCCACACTTACTCTTGCTACAAATATTGTCTTTTATACCGCAATTGCCGTTCCTCCATTAGCACCTGTCGCAGGTGCAATGGTGATGGCACATAAAATAGTCAGTATTGGAATGGTTCCTTTTATTGATCCGCCTAGAGTTGATTTGTACCGCGAAGCGGAATTAGATTTAGCCACCGAAGAACACGAATTCCATCATGTAAATCATTCTGGTGTTGTTGAAGATATACGAAAAAAATTTACAGAATTATTAATGAGTATTTATTCATCTGATCAAGTTGTTGTTGGATTTGAATCGACTGCAACATCAGATAATCCTATGGTCATACAACAACAACTACCACAACCACTAGAGCAACAACAACCACTTCCTTCAACTGTTGATGAAGAATATAAAAAACGTGTTGCCGCTGCAACAGCATTGGTTAAACCAAGAAGCACATTATCACAACGATTTTTACCTAAGGCAGTAAATAGTTTTAGCGACACTTTACGAAACATGTGGTATAGAGGAGGTCACAAAAAATCATTGCGTCGTAAAACATTCATAAAAAAAAGGAAAACCTTAAACAAAAGAAAAAACAGAAGAAATAGAATTGAATAAAAAAAAACAATCCAAAATTATTCTTGTTAATTTAATTTAATTTTTATCAACTTTTCCAGAAGAAAAAAACAAAACAAATTGAAAATTAAATTAAATTGAATTGAATGATAAAAAACAATCAAAATCAAAATCAACAACATGTTCCGATGGTTATTGGTAAAGGTAAATATTTGAAATTGGAATTGATTGGCGGGGGTAAATTCGGACAAGTTTATCGCGGCCAAAATGTCAAAAGCAAATCCCTGGTTGCAATCAAAGCCGAACTTTTATCAGATGTCACTATTCTTACACACGAAGCCAAAATTTTGCAATACCTGGTCGACAAAAAACCGGCAGATATTGGTATTCCCGCATTAAAATGGTATGGTGTTGAAGGCATGTATTCGTATATTGTAATGGATTATTATGGCCCATCGTTGGAAGCGATTTCAGACACCTGTAAGGATGACTGGGATATATGCAACGCATATTTGTTCCAAATGATTTCGGTTATTCAATATGTACACGAAAAAATGCTCCTACATCGTGATATTAAACCCGCCAATTTCTTAACTACCAACGCCGGACGCATTGTTTTGATCGATTTTGGAATGAGCAAATTTTATTGGGACCAAGAATCCAATCTCCATCAACAACCCGTCAAATCAAATCATCTCATTGGAACACCCAGATATATGAGTCCATTTGTCCACTCTGGATGGGAACCCTGTAGGAGAGATGATATGATATCCATCGCATACACTGTCCTCTACATGTTTTTGGGCGGAAAATTACCCTGGATGAATCACCAATCTGCCAGTGACATTGGAAAACTGAAAATGGAATTCCACAATCGCATCGCATTGTACACAAAGATCCCCGTCGAATGGAAAACCATGTATCTCGCCTGGATCAAAATATCTGACCCTACAGGCGAACCCAATTATTTTCCCGTCACCAGTACCTCTTCTTCCGTTCAATCTTCCACCATCAAAAAACGGGATAATACTTATTATTACGACGACAATGATGACGATTATGACGACGATGATGACGACGACAATTATGACGATGGTCATTATGGCGGCTGAATAAGGAACGAGGAATAAGGAACGATGAACCCTCCAAATTAATTCAAGAAAAATCAATTTAAAGATGTTTTGATCATTATCCATTTATAATTTGAGGAAAATACAAAAAATTAAATAACCAACTAAATATAAATCTAAACACAATGGAACATTCAGTTGAACAAAATCAATCCTTTTTATTAAGTGAAAGCGAACAACAACCGGAGCAGGAGCATGAACATGAACAGGAACAACAAAACCAAGGAGAAGAATTGCCTGTAGAGAAAAAAATGGAGACAAATACAACCATTGTTTCCGCGGAAGCTATTGCGGGTCAACCAGATGGATTTGTTTATAACGGGATTATTAAATGGTTCAATTCAAAATCTGGTTATGGATTTATCACATTCACTTCCGATATTGAAAATATCAAAGACCGCGATATTTTTGTCCATCACAGTAAAATCAATGTTTCTGACAAAATTTACCGTTACTTGTGTGACGGCGAAAAAGTTACTTTTTCAGTTTGTAAATCGGAAGCCAATAATACGAAACATCAATATCAAGCTAGTGGTGTCAAGGGCGATGGATCATCATTGATTTGCGAACATCAAATTAGTCGCAACAACAACGATAACAACCGTTTCGGAAGAGGTGGCGGCGGAAGAAAAAATGGCAGTGGATACCGCGTAAATCAATTCTCTTCTCGCAACAACAACAACAACAACGGTAGTGGTAATAACGGAAATTCAAATAGTGAATGGAAATTCGTTACCCGACGCCGTTAAATTTTTTTTGTATTACATTTTTACATTGTATTATGTTTTTACATTGCATTGCATTATATTTTCCTTTACTTGCATATATAATAAATATATAAATAAAAATATATAGGTATATATTTATTTTTTTTTTGGACTTGGGTTTTTTATAACAATGTTTTGTTTTTGTGTTGACAATCCGTTCATTTGTGGTTCTCCCACACATTCTGATGACCCAAAAACCAATTTTAATTATTTTTTGTACAACCATTATTTTGAACGTCAATTGTTTGACGATTTAGCTGCTGAATCTGTCGCATTTAATGAAAAAATAATTGTCATCTACGCCATCTGGAAATTTGCCTGTAAAGGTACTGCCTGTAGGGATATATTGGAAAATGGTGAAATATATTATGAATGTGTTGAATATCGACATGTTATTGCAAATGATTTCTTGAACAGTTTGAAACGCGCAGTTAAACGCAAATATATCAAAAAATGGTATGACGAGAATTATACCTCACGACTCTGGAATGGTGTTCCCCTTATTTGTAACCCTGACGCAGTTAATGAAATCGACGTTGTCACCAATCAATTTGTTGAAAAATTCGAAAAGAAATATTGCACCCATGATTACGTTTACACTTTTTTCATTCCTGTCGACCATTTGGATGACCGAATGTGGGACAAATTGAAATCCAAACGCGCCGTTTTCGATCAATTATGCAATAACATCCGAATGACAGGCGACAAAATGATCCGTCGTATCCAAACATCCCAACCCATCCTACTTGCTCCCCGCACACATCACGATACATCCGGTACATCATTTTAATCATTCATTGTTACACCGAAAAAATGGAAAAAAATGAAGAAAATAAAATGGTCCTTGATTTTAAACCTGCGAAAATAACACCATCCAATCATGATATCATCCTACGCAATTTAGACCAAATACAATCCCTAACACTTGATATCCAAAACAAAATGTTATCCCTACAAGCAACCCCAACACCAGCACCCACTGCACTCGTTCCTTCATCAGTACCTTTATCCGTTCCTAATCAAATAGTACATAAAAAAATCAAACGCTCACTTTGGACTGAATTCCTCGCCACCCCCCCTTCACTGGAATAAAAAAAAAATCAGAATATCAATCAAATTGTATATATTTTTTTATTTTGTGTATATAAAATTTTCTGGATTAAAAATAAATATTTATTTTGTTATGTTAAATCGTGTTAAAGACATATTAAATACAACATTTTGCAATATTTCAATTTGTTTATCTTTTGAATGGACCTCTTTTTCATAACGATCAATTGAATTGTATAATTCACGTGTTATTCTTTGTTGATGTAATAATTGACCTTTTAGGTTTTCAATCAACGAATCCTTTAACATGTTATTATAATGATTATTTTCTCTTTCTTCTTTGAATTTATTTTCCTCGTCCATCGCCTTGCTTTTTTTATCTTTGTTTCGAATTAATAATACCTGAACCAAAAGTTTCTTTTTTTTTGTTTTTCCAGAAGAAGAAGAAAAAAAATTACTATATTACCAAAAAAAAAAGGAACCATCTAGAACTTCAATTGAAATACGTACTAAACAAGAAAAATGACGTACGCAATAACCATCGTCACTATGTTTTACAACATCCGCAAAATGGAAAACGCACCCAATGCAGACGTTTCCCGCTACATGGACCTCGCCTCTAAATTCATCCTCACACTCCCTTATCCCATCATTATTTACTACGACCCCGACGATACCGATCTGGTCCAAAAAATCAAAACGACCCGCCAACATTTACCCACAAAACTCAACCCTTGCGCCCTGTCATCCACCTATTTTTTCCCCTACAAGCAACAATTGGAAGAACTCCAACGCACGTATCCCATCCACAATATCAATTTACAAAAAGACACACCCCTCTATATTTTATTAAATAATAATAAATTCCATTTCGTCGAAGACGCCATTCGTCAAAACCCATACAAAAGCACGCATTTCATTTATATGGATTTCGGGATCAACCATGTAGCGCAAAATCTCGAACAAATCCACAAATGGATTGCTAAACCCATTTCCAACAAAAT
>JACCEA012405202.1_pt1 | contig 11806 bp, 10 predicted proteins | sample 7449851 | NCBI WGS metagenome assembly JACCEA01 (sample SAMN15323453, study PRJNA562643) | freshwater metagenome | isolation source: river surface water | place: USA:Blue River Watershed | collected 2017-08-18 | reverse complement strand
TACGTAAAGCTTTGTTGATTTTAACTTGTTCAATTTTACCTTCAATTAATTCTTGAATGGCTAAACACGCTAACAATGGGAACAATAAACTAGTAACAACTAAAATAGATGATACTGCTCTGAACTTATTATACAATGGGAAATTGTCGAAGAAGAATCCTGAGAGCCCCATGAAATGACGTCCCCATGAGAGAGCAACGGTTAATAATACAACTGCTAATATCCACCACTTGTCTTTACCCTTTACAATAAATAATCCGAATACAAACAAGAAAAATATGATTGCACCAAAATAAACTGGACCTGCTGTAAACGATTGTTCACCCCAATACAAAGGTAATCTGTTCACTATTTGTGCTGCGTTTGGAACACCTTGTTTCTGTAGGTATTTATAGGTTTCTGAATTTTTATCAAGTGAACCTGCAGAAGCCCCACCATTAATATTAGGAATTAATAAACTCAAACTTTCTGAAATACCATAGCTATATTCAAAAGCATATTCTTTACTTAAGCCATCTTTATTTGCTGCAGCATTTAAATTTAATTCAGATTTTCCTCTGATAGTTTCCTCAGCATATTCTTGTGTTAGCCATAATGGTGTGATGTTTACACCCACAGCGATTACAGCACCTAATAATAATGTAAGTGTCGATTTAACAAATGGAATATAACTTTTTGCTTTTACTGCTTCAACGAACATAAATATTCCGTAAACAATAACACCCAATCCAAAATAATAAGTCATTTGGAAGTGGTTCGCTTTTAGTTGAAGAGCTAAAAAGAAAGCAAATAATGCAGCACCTTGCCAAATTTTACCTCTATAGGCCATGAGCACTCCCGCCAATGTTGGCGCTAATAATGCAATAACTACTGCTTTGTTTGTATGTCCGGCAGAAATAATAATAAAATTATAGGATGAAAATGCAAATGCAATGGACCCTAGAATACTTAACCAAATATTCATTTTTAAGGTTCTTAATAATATAAAGAAGCCTAATAAATATAAGAATACAGTATTGATGGGATTCGGTAGTAATCGATTGTACGCATCGACAATGTAATTAGCTATATTGTTTTTATATCCTAACCAAACTTGATAGGTTGGCATACCGCCAAACATCGAATTGGTCCATAGAGTATATTCTCCATTTTCTTGGTAATACTTTAAAGCCTCCTGTTGAACTCCATTAATGAGTTCCACATCACTCTGATTGATTTTCTTACCCTCTAATATTGGGCTGAAATAAGCTAAACACACACCTAAAAACAGTGCAATTGCTAGAAATACAAATTGATTTCTTTTGATAAATGATTGTTTTTCCATTATTTTTTTAATGTTCCTAACCAAAAGTAATAAATTGATATCGGTATTTTCAATATATTTAACCGAGAAATATCAGAATGGTACTAATTTACTGTCCAAGCCAAACGAATCGGTTCACTTATATAGTTCAATTTATATTTGAGGATGTTCTGCAGATGCCATATCAATTGACTTCTGATAGTCAGTCTTTTATTAAATACCCATCAGCAAAAATCAATTACTCAAAAGAACGATTAAGTAAGGAAGAACTTTTTATACAATCATATGGTTTGTTGGAAAAAGACCATCTTTCTCCCATTGAAATTCCATTAGAAAAAGAGGGTAATCAAATTCGTTTATTCCCAAACAAAGCAGATGACTTAAAATTTGATGTGTTCTCCGCAATTTTTTATTTGGTTTCGAGATATGAAGAATACCTTCCTTTTGAACGTGATAAACATGGTCGATTCGAAGCTTCACAATCTTTCGCCTATAAACATGGCTTTTTACAACGACCAATTGTGGATGAGTGGATCATTGAGCTGCAGAATGCACTAAGTAGTAAATTCCCAAGTTTAACATGGGAAAAACAAAGTTTTACGTGTCAACCTACAATAGATATTGATCAACTTTATACAATTCAAGAAAAAAGTATAATACGATTCGCGAAGCCAGTACTTGTTAATTTACTTAAGCTAAACTTTCGTAAACTATTATTTTTATTTAAGGTGCGATTTGGTTTTCTAGAGGACCCTTTCAATCAACTAGTAAGATTTGAAAGTATTCATAAAAAATTTGGTCTCAAGGCGATATATTTTATTTTATTTAGCAAAAAGTATAATTCATACGACATCAATATCTCAATAAAAAATAAAAAATTCAGATCAGCTATTCGTGAGTTATCAAAAACAGCTAGCATAGGAATACATCCTTCATATCATTCACGCTATGATTTTAGAATTGTAGATGAAGAAATACATTTACTATCTAATTTGTTAAACATCCCTATAAATTCTTCGAGGCAACATTATTTGAAAATGAGACTACCAAATACTTATAAATCATTATTGAGTTTAGGTATTGCGAACGAATACACCATGGGTTTTGCAAGCATGCCTGGATTTAGAGCAGGTACTTCACGTAGTTTTAGATTTTATGATATTAAACATGAACAAACTACTTTTTTAAGAGTGCATCCTTTTTGTGTAATGGATGCAACATTTAAAACATATTTAAATTATTCGGAAGAACAAGCATACCTTTGTATATCAGAAATTATTGATAGCATAAAAAAAGTAAACGGTGTATTTACTCCTTTATGGCATAATGAATCGATGTCGGGGTATGGGGTTTGGGAAGGATGGTCTAATTTATACGAACGTATGTTGAGTAAAGCCATGAATAAATAAAATTTAAACAAAACGAAATATGTTAACTAATTTTCAAAACTCGAATTCAATCATCAATCAATACATTGCCGAATTGAGAGATGTGAATATACAGCAAGACCGCCAACGATTTCGTTTAAACATGGAACGTATTGGAGAAATTATGGCTTACGAAATAAGTAAGAAATTAAAATACGAATCCGAAGATGTAGTAACGCCTTTAGGTATTTCTAGTACAGCGGTTTTAAAAGATCAGCCCGTTTTAGCTACGATTTTAAGAGCCGGATTGCCGCTGCATCAAGGCTTGCAAAGAGTATTCGATAAGGCCGACTCTGCATATATTTCAGCATTTAGAAAAACTAAAAAAGATAATTCTTTTGTTATTGAAATGGAATATGTTGCAGTGCCTGAATTAGAAAATAAAGTTTTAATAGTTTCTGATCCAATGTTGGCAACAGGTAGTTCTATGGTGCTTTGTATTAAAGAACTAATGAGCAGAGCAAAGTTTACTCAAATTCATATTGTTTCTGTAATCGCTAGTACAATTGGAGTACAATACGTACAAAGAAATTTGCCAAAAGCACATCTATGGTTAGGAGCAATCGACGATGAATTAACTACTAAATCATACATCGTTCCAGGACTTGGTGATGCTGGCGACTTGGCTTTCGGTGAAAAAGTATAAACCTTAAGCTTTACTTATTGATTAATTAAAATGACTAAAAAATACAAACATCTATTTTTTGATTTAGATCATACGCTTTGGGACTTTGATAAGAATGCTGAGGAAACACTTATTGAATTATATGATGTATATAAATTAAAATCTTTAGGTATACATTCGGTCGATGAATTTATAGCTGTTTATACAGAATACAATCATCAACTATGGCGCGATTATCATAATGGTGTAATAACTAAAGAACAATTAAGAGCTTCGAGGTTTAAAGTAACTTTTGAACATTTTGGAGTAGATGCCTTAAATGTTCCACACCAGTTTGAAATCGATTATGTAAATATCTGTCCTACTAAAACAAATTTATTCGAAGGAACACACGAGGTTTTGTCTGAATTAAAGAACCATTATCAGATGCATATCATTACAAATGGATTTTTGGAATCGCAAACCATGAAAATGGAGCGCACAAATATTCGACAATATTTTCATGAAATCTTCGTGTCGGAAGTTATTGGTTTGTATAAACCAGACATCGCACTTTTTAATCATGCATTAAATGTTGTGAATGCCAATGCAAATGAGGTGCTTATGATTGGCGATAGTTTAGAGGCTGATGTGTTAGGCGCTAAAAATGCGGGAATAGATCAAGTTTATTTCAATCCATTTAGTAATAACCACGATTATGAACTAACTCATGAGATTAGTCAATTGAAAGAGTTATTAAATATATTAGTATGATAAAAGATAAACAGTATAAAGGCTTACTCTCAGCTACACAAGAATATCGCAAGCGATTAGATTCTTACACAGATACTGAGTTTATGAAGAAAGCAAATGCTGATACTTGGTCGGCTGCGGAAGTCTACGCTCATATCATTTCAGCCAATAGAATGACCGTTAGAGGTATGCATAAAGCTGCAGAAGGCAATGCAACCGAAGATAATAGTGCTTTGACATGGAGTGCTCGGCTCATTATGTTTTTTGAAAGATTCCCCAAAGGAAGGAAAGTGCCAGAAGTTGTGCAAAAGAGAACACCAGCTGTAAATTCGATAGCAGAAGCAATTGAAATTACAGACAGTTTAATTAATGAATTAAACGAATTGATGTTAACGTATCCGAAATGGTCGAGGACTCAAAAGTTAAAACATCCTGTTCTGGGCATGTTAAATAATTTCCAATGGATTAGGTTCATGAAAATTCATTCTAAGCATCATTTAAAGCAATTAGACAGAATTAAAAATTTATAGATTTATTTACATTAAGTTAAAACTGTAGCTGTTCTTTTGTGTTAATAATTTAACTATGGAAACAGCTACTACATTTGTCTTAATTACTGCATTAGCAGGCTTAATTGCCTTTTATTTCAGTCCATACGAAGTAAAAATTGAGGAAGAAGATTAGTTTCATAATCTTACTTTAACATTCATTTTACATTAACGACCGATTTTTGGTGAAAATTCATTATGACCAAAAGAAAGGTTGATGTCTTGGTTATTTCTGATGTTCACCTTGGAACATACGGTTGCCAGGCAAAGGAACTCCTCCAGTATCTTAAAAGCGTAGAACCTGGAATGATCATACTAAATGGCGACATTATTGATATGTGGCAATTCAGTAAAAGGTACTTCCCCGAATCTCATCTAAAAGTTTTACGAAGAGTACTAAAGTATATTAGTAATAATATCCCTGTGTATTATTTAACCGGTAATCATGATGAGGTATTAAGAAAGTTTGATGGTTTCGAATTAGGTTCATTAAAAATAGCTAATAAATTAGTGTTGGAGCTCGATGGTAAAAAGGCATGGATTTTTCACGGTGATGTGTTTGATGTAACCATGCAATATTCAAAAGTACTTGCAAAACTTGGGGCTATCGGCTATGATTCATTGATACTGTTAAACACTTTTATTAATTACATTTTGCAAAAGTTTGGTAAAGAGAAGATGAGTCTTTCTCGAAAAATCAAACAATCGGTAAAAAATGCTGTAAAGTTTATCAATGATTTTGAACAAACAGCCGCAGAAATTGCTATAGAGAAAGGATACGATTTTGTAGTTTGTGGGCATATCCATCATTCTGAGAAAAAGCTAATAAAAACAGATTTGGGCGAGGTGATGTACCTGAATTCAGGCGATTGGGTTGAAAGCTTAACAAGTTTGGAATATGTAAATGGAGAGTGGAATGTTTTTCATTTTAAAGATTTTAGTTATCAATCAACCGACGAAGAAGAAATAAAAGAAGAATTGTTGGATTTGCAACAACAAATGGATATTGGCTTTTTATATCAGTCCTTAATAGAAAAAAATATTGATTAAATATTTTTTGTATTTTAGGAACAAATGAAAATCCTTTATGCTATACAAGGAACGGGTAATGGGCACATTAGTAGGGCTCGCGATTTTATTCCTTTACTCGAAAAAAGAGCAGACCTAGATATCCTCATAAGCGGGACTCAATTTGATGTGCAATTAGCACATGAAATACGTTATAAGTTCAGGGGGGCCAGCTTTATCTTTGGAAAAGAAGGTGGTGTTGACTATTGGGAAACATTTAAACAACTCAGACCACATACATTTATAAACGATATTAGAAAGTTAAAGTTGAATCAATACGATTTGATTTTAAATGATTTTGAGCCTGTTTCAGCTTGGGCGGGCAAACTCAAGGGAAAAGAAGTTACAGCGCTTAGTCATCAATCTGCTTTTTTATCTAAAAATACACCTCGACCAAATTTTAAGAATAATTTTGCTGAAGGTCTTTTTAAACATTATGCACCTAGCACTAAACAAATTTCATTTCATTTCGAAAAGTATGACGACTTTATTCATACACCAATTATTCGCAAGGAAATAAGATCTCTTACGCCTACAAATAGTGGTCACTATACAGTTTACTTGCCCGCATACGACGATAAATTATTGATTAAATATTTATCAAGTTTCAAGGACACTTCTTGGCAAATATTTTCTAAACGAGAAAAAATAGGCTATACATCAGATAATATTGAAGTTAAACCGATTAATAACGAAAATTACAATGCGAGTGTAGCTTCATGTGAAGGCTTACTTACAGGAGCAGGATTTGAAGCGCCTGCGGAAGCATTGTATTTAGGTAAAAAAATTCTTGTGGTACCTATGGCAGGACAATACGAACAAGCATGCAATGCTGAATCGCTAAAGAGAATGGGTAATAAGGTTATTGATGCAATGAATGATAAAAACATCCATGTAATAAAAGAATGGATCGAATCAAAAGAAATTGTAAATGTTGATTTCCCTGACAATATAGATGAAATAGTAGATTTAGTTATTAATAATATTGGAAATAGATAACCGATATTATCATTAATAATAGTAGCCCTTCGGAGACCCAATTCTTTTTAGCCACTAAAAAATAATAAGACAAGAAAACTGTTATTGGTGCAGCCAATAAAATAAAGTGATTGATACTGAAGCTTGGTTTGATATAAAACGAAGCTGCTGTAATAATGATGGAAAATATTAATAATTGTTGCGACTTTCTTACTTGCACTACATTTTTATAAAAGTTTTCACGCAACTTATTAAAAGAAACAACTAGTATTAATACCATTGGTAATAGGGGCAAATAATCACTATTTCTTGGAAAAATATTTATTTGCCAATAATTTTTCAATGGTTGCCATAATATAATAAAGTCATCCCAACGGTTCACCCAGAAATAAAAAAATGCTACAAATAAGTATGGAGTTATAGCACCAATAATACTTGATGCCCACTCTCTCCAAACAAAGGGTCTAAATATTAATAAAGCTAGCCATACTAAAACAATCCATGCTATTGAAGGGAAATAAAACAACGATGCAATGGAAACAATTACTCCTAAATCAAAAACCAACATAGTTGTTTGTTGATTTTTATACAAATTAAACAAACGAATAAACACTAAGAGTTGTAAGAAAATTGCAATTATTGCAGCATCAAGAGTAAAGAATGTTGGGAATAAACCAGTGATTATTACATATAATAAAGAAGGTAAATGAGTGTTTTTGAATAGTAAACCAAAATCATTTACAATTTTATTAAGCCATAAACCTTGCAAGTAAAATAGTAATGTAGTAAAAAGTACATTAGGAATTTTATTTGCCCAAATAGAAGCGTACTTGCCAAATATGAATGTGCTAAATGGCTCATTATAATAAAATACAGGTATTGGACTTTGGTCAAGAATATATGGCAAACGTATACCCACTGCTAAAAAAAGCAGTATTATGAGGTTAATTGGTTCTTGTGTTTTAAATAAGCGAATTAACATTTCAATACGTTACGCGTATAAAATTAGTTTTATTTTTTTGAATACAAGGAATAATAATTTGATCCGCGGATATTTGCTTACCTCCACCAGGCATTAATAGAATGTTGTCGTTCTCCTTAATGATAACTTTTTCAGAATTTTCGCCTCTATTATTTATTGTGCAGCTGATGATATCAGTTGATTTTCTGATGTATTTATTATAGATAATGTTCAGTTTATCGGCATCTAAATTTACGATATACGATGAGTAAAATGCAGCATCATCCTCCGACACTTGATTTTTTCTAACAATACTTTCCCAATGTATTTTGCCATTAGGGTTTATTGAGAATAATAAAATATTGTCGTAATGATAAGTATATGAAGTGGTGTATAATTGATAATATGAATTATAGTTTGTAGACTCCGTTACATAATTCGACTCTGATAAGAGTATTACACCACCATCTGTTCGTAATATGATTTTATCAATATAATAATTAATAAGCTCTGTGCCTCTATTAACAGTTCGTTCGGTATTAAACTCATTCAAAAACTTTGCTTTAAAACTTTCAGTAAATAATTTAGGCTTAAAATCATCTAAGCTTATTTTAACATAAGTTATGCCTGCCGAAGAAAAACTATTAAGTTCCGAGTAAAAACCTGCCATTACGATTTGACGGTTGATGTAATCAATTTCCATTTTCAAATCGTTGATAAAATATTTATCAAGAATGATTGTCGTTGAAATTATTTTATCGTTACCTGGGCTGCAAACATTTAAGGTATATTTTTTATCTCGTAATAGTTTTTTATCAAGGTCTAAAGATGTTAAAATAAAGGCTTTTCCATCGTTCGATAATTTAAAATCGTTTAGAAATAGAACTCCATCGTAGTAATCCGTTTTGTATTTATGCCCCCACGATTTTACGAATGTACTATCAAAAACATTGATGCTAATATTCAACTTTTCATCTTCAGTATCATTTTGTTTGTACATCGAACATATCGATTTATTGTTTTTGCTTTTTTTAACATAAAACATCCCTCTGTTTCTTTTTTTATCAAATGTTATCGCATCTAATAAAATGGGTGCTGTATCTGGAATGCCTCTTGTGGAATTTATTTTTTGTGCAAAAAGCTCGTTTTTATTAAATTCTTTGTTGATGAGAGCATAGAATAAATATAAGCTGTCGTTGAAAATACATATATCTTGAATATCAGCTTCGGCATTGATATTAGTCAGAGAATAAGTCCAAATAGTATTTAAATTATTTCCTACCAACATTAGCTCGGCCTTATTATCTCGTAACCTTATTTGGTCTTGTTTGCTATTGAATGTTGAAGAGCTCTTAATAATAAAAATTCCTTTATTATTCTGACCAATAACTTTTATGAAAGTACGCTGATATGATTTATCTGGATTCCCAAGGTCTATTTTTTGAGCAAAGAGAAAAGATGAACTAAAACTAAATAAAAGTATTAAAATGAAATTCTTCATAACTAAAAATACAAATAAATGACTTAGTAGACAAGTGCACTATTGAACACTTCTACTAAGTACATAACGCATTTTTTCTTAAAAAATTTGCAAAGTTGGATTTTTGATTTAGCTTTGCAGCTCGTTCTTTATAGTACACTTATCAAGAAAGGTGGAGGGATTGGCCCTGTGAAACCTTAGCAGCCTGTATATTTTACGATATATAAGGTGCTAAATCCAACTCTATAAAATAGAGACAGATAAGACGGATTCGATATTTATAAAAAAACATATAAATCTCTTCCGCTTATCGGAAGAGATTTTTTTTTGCTCTCTTCCGATAATAGCATTTGCTAATTACTACACATTTTGAGATAAGGTATTTAATTGAAAAAAAATTTTTAAACCTTAAAATCAATTCAAAATGTTAAACAGTACAGAAATCTTAAACAGTATTCCCGTAGATCCATTAACAGGGTCAGTGTCTACACCCATTTACCAAACATCCACTTTCGAGCAAGAATCTCCAGGGGTTCACAAAGGGTATGATTATTCTAGAAGCAATAACCCAACTCGTAAAGTATTAGAAGATTTAATTGCTAAGCTTGAATATGGAACCGCTGGTTTTGCCTTTGCAAGCGGACTTGCAGCTATTGATGCAGTATTAAAACTTTTAAAACAAGGCGATGAAATTGTTGCCGTTGACGATATTTATGGTGGTGCATTTAGAATATTTACGCACATCTATCAAAAGTTTGGTATCAATGTTAAATACGTTGATGCCTGTGATGCAAGGAATGTAGCTGGAGCAATTAGTGCTAACACAAAATTAATTTGGCTGGAAAGTCCTACGAATCCAACCCTAAAAATTGCGGATATTGAACACATCGCTCGAATTGCAAAAGCTAATAATTGTTATTTAGTTGTTGATAATACATTTGCTTCACCAGTTGCACAAACACCTATAAAATTAGGTGCAGATATTATCATTCATAGTGCTACAAAATACTTAGGTGGACATTCCGATTTAATTGCTGGATTAGTAGTTGTGAATACACCAGAGTTAGCAGAACGATTAAAATTTATACAAAATTCATCGGGAGGAATTCTTGGTCCCTTCGATTCGTGGTTAGTTATTCGTGGCATTGAAACATTAGAATTACGTTATGCACAACACTCAAATAATGCACAAAAAATTGCTGAGTTTTTGGAGGCTCATCCATCTATTGAAAAAGTGTATTATCCTGGATTGACATCACATAAAAACCATGAGGTTGCTAAAAAACAACAAAAATATTTTGGTGGTGTATTGAGTTTTACATTAAAGTCGGATTCTAAAACAGAAGCCATTGCATTTCTAAAAAACTCGAAATATTTTAAGCTCGCAGAGAGTTTAGGCGGTGTGAAAAGCCTAGCCTGCTTACCTTCAGAGATGACCCACAAATCGATACCAGCAGAAATTAGAAGAGCATCGGGTATTTCAGATTCTTTGATACGACTTTCTGTAGGGATAGAGAACGTAGAGGATCTTATTAGTGACATTGCAGATAGCTTGGAGCAGGGGGCTGGGGGCGAGGAGCAAGGAGCTTGGAGTAAGGAGCTTGGAGTAAATAGCTAGGTGTAATGATAAATATTTAAAGAATTTAATGATTAAAGAAAAGAGGATGAAGAAGAATTTAACCTTAGGAATATTCGGATTTGGTTGTGTAGGCCAAGGCTTGTATCATGTTTTAAATGAAACAAAAGGTATTAAAGCCGATATAAAAAAAATATGTATTCAAGATATCAATAAAACAAGAACGATTGATAAAAACTTATTTACTGATAATAAATATGAATTGTTGAACGATCCTGAAATCGATGTAATTGTAGAGTTGATTAATGATGCCGATGAAGCGTTTAGCATTACCAAGGAAGCCTTAAAAAAAGGCAAGTCGGTTGTTAGTGCAAACAAGAAAATGATAGCTCAAAATTTACCAGAGTTAATCGAACTTCAAAAAGGAGGTAACTCATTTTTGTACGAAGGTTCTTGTTGTGCAAGTATACCAATTATCAGAAACCTTGAAGAATACTACGATAATGATTTACTCAAAGGGGTAGAAGGTATTTTTAATGGCACAAGTAATTTTATACTATCGAAAATTTTTGATGAGCAATGGAGTTTCGAACAAGCATTGAAATATGCTCAAGATCTTGGTTTTGCTGAGAGTGATCCAAGTTCAGACATTGAAGGATTCGATTCGAAGTTTAAATTGTGCATTATTTTACTACATGCCTTTGGTGTATATATTGAGCCAATTGATGTGTTTAATTTTGGTATAAATAGGTTAAATAATTTCGATATTAACTATGCAGTTAAAAACAACAAAAAAATAAAGTTAGTCGCTAGATGTTTTAAAAATAGCAACACCTTTTCGGCCTTTTGTCTCCCTCAATTAATTTCTCAAGATCATAAGTTGTATGATGTAAATAATGAATACAATGGGGTAATTCTTGAGAGTGCCTTTTCAGAAAGTCAAGTATTTATTGGAAAAGGAGCAGGGAGTAATCCTACTGGTTCGGCAGTGCTATCCGATATTGCTGCTCTGCGGTACGATTATCAGTATGAATATAAAAAAATTCAGCAACGAAATAATTTAGAAATGAAGGATGATAATGTATTAAAATTGTATGTACGTTATCCG
>JACCEA011655285.1_pt1 | contig 11809 bp, 9 predicted proteins | sample 7449851 | NCBI WGS metagenome assembly JACCEA01 (sample SAMN15323453, study PRJNA562643) | freshwater metagenome | isolation source: river surface water | place: USA:Blue River Watershed | collected 2017-08-18 | reverse complement strand
GACGTCGACGACATCGTCCACACTCTCTCCATTGACGGGGGACAGAGATCCGAGGGACATTGACTCCGAGAGAGAGTCTTTCAATTCGTCCAATAGATTCAACGCGAATCTCAGGAAATGACTGACAATCGCCTTCATCTGTTCAGACGAGAGTTCCCCATCGAACACTGACTGCATCGCAGTGCGTCGCTGTTCGACTTCGAATTGTCGTTTTTGCAACGCGTCGAGGAGGGACTCGGACATCGACGGAGAGAGAGAGGGAGTACGCGAGGCCTTTGGCGAGAGAGAGATCGGGATCGCATTCGCTTGTTTGAAATATGGCAATTGGCGTACGGGATACCCGCAGGCCTCCATATAGAGGACGACTTCCCTCGCGAGAAGAGAGAGAGACGCAGAGAGAGACGGAGTGGCGCAGAGTCTATCGACTATCAGAGTCACTAGTTTCTCTTCCAGTACTCGTCGTCCGCGCTTATTCACAGTCGCTTGTCGCACTATCCAGTCCCTCAATTCACTGAGAAACACGAGCACTTCCTCTATCGACAACGACATCGCCCCAGGGAGATAAGATGGAAAGGCGTTCTCCGAGAACGTTCTCAGAACAAGAGACAGTCTCGTCTTAGATACTAGACCGATTGGAGTGGTGGTGGACGTGCGTTCGTGCGTCTCGATGGGAGTGAGAGGGAAAGCAGGAGAGTGCGAGAGAGAGGGAGAGAGACAGTCGGAGACACAAACGGGAGAGTCTCCGCCAAAGCTGTCACTGTTCTTTTCAGAGAGAGAGACCGAGAGAGACGGAGAGACTGAGAGTAAGTCCTTCCACTCTCTCTCCCTCTCCATGTCCGTGCGTGAGTTAGTCCCTCCTATAATAAGAGGTACTTTGACTCTCAACGCTCTCAGTCTCTCTCTCTCTTCTCGGCGCAGTCTCTCCCTCTCTCTCGCAGACTCTCTCTCTCGCTCTTTCTCTCTCTCTATCTCGTCGTCGTACGAGAGAGAGTCTCTCTCGCCGTCGCTGTCCGAGTGAGAGAGAGAGTCCACGCCAGTCTCTGCCTCGGAGGGAGAGAGAGAGTCCGAGCGAGGACGAGAGAGAGACGGTCTCCCTCTCGGACCAACTGTACGAGTACCCCGTCTACGAAGAGAGAGAGAGAGAAAGCGAGATCCAGCGGAGGGACAAGTCTTGTCAGAGAGAGACACCGAACTACCCCCATTGGACTGTTGTTGCAACATGCGCTTCTTCTCTAATTCGCTCTCCATAGCGAGGAATGCAGAGGTGTTGGTCTTACGCTTCAGACAGTCCAATAGGTCTGGTCTATCGCGTTGGAAATAGTCGTGAGTGTAAATCCACGAAGAACGTTCTTTGCCAACTTTCTGTGATAGAGAGAGAGAGAGAGAGTCAGTATGTGCAATGTATGCATCTATGAGTGTGAGGTGTACCTTGAAATTGTAAAAGTTCAATTGTCGCACCAGGGATTGGAATCGGCTGTGACGAAAATACTTCGGAAGAACATCCCGTTCGAGTCCTTTTGGGTCTAAAACTTCAAAGGATAGTCCGTCTGAGAGAGAGAGAGAGAGAATCAGTTGATTGTCAAGAGCAACAATACCATGTAAACAAGGATACACTTACCTCTGTTCCAAACAATCATCTCAGTATTGTCCGAGTCACTCAACATGTCGAAGAGCTTCTTGGTAAATGGCAAGTTCTGTAAAGCGGTATTTTCGCCATCATCACTGCCATGAAAGTGGTTTTCACTCTCTCCAGAAGGTGAAGAGAGGTGGGATTGGTGGTGAATTAGAAGTCTGGTGTTCGCAGTCATTTCTAATGAAATTGTTCCAAAACATAGAACGCAGGAAGCTTTTAAAATATAAATCTTGTTATGAAAATGTATCTCTCTCTTTTACTTTCTAACGTAATTCTGTGTGAAAAATGCAGGAGAAAAATACCGTCAGTGAATATCCTAATTTGAGTGATGGTTAGAATGACGTACCTCTTGTGAATGTTCCGCGCGATTAAAAATAATTAAATCCTTTGGTTAAAAAATTTATTTCAAAGGATTTTCTCTCTTTATCGTGAGCGAAGAATAACACAAAGCAAACTTTAAAACATTTAATCCCAAAACCTGGTGCACTTTGTTGAAAATAATTAATTAATGCAATCGGAACATTCGGAACAAAGCCACGATGTTCGATAAATCGAACAACCCACCTCAAACTGCCTCAGCTCACTCCTGTTCGCCCAACTCCCGCCAACTGGGCGACATGTGCGTATGTCGGGTGAGGGGGTGATGTCATCACCACAACCACAAATCGTGACGTGTGCGTAAAGGTAACTGAAAAACGCGTTTATTTGAAGTAAAAATATCTTTTGCAAAGAGAAATATTTGGTTGAAAAAATCGGTTTTGAAAGAATTCAACACTGGTATTTTTATTGGTATCAAGGTGGATTGCAATGTAGTTCACAATTTTTCAAATGTGTGAGCGAACCCAACAGAATACCAGAAACTAAAAATGAGATGAATGCTAATGTTGAGCTGACCATCCCATCGGAGGTCTTGAAGTGTGTGCTATTCGATCACAAGGTTCCGGTGGAGTTGAGAGCAATTGTGTCATGCTTCTTGTATGAATCAATCACCGATAATAACATCCACACAGCAGTCGACATTTGGTGTCGAAGCGAAGGGGGCTGCATATTACGCTATGGACATATCAGCGAATGGGATACTTCGAAAGTAACAGAAATGAACGAATTATTCCGTGGTAGGATTCACTTCAATGAGTCACTATGTACTTGGGACGTGAGCAATGTCACCGACATGCGCAAGATGTTCTTCGGTGCCTCCAACTTTAACCAACCACTCCACACATGGAATGTGGGAAAGGTTGCTTCAATGAAGGGTATTTTCTTTCAATCGTGTAGATTCAACCAATCGCTGAATGACTGGAATGTCAGTAATGTCACTGACATGTATGACATGTTTAATCGCGCCACAGACTTCAATCAACCATTGCACCAGTGGAATGTTTCCAAAGTGACAGATATGAGTAGAATGTTCTTTCTCGCCACATCATTTAATCAACCTCTCAACGATTGGAATGTTTGCAGTGTCACTAGTATGAAGCGAATGTTTATGGGTGCGAGACTCTTCAACCAGCCCCTGAATGCCTGGGATGTGTCACATGTCACTACGATGAGTGCTATGTTCTATGAACTATCACATTTCAATCAACCACTGAATGATTGGGATGTTTCCAATGTAATAGACTTCTCACACATGTTTTCGAATGCATCTAGTTTCAATCAACCCTTAGGCCAATGGAATGTCAGTGTGAGCACAACTATGACTGGTATGTTCTGTGATGCCACCGCTTTCAATCAGCCACTGAATACTTGGAATGTATCAAAAGTCATCAACATGGATGAAATATTCAAGAATGCTGTAAACTATAATCAGTCGCTGAGTAATTGGATTATATTACAAGGAACAAATATTTGATGGTTCTTGTTCTCACATTAAGGAATTTCATTATAAAGAAGTTGTCGTTATACCATTATGTTGTACTCTAACTGGTGCGAATTTCAAAATTAGAAAACTATTTCTTGGACCACACCTCTAAATAAACATGGCAAAATGTCATTCACCATTGAAAAGAGGACGTTATCCAGCGATAGCCCGAGCGTGAGTGAGATAGAGATAAATTGGGAGTTAGATTTAGTCTATTATGGGAAAGTATAGCATTTTATATGCACAAATGTACATCTAGGAATGATTGATCATAAGAAAATTGTTTTCTAACGGAATGAATTTTAAATTACCAACAATCACAAAAGTCTTTACAAGAAGGAACATCCCTAAAATAAAGCAAATGGTATCGATTTGTTAGTATCACTTCCATCACTTTTTAGTAAGAACAAACATGGTCTATGAACTACAAAAAGCATAACATGAAATGGTTACAAAACACGCGTTTTTATCAACCCAGTCCACTCCATCAAAGCATTCGCCGTACAACAAAAAACTATTTATAAAGAGAGCGCCTTTCAGGTCACAACTAACGTCACAAAGTCATAGATGAAACAAATATTAGTCTATTTGAAAAACTATTACTGCAGGTTCTCATTTCAGTAAAACACACTTCTTCAAAAGGCCTTTAACGAAACAAATGAGAACTCCACAAACACAACACAATCTCACCTTTTCTCCCTATCAGCCATGAGACACATCAATTACCTTAGAACTTAGCAGTAACGCCTCCGACTTTAAGACCACCATCAGCTGCCATTTGCCTTTGTCTGTGCACAAAACGATTACGACTTTCACGCAAGGTCACGTGTTCATCAAATCTTGGTGATGGGGTTTGTAAGATCCCATGCAAAAACTGCCACGACCCAAATCCAAGGAAAAATAAGAATGGGCCCAAACGATAGGTATCATAGTCTTCCTCGGTCATTAAGAATTTGTGGCCAGCAATGCCATTGGTATGCCAACGCGAAGCAACTGCAACAGTAGTCTCAGTTACATTCTTAATAGCATGCCACCACCATGGTGGGTTGAAGAGTACATCACCAGGGTTTAATACAGCAGAATAAACAGGGCAATATGCGAAGAGTGGGAAAGCAGCTGTATTATACTCCAATGGCCATAGACAAAATGAGAAATTTGCAGCTTTTCCAAGAAGAGTTAAGGGATAAGCAAGGTAAGTGTCATATGGATCAACAAACCACCAATGTTTCTTGCCATCAATTTGATAGAACATGTTGTAAACTGCGGCATGGTGGAATGGCGTACCGGTACCTTCACGTCCGATAAAAAATTGTTCATAACCAATCTTCATCTTAAGGTATGGTTCAACACGAGCATATTCAAACAAATCGCTATAAATATAATGAGAAGAGCTGATCAGTGGACAGTAAATGGAAGGGAGGGGAGGGGAAAGGCTTACCGAATAGCAGGATATTTATTGAATAAAACCTCTGAATTGTGCAAATAGATCGCTGGATTATTGACTTCTTTCAATTTACCAGGATAACCATCGAGTTCCTTCTTAGTTAAGAAGACATCTTCTTCACCATACTTGTTCAATACAGAATCCCAGTTGAGTTTTTTTAGAAGGTCAGTGTTATCCATGAATCCACGTAAGATAACGGGATGAGGACGAGCAACGAAAGTCTTGTGGAAGGTTTCAGGGTCGCCGTTCTTCCAATCATATTCAGGAATGGGAATCTCACGATCAGCAGAGGTGAAACCAACAGCCTTGAATTGATTGATCAATCGTTGACTGAGCCAATCATGAATGCAGTTCATCAAACTCAAAATTCCAGTATAGGTCATGATCATGTAAATGATAGGAATTTCACGTGCACAAGCGGAAATAACCCAAATCCACATAAAACCCACCTGTGTGATAGTATCATATTTGGGAGCATTTTTGGGTCTCCATTTGGATGGATAAGCAGTAATCGCACCAAACAAAGGCTTGAGTCCAAAGGCAGACTCAAAGGCATAACGAATACGAATACCTATCTGCAAAAAAATGGCATGAAGGGGATGACGTCGTGGTTCAGTACCGATTGACATTTTTTAATAAAGGCCAAATGAATTTTTTGAAAAAAAGTAAAGCACAAAAAAGGAGCACAAAACAAGGAAGTATTTGGAAATTGATTGGGCGGCAAGAACAAGATTCGTTGGCTTCCACTACTTTGTTGAGGTCTCACTACATTCAATTGTGTGGTGGAGGCTGTAAGTTTTGAAATATGTTGAATTTTGGGGCATTAAAATGTAATAAGAAAATGGATGAAAAAGTCTATATAACTGCTCGTTTCTGTAAAAAACCAGGAAAATTAGTAATTGAAGCAATGGGTTGGGTAGTACCTTCAAACATTAGACGGATTGTTTAATTTGATAGCAGTGCGAGCTTAGACCTCTTGCCATAAGCTATTGATTTGTTGTATACAAAGAGACTGTTGCGCTATGCGCGTAGAGTACTTGATCCAGCGCTGTACTGTCTTCAACCGTAAAAATATGTTTATTAATCCATCCAGTTATAATCAGTCTTTAAAGTGGACTCATGGTTGATGCTTTGAGGTAGCATAGCGACTAGAACATAGCGAAAGTAGAGATACTGATATTTTAACTTAATCTCTACCACAACTAAACTGATGTAGAAACTATGTAACAAGCAATCTAATTATCTATCAAATCATCGCTGTATCCAAAACGTGCCAAGTAATGCCAAACTTTCTTGATATCCTGCGGATCATTGTGTGGTACTCTCACTGCTTCACCCACTATGAGGGGATCTATGTAGCTGTCTCTCGCTAAAACACTGCCAAGGTCCACAAACTGTTGACCTCGATAGTGGGGATACTGCTTCATCACATCTACTGATAGTCTGTAGCCTGCATGCCACTCTATCGGACAAGGCAACTTCTTAGCAGCCTCTTCTACTTCAGTCCCCCGATAGCATGGATCCAGTACAAGTGCTTCAATGTCACGACTGACCACTACCGGTCCATGTATGTGTGCTTCGATGTAATCGTCAAGAGGATCACGAGTACTTCCTTCACTATAGTCAGCAACAGCGAGTGAAATCAATCGCCGACACGATTCACTGACATCAGCAAACCGATTGTTACTCACAGTTTCAATATCACAGGGATGAACCGCTGCTACAGCAAAGTCTGTTGGTTCATAGACACTGTCTGGATAACAAAACGTCGTCCTTACCAGCATATGTGGACGCAATCGAAAGTGAGCGGATCCAAACCTTGGTGATGCCCCTACAGGTTTGTGAAGGTAGTTCAGCCCTCCATAGACTGGACGCTCACTGCCTGGTACTTCGTCGTAGGCTCGTCCGAAGATTCGACTCTCCCATTCCCATCGCTTTCCACCAGGAAATGCTGACAATCCGCCGTTACTCGTACCTGTCACAAACTGTGAAGCATAAAGGTCATCCTTTGCCATTGCTTCAAGAAGTAGTTGGCCATTAGGCAAGAGACGGTCAGGGTGAAAGTTCAATGTCACTGCCATTCTTCGTGTGTCAATGATTTTGAATGAGGATAGCAGTTCGTCGTCAGTTCGACTCTTGATCGCTGACAGACTTGCCACATGATCGATTGCCTTTTTTTGGGAAGTCGACAATATAACCTCCATATTAGGACCAAACTGATGCCATCATTGTACTGTCATCCCAATCAGCAGTTTCTGCCTTCCCCTTCCTATTACTACACTCAGTCAAAGTTCCCCCTATTTGTCTATTTCCTACAGTTGTAAGGATAGATATATATACAATTGTAAGCGTTTCTATCCGTTCCCTCCCAGCATGGCTGTAAGAATTTGATCAACTGCGCGCTCCACGCACAGAATAAATACCCTACAATCTTAATTAAAAACTCAGAAGGCAAGAATGGGAACCAATCAATCGACTTCTGAAGTATCTGCCTTTGATTTCTCTGTGTCTAGACACACCGTGACGTCAGGCGAATGCGTGGATATCCAATACAATACCCGCAAAGAGACAGACTTTCTTCCAAACACCACCTTCCTTGAAGTTGTTACCGACTCGTATGCGGAAGAGATATTATACTCTGAAGAGTTGATATCCCCCAAGAAGACGATCTCGTTTCGACTTCCCCACATTCAGGGTCAGGTTATTGCTCGGATTATTGATACTACCGTGTTAGAAGACAATGGCAAACCAAAGATACTTTGTATTGCACGGATTACGGTGACTAAACCCGTCATTATCCCACCTATACCAGTGGATATGAGAGGTGTGAAGCTTTCCCTGCGTGGTATCCCTTTCTGCGATAATCCGCAGATAATTGATATCTCACGAGAAGGCGGTGTTCGCTCTCATGATTATATCGAGTTCCACAATTCCACAGGTCGAGTGACATGGAACTGGTGTGAAGGTAAGACACATATTGACTTTGGCATACGCACCTCTCTACAAGATGAGCAAGTGACGATCAAGTTCTACGAAGAAGGTCGTACATTCTCTGCCGGAGTAATGCTCGCTGAGATGAAGTACACATTACGCAATCCCGTTCAAGAAATGAGACTCTCCGCACAGAGACTCGAGATACAAGACACTCTCACTGTATCTTACAAGATGGAACATATGCCAACGAACTGTATGTTGATTGGAAGATGTCATGGTGTGCGTATATTCATATATTCAGTGTCATTGATGGAAGGTACGTGTGACATCCCAATGCCTAGATTGCCTGGAATATTCGAAGTTGCTTGTATTGCCACTCAACAAGGAGAGAATGAACTCGCAGTACACAAGATGACAGTAACCGATCAACATCATCGTGCGAGTGTGACATTGAATGTGCGTGGATATGCGAAGGACCATCGAATCATCACGTTGAGACCTGGTCAACGCTTTGATGTCCAGGCGACTGGGACTCTGTTGAATGCGGCAGACGAAGTCGTCATTGTTGAAGCGAAGAATCTATTCCAACCACCTTCTCATACATCCCTTGCCTTTGCCTTGCAACAGAAAGAGATAGGTGAGTATGGTATGTGTTCTCTACAGGTTGCCAAAGAAGGCATGTATCACGTATGTCTAGCTTTGGTACACGATCGTGCCATGTTACTAGGGGATTGGTGTACAGTGATCGTATCCGATAGAGTCGGTGTAAACTCTCATCCAGTGCCAATTGAGCCTATTCCCTCTGTACCTCTGCTATCTATGCCCGTTGAGACTGAAAGGTGTGATGTACCGCCATCTGCAGGATTTATCTGTGCGATTTGTTTAGATAAAACTGTATGCATGAAGTTTGATCCTTGCAAACATGTATGTACTTGTGAAGGATGTTGTCAACTAATTGCTAGTAGAGGGATTCATGCATGTCCAATTTGTAAACAGGAAGTGAAATCGTGGGAAAAGGTTTTTCTAGCATAAATACAGGGTGTATGTTGTAGCAATAAGAACAGTTTCTATTTTAAATACAAATATGTCAGACTTAATTATTAACATATACTTCTATCTTTAACGACACATCACAATATATCCTATCTACAAATATTCCTATCATACTATAAGACTCACAACTTAAAAATAATTAATAAATACCAAAAATATGAGTAGAATTCATATCAATACAAATCTGTTTCATTGGGAATGGTGTGTCATATAGTTGACAAGGTGAAGTAAAAATATCATCGCCATTCATTCTTACTAGACGTTCCTGCTTTTGCCGCCACGGCACGACGGCGACTATCATAGAATGAATGGGTAAGCCACTGTGCATCCATCGGAAATAGTTAACGTACTTACCCATTTTGATCTTCTTCCGCTTGAGCAGTTTCTCTTTCAGTTGCTTCGGCCGCTTCATCATACAGGACATAGAATCCACCAAGCATTGCCCCATTACTACTGGATGGGCCAATAGAACTATTTAGAGACGCGGCAGCATGATTCAACAGAGACTTGCACGTGCTGGATAGAGCGAGTATGAGAACGTCCGGTAATAAAATTCAATAACATAACTTACTCAGGGATATGACTGGGGATACCCGCCGCAACAATATTGTAGATATCTCTCAATAGACTTAGTTTAAGAATGCGATCAGACTCTGTAGTAGTAGAAAGAGAGGGAGAGGCATTGACTTCGACTAGCCATGGTTTGAGATCCGCATCGATAAGGATATCATACCCATAGCACTCAAAGCAGTGTCGATCATTGATCATCACATTCTGTACTGATTTGAGACTGTGAATAATTAACTGATCCATCGCTTGGAATAATCTGTGACAAAGAGATGAAGATATTGAGACGATAAAATGATGGCTAATGCGCGTACCTATTACTGGCTTCGAGACCGTAGACTTGTTCGACGTACAATCGCAGATTCTAAGCGTGAGAGAGGTAAAGAAAGTAAATAATACATTCCGTACAAAGATAACCACATTAATACTTACCCTAACATGCCATTTGCCACCATGTTTACTATTGTAATCATCATTATGTTTCTGAATCGCCACATTAGTCAAATGAATGAATGGATTGTCAATATCAGTGTTATCCGTGTTATACTTCGCATTACAGAACCGTGCAAACCCATGCACATATTGATATGCCTTCAATGGACGATAGTTTGTTACTAACACATAGATACGCAAGTCAAACTTCTTTCCACCGACAAGGAGTGGATTTTCAATGTAGCGAGAGATCACATAAGCTTCCTTTAATGGCATCGTTGCCCAACGACTCTGCGTCGACCATTTCTTGATTTGCGCGAGTTTATTGATAATAAAAATACCTTTTCCTTGTGAACGCGATGTTGGTTTCATAATCCACATGGTATTGGGATTGCGACGGAATTCTTCAACAAAGAGAGAATAATCTGCAGGCAACAAGTACGTGACAGGGACGAAGTCAGATAGACCTGGAGCAGAGGAGGAATCTTTTGCGAGATCTTTCAAATAGCGCTTGATATTCTTAACCATAAGATCTTTGCGAGTGAGTTCGAAGTGGTTTGGGTAATGATTGATGATTCTAGATGAGACGATGAAATTTGTCAGTGAATATCCAGATAAAAAGAGCCAATTACTCACTGCATCTCATTCAGACGATATCCACTGTCAGGATTAAAAATCTGCTTCACCGTTCCAACCGATGCCCAATAAAAGTTCCAATCAGGGTCAGAATCTGCTGCACGAAGCCATCCCCTTCGATCAAAGTTTAATGTGACCACACCTTTCTCTAGGTCCGTCTTCCATTTCAAGCGAGTTGTGACAGGCATAGTGGCATTCAAGAAGTCGTCAACGTTACAGATGATCCACAAGGAATTAAAATATAATGACTCACCACAAGAGAAAAACCGTTGATTTTCAAATCCACCTCTTCAATTAGTCATATAGGGATAGTTTCGGAGAATGTATCTTCTGTGGGTCGCCAAAAGTTGATCAGTGAAGAAAATAACAGGAATTATAATTCAAAATTAAGAGTTCTTCCCGTGGTTAGAAAAATTGGATATTGTTATTGAATATTCACGTACTGATTGTGTTATCAACCACACTGTGTTTCGTGAGAGAGAACTTAAGGGTTTGGAGAAAAGATGCGACGGAGAGGGACATCGAAGCCTCCACCTTCCCAATGGCGGTCATTCGATCTCTATCTCTCATCTTTTGTAATCACTCTCGTCCTCCTACTTTCTCTTCTAACTACTACAACTGCTATTGGTGATGCTTCTTCACTGTCTGAGTTTTATCCTCCTCCACTGACTCTGCCCACTCTCTTCCCAGAATCCTCCTCTCTGTACGACTCAAACGCCGACTCTTACTCAACGACGAGCAATGGACAGCATCGTTCTTTACTAGCCTTTCCTACGCATCAACCTACAGTACCCGCACCCAAGACAAAGCTCCCCACCGCTGAATACAATGCTCTGGAAGATTTGTACACTGCCACTAATGGTGGGACTTGGCGATGGCGACGCGATCCTCAACACGGTATTCCATGGAACTTTGTCAACCCATTAAAGAATAACCCCTGTACGGATGGATGGGCTGGTGTAGCTTGTGATTGCGATATCATCGCTTGTCATGTTGTCAAACTCAATCTGACGCATCACAACGTCACTGGACACTTGCCAATGAGTATTGGAACATTCACTAGACTCGAAGAACTCGATTTCTCACAAAATAGCATCGGTGGGCCTTTACCAATCACTATCAAATACATGTCAAATATTACTTCAATTGATTTGACCAGTAATTTCATAAGTGGGACAATACCAGAAGAGTTCTTTATGAATTTCACTCGTATTGAGACGGTCAGATTCGGTGCAAACAAGTTCGACGG
>JACCEA010183937.1_pt1 | contig 11814 bp, 7 predicted proteins | sample 7449851 | NCBI WGS metagenome assembly JACCEA01 (sample SAMN15323453, study PRJNA562643) | freshwater metagenome | isolation source: river surface water | place: USA:Blue River Watershed | collected 2017-08-18 | reverse complement strand
CTGTGAGTCTTTCGCCAAAGATATATTTCAGGAAGCCATCTTATCGATCTGTCGTATTGTTTCAAATAGGGAAGGGACATCATTGGAGAGCAGACGAATCAAACTAGTTGAGGAAGTTGGATAAGATAATTTACATATTAAAACTGATTTCATTATCTTCAAATGTATCTACAAATACCAATACAAAGAATAAGGAATCTTTTGATATTCGCACTATTGTTGTTGCTCACACCAAAGAAGATACGGAGAACGTGTTTCAGTTCCTAATTAATCTTCCGGTTCGAAGATATACGGTTCTTCTTCCAAAGAGATACCACGAAGTAAATTTTGAGCGAGTACGGGATACGTTAAGGAAATGATTTTGACAATTATAACAGGAAGTAAACGGAAAATTAGTAAATAGACTACCACTAAAACATATTACTTGTTCGACTTCTGCTGGTAAATAAACTGCTTGTGGTTTTTTCGCCTTTGCAAAAACAAGCTTAGCCAAAGATTGGCATATATAATGAAGGAAAGTTGCTGTTGATCTGGTCTACATGATGTTGCATGAGGAGGTCTATATACTGGCAATAGTTCTTCAACACTATTGGGTATCGTAATTAGAATATTATCTCGCCGATATATAAAAATGTAGTTCGAAAAGTTATGCTTTTTCTTTTATTGACAAAATCACCTTTGAATAGCAATCAATTTCATGTTGTCAATCGATGATGATATATTGTATGATCATCAGCACCATATACTACTACTTAAAGAAAAGGTTTAGCGATATAATAGGAGTTCAGTGATGATTGAACGCTGTATATTCTCTTGGATCTGAGTTAGATGACAATTCTTCTTAGATTGTACGGGTTGAATCTTCACAATAGAGATAACAATGCACAAAAATAAGCCAACACTGAACGACCATATGGAAGTACTTATTTCACTAGTTGGAAAATCGAAATTTCAATTGCTGAGTATGCCAGATGATTTATTTTAATTGTTACAATATTGATTTGCCAAATCATGTTCCACCTGTTAGAGCCTTACGTTATTTTATTAAGGGATAGTATTAAAACAATACTACTATGTGACTGTGCGAGATGGGCCAGACGGGCGGAGGTTGAGATCCGCATTCACAATGATCCCAGAGTCACATACAAAAGGCGAAGGCAAGCAGCAGGCGGCACCGCCGGCCGCAGAGCACAGCAGTCATCATGCCCACACCACCACACAACACACGTTGGACGTGTATGTGTACACCCCATACCACATAGTGTACCATCATGTAGTGCGCCAACTGATCACTCGTGATTGGTCGCCATTCCATCCATATTCAATCATAGTGGTTGAAAAACTATGGAAGTGGATGCTGTTTGGAGAAACACAGAAGCAGCGATATAATGGATTCAAAATCAACCAAATGCGATGTGTGTGAGAAAGAGTTTCCAAGCAAAACACAACTCTTCAAGCACTTGGCTGTTCACGGCTTTGAGAGCAAAGATTCGAAGCCGACGAAGGTCGTGGTATTGGTTGGTTGGCTCTCAGAAGTAACAATTGATGATAATGAATGGATTAGTGAACAATCTAACGAAAGCCATGAGATCGACGTAACCTCTCAAAGAGTAGAAGACGAGTTATTTCGGGCTCTATATTTGGTCGAGAACAATGTTGATGTTGTTCCTCCAGGGGTAATTATTGAGCGACCAAGAGGCTTTTCTCGAGGGTTAGGTTCATTGCAAAGGAATTCACTTGTATTCGGTTCTGAGGCTACCTGCCATGGACAATGTGATACGTTATGTTTTCAAGTGAAATCGTTCGCATCGATTGGAAAAGATGCCTGGAAGATGAAGATGAACGAAAAGCTTTCTAGATATGTTATTATCCACGAAGTTTTTATTCTCTCTCCAGCTGCTGCTCCTCATTTCAATGCTGAGAGTGACTGTACGCAGCGCAGATATGAGTATATATTCCCATTGCGTTATATTTTGCCCGCAAACGCAGCTTTACCCCCTGAGCCGATTATTCGCAAAAGGAAGAGTGAGATGCATGGAAATTTACCCAAAACTAGCAAGTTGGGAGCTATGGATCAACGATTTCCGGCCGATACGGATGAAGGACAAATTAGAATCTGCTTTTTTCGTAAAATGAAAAGAATCTTCAAGGTGCTGGCTGGGAAAAAAAGGTTTCATAATTTCGTCACCGGTGGTGCAGCTCCAGCGGATTCTTGCGTTATGAGGAAACTTGACCGAATTTACCACAAGGAAATATTAACTATGGATGGGGAGGATTGGGTTGTATTTAGTATTTCAGGAGATGCTTTTTTGAAAGGACAGGTTCGCAAACTCATCGGATTGACACTTGCTATTGCGTTAGATGTATTTCCATTAGAATATCTAGACTCGGTTTTTGAGGGTGATCAAATTTATGAAATACCTTCTGTTCCAGGCTGGGCGATGTATCTCGCTGAGTGTCGATATGCTCGCTGGGAAGCAAAATACTTGGAATTTAAATTAGATCCTCGTAGAGAAGAGGAGTGTGGCAATTGTGAGCACATCGATTTTTGGACCGAAGGCATTCATCGCCACATTGCTAGTATTGCTAGAAGGATAGGATCTGGATGGATGCAAGACTTTTTGGGAGAAGCGCATGCAATTCGTAGAAGATATGAAATTGTTCAGACTTTGAAATATAGGGGTCGCATCGGCCTTGAAGACATCTATGAGAGAAAGTTCGGTAGCAATGCATTAGAACAAGCGAGAGTGGTCTATGACGAAATGGGAACTGTTTTTGCACAAATAAAGGCTATGTTGGAGGAAAAAAAGGAACAAGAAAAGAAGAAATTGGAGGTTGAATGTAACTCTATTACTGAAAATTTCGAAGTTGCGGTGGAGTATGCTGAGCAATATCAAGCTTGCTGTGCAAGTCGGCGCACCGGAAATAACGTAGAATATCAACAACGTGTTGCAAGATTATCTTTTATCGATGTCCCCAAAGAGATGGATGATGTTCCAACTGTATTTGCGAAAGCACTGTATTTACTCCGAGAGGCTGATCGATCTCAACTTTGGCCCTCAAGCAGCACTGGGAGACAACAGGTTATAGCCACGACTACACTACTCGAGTTGGGTGGCAGGGGTGGGTCATTTAGTGTGGGGGCGTTACCAAAACATTTGGTTCAACCGAAAGGCAATATTATTTTTCCTGGTAAGAATTCGTGTCAGTTGAGTATGAAAGCTTGGATAAAATGTTGTGTTTGTAGAGCTGATGAAGGCATGTTTTCAATTAGAGAAGGCATTGATGCCGCATCGGCCACCTTCTGCTACAATTGCCATCAATCGTCATGCCGAATTTTTGCCACATCGTGACAGTGGTGCTGGCGCTGGACAAACAAAGAGTTTGATTGTTGCATTGGGCGCTTTCAGTGGAGGAGAGATTGTTGTGGACCATATTCCACATGACATACGCTATCGTCCGTTAGAATTTGACGGGTGGCAGAGTTTGCATTACACGTTGCCCTTTATTGGGGAACGTTATTCTTTGGTTTGGTTTACTCCATTGGGTTTGTCAACAGATGATATGTGGTGGTGGGATCAACCTGATATGTAGTCCCTCCCTACGAAATCAAAATAGTATGCTTGAACCTTACATCTTTGGGTTGAATAAGCAATAAGTTATTTTTGGTGCAATAGTTCAATAATTAACACTATAAACAATACTATCTACAAATTCCACAGTTATCCATTGGACCCTAGTGATCCATCATCGATATATGATGGTAGAAAGGCACCTTGATCATATTTCATCTTATTAATCAATGCTTTTAGTTTAGATTTCTTCGAAGATTCTCCCCTGCTACCTGGCATTTGCACAGCAGATTGATCATTATTAGGCGTGAGAGATTTTGATTGTCCATTGGGCATACTTCGCTGAGAGATTGTAAGGGACATGGACATTTCACTTTCTATCGATGAATTTCCATCCACTTCAATGATGTGCGAGCTAGAAAATGAACCAACAGGTGGAAGACCTCTGTGATGCAACTTAGATAATAAGATATCACATATGCGATTTCTATGATTACATACTTACGTTTCAGATGGTCTGGGCACGATAGTGTTCATTAATGTAGCTTGTTCATCAAACACAATAGGATTGGTAGATGCATCTATGGACTAATAGGTACCATTAAAAAGGTTACTTGATGACCTAAAATAAATTCTCACTGGTGAAAACGCTATTCCGCCCTGAATCCATGACTCCAGAATTTTGATTCGATTAAACACAGCTGCATTTGCATGGCGCAATTGGGACTTTATTTCTGTAAAATGATGAACTCTCAGTTAATGACATCAGCAAATATAATTGATTACCATCCGCCATAGATTTCATCACTCTCTTTTCGTCATCCAATATCCTTTCAAAGTAGTGATATGGAATCATTAAAAAAGTTGTGGCAGTCTCGAACACCAAGTTCAATTTATATAGGAGTCCAACGTTTGCCAATACTCTTTTAACGCATTTTACACCACTTTTGCGACCCGTTGTTTGCTTCCGATTGTTCAGCTTATTACTTACACTAATGGATGAAGAAATAGAGTCCAAGCTATTCTGAGACTGCAGGGACAATTCAGAATCAGCTCGCAAAAGTTTCGGCGGAGAGTTTGGACGTGATGGAGTAATTGTCATTTGAGAAGGCAAGGTTTTCGCAAGCACAGGATTAGACTTAGATGTTGGCATAGTGAATACTTCTTTTTCAGGTTCTTGTTCGGGGATACCGAAATCATGACATTCATCCAAAATGAAAAGGATGGAACCTGCGTTAAATTGCATGATTGGCATTGTGCAAGTCTATATAGATAGTATGTTCCAAGTGACCACAACGCTAGCTTACCGTCACAAATGAATACAACTTACCTTAATAACCATGGGCTTACGTCCTTTTCGTTTACAACTTATTTTATGATCACCCCCACCTCTATTAGCTTGGATTTCGACCTTAATGCCTCCTTCAATAATAACAAAGACGTTCAACGGATCAAATTTCTTGATGTTGATTGATTGTCCACGATCGAATTCCCGATAGAACTTAAAAGCCGACATTCTAGAATTCTTTGGAACTAGCCTATAGGCATCAAGGAAAGAGAAGAAATGCTTATTTACGAGATTTCTAGTACGTAAATAAACTTTCACGTAGAACTTATCATCGTCGGTCATTTCCTCCCAACTCAATTCAGCAATTTTGGCATATTCTACTTTATCGACTTTCTCCTCATGTATATCTCCACCAAATACAAATTTGCACATATCATATAAGCTGAGACGTAAATAAGAACCACGATGCATCTTAGCAAATATCACCCGGTCGTTTAACACGGTATCTCCACTAACATCGGCATAATATTGCATGTTGCCTAGCACCTCTTTAAATAACTCAGCATTACCGAACATTTCTCCTGGACCTAAAATACGTTCTTCTCCATCAAAACCTTCTTTTACTTCAGCAGTACCGGAGAGAATTATGTAAATAGCAGCATTATCTTTAGTTGATATCATTCGCAATTGCCTCGACTCGGAAACTTCTTGCAATACCATACATTGAGCTGCTCTGGCTTTGTCTTCATCGCTCAAAGATTCCCAAAAGCCCATATTGGTGAAATCAGTGTTAGACTTCAGATAATCCATGGTTCTCTCCAAGAATATAGGATCACTCATCAACTTCGGATTCCGCTTGGCTTGAATGAGGATAGACTTCATGCCCATAAAGTCACGAAGTTTTTGCAACAACTTCACCTTGGATGTTGTCTAAATCAATGAAAAGCATCAATTTTATTGTTTCAAAAAAAAAAGATTCATTTCGCTCACCGTTATGATCACCTTTCCAGTTGCAGCATCTAATGCCATGGTTTCTTGCAATAGATTCTACGATGCTACCAATGTTCCTTGTTTAAAATTTGTATTGACAACGAAAAGATCAATTTGTAATGAAGATCAATGTTCATGTGCCAGTTATAAACTTTACAGGCATATCAAAATAATGCACGATCACCCCACAACGAACGAGTAAGCCCCATAAAATGCATAGTAAGCCTAAGTAATTAAAAATAAAGCAATTGATAAAAATAAAGCCCTGCTGAGCGCAGCGACAGCGCGAAACGGCACCGCGTCCGCGTCTCTCCCTATTGGGTTGTCTGTGTGTGTGGCCTTCATTTTCGAATTTGGCTGATTGCTGGCGGGATTTCCAATTTTGGGTAATTTCAATAATACTTGTAATACTTCTATATAGAAGTAGCTCCACGTTCTTAGTACCACTCATTTCATCTTTTTCCTGTCGTCAAAACTGCATCATGAATGACCTTCAAGGGAGTTCCCTCAATTATGATAAGGGCAGGTTGCAAAGTGAGATATTTTATCTCATTGTCAAACATTTACGATCATTTCCTGATCTGAAAAGTTCAGCGGATGCATTAGAAAGTAAATTGGTGAGTTCAATGAATCCAAAAATGAATGTCGTTGATCTCATTTGCAAACAAGCTTCATCTAGGTGCCTTTGGAATGTCATTTGATTGGACAGGTGCCTCCAAACAAATGACCACCGCTGATATTGAGAAGACATATCCCATGGTTGCAGGTGACCAACTTATTCAGTTGCTTCGTAGAGAAAGTTTTTCCACAAAGGAAACTCCCCATTCAACATCTTTGCTGCGAGTTAATGGAATCTTCGACCCCAGCAATGCGGAGCATCGAAAGGTGTACACTGATGCATCGAAGCAGCTTGCATCATTGTTGACACAACTACATGAGAAAATCGCTTCGTCTAAAAAAGCAAAAGATTTAAAACTATTTATTGAAAAACGTTTGAAAAATAATTTTAGTGATGTTCATGTTGAAGCGGATGCGGTAATCGATGTTGCCATCGACCTTACTCATGATGAAATGGATCTTTCCAACGATGTGGTACTGTATCTGAAGCAAATTGGTAGTACCAAGCAAGTGGCAAGACTGGAAAAGCAAATTGATGATCTGGAGTTGAGCAATAGATCCATACAGAATCAAATTCGAGACATTGTCGCAGAACTGACAGTACTTGGATGTCGGGTGGCTCCTGTTTCCAGAAATCATGTTGACTCTACAATCGGTTTTCTGCGTGCAAGAGATTGTGGGTTTACATCGCTTCGACCAGAGTCGCGTGGAAGAATTGGTTACTCTGCTGCGCCCAGTGTTGTTGTTATCAGGAATCGATTATTGGCTAATTACAAATTGCTCTATACTATTAGTGGTCACATGATGAATCCTGCCTATTGTTGTGTTTTTGATCACACCGGAAATTTCGTTATTACTGGAGCTGATGACTATCTTGTTAAAATATGGGATGTTAATAACGGAAACTTAGTCAGGACATGTCGAGGACATATGGCATATATATCGATCATTGCTGTCAGTCCAGATAATTCCTTGTTTGCATCCAGTTGTACGAGTGGAAGTATCCGTATTTGGCGTTTAAGTGATGGCATATGTCTGACTGTCTTGCAGCACAAGGCTATGGTAAATTGGATGAAATTCGACCCTTCTTCATGCACCCTCGCCAGTGGGAGTGACGATGGTCATTGTATTGTATGGGATTTAAGCAAATGCTTATCTCCAGATTGCACGGCTATTCCATTATTGGATAAGTTGCTGGTTCAGAAAAATAAAGGTCGTCGTATCTATCCGAGTCAAACTGGAGCCTCAATAGACGTGTGCAGCCCATCAGATGAAATCCGATCAATTCTCTTTCGGCCATTTGTTGGATTGTATGATTGGAGCACAGAAAAGGAGGCCTTGAGTAGTTTGACGGAATCTCCAATTGTTCATGAAAATTCGCGAAGTATGCTTCCCCTTCCACATGTTTCAGAGAGGTTACCTCATTTGAGCTCTCTCAATGAACCGCGAAGAGTACTATGTTTAGATATTGCTACAGTCGGTAACATTATGGTTACAGGATGTGAAGATGGCGTTGCACGCGTCTGGAAGTTTGGCGAAATTGAATTATGTGAAAGTTTGGATGTAAAATATCCATTGCGTCAACCCAGGCGCCCTCTTGAATCATTGTTGCATCAAACAAAAGAAAACTGTAGTGCTGTTGATAAACCTGTCTGGGAACGATTTGAAAAGCATCTATTGATGAGACTAGAGGGGCATGCTCAACCCATAACAGATATTCATTTTAATAGTCTGGGAGATCGAGTATTGACTGGAAGTTCGAAAGGTGGAGTTCGAATCTGGAGTTTGTCCAAAGATTATGTGGAATCGCTGCAACTTGTTCTTGACTTGGCCGAAGAAGATGAGCAGCAACCGATGATGATGAGTAGAGGTATGAGACGTTCAAATTCAGGACGATGGAACCTCAGTGTCCACAATGTTTGCTGGACTTGTAATGATCTCCGGGTTGTTACTCTTCAGAGTGTTCCTTCCCTTGGAAGTGGTAATGACTTGACTGTTCCTACTCGTTTGAAGGTGTTTGATTCCATCACTGGAGAACTGCTGCGCATTATCCGCAATGTTAGTTCTGGTCCTTCAAAGTGTCTTGTCCCTCATCCTATCGAAGCGCATATTATTGTAACAGGTGGAGATGACGGAATCATAAATGTTTGGGATGTCGATGCTGAGGAACGATTGTCTCAAACTAAGCTCGATATTATTATCAACGACCAGAATAAATGTGCAAATATAGTGGATATCAGCATTGCACCAGATGGTACCAAAATTGCAGCAACTGATCTTTTTGGTCGCCTAACAGTGATTGGCTTGGACGATCCTCTGAGGTATACGAAAGTTCTTGAAGAGCAATATTATTCAACAGACTATGCAGATATAATTCTTGACGATCTAGGCTACGCAATTGATGTTGGTACTCAATTGCCTGCTGATAGGGCACCATCTGGTCCTTTGTGTACCATGCACAATTTGGTTCATCAAATTCAACCCATAATTACTCATCGACCACAACCGCTGTCTGATGTGGAAGTTGATACATTATTACTGAAGACGATGGAAGACAGACTAAGATTGCCTCTGGAGATGGAGAGAGTCCATTTGATGTTTGCGCGCAACGAGCGTTTGAAGCGTGTTCCCAGAAAATATGCACTCAGAATGGGACCCGCTGCTGTTCGATCGGTGAATTCTCCCTTTCGACCCACGTCACAAGTTGCATCAAGCTCCACTGGTGTTCGATACATTGAATTTGATGAGCTCAGCTCTAGTAACGATAGTGATGACAACAGCAATAATTTTGAGAGAATGTCTAATCGGCGCCGTCGAGATCAGCGTGTTGGGATTCGTAATGCAGGTAATGGAAGGATTCATACGTTGCAAGATCTTGCAGAAACCTCTTCCTTACGGCGCAGTACAAGAAATCGTAGCAACTTTTCAGTCTTTGACGACGGCAATGTGATGGATGAAGAAGTGTTTGAATCTCGTGCCTCCCGTCACCCCACGCGAGCGGAAAGGGCAGCAGCTCGGGCCGCGGCTCGAGAAGGTCGCAACAGTTATCGGTCTGGTCATATGCATACGCATTACAGCGATGGCAGTGAATTCGAGCTGGTGGAAGATGAGGAGGAAGATAATGTCTCGGATATGATGCCCAGTGATGACGACGAACGTGGCACGGGACGCAGAGCTGGCAGAGCGGTGCGGCATCCAAGAAATCGTGCCACTTCTGATAATGAAAGCAGTGAAGTGGTAGGAGGAGGAAGCAGTAGCGGTGAACAATCTATGAGAGACAGAAAGCGTAAGACCAAAGGCACGCGTACGACTGCCATTTCCAGAGATGATGAAGTAATTCCTTCTAGTAGCCGTCGGGGCCGAAAGAGACAACAAGGTCCCGATGGATCAATATCAATGGGGCTGGAATTGGAACGTTCATGGCTACAACAAGATGCCCCAAATGAATTTATATATTCTCCCCAAGTCGGCGACTTGGTGGTGTACTTTCCTCAAGGTCATAAAGAGCAGCTAACTCACTTCACGGAGTCTACATCGCCACCCTGGGTCATGTTTGGACAAAAATTACCACTCTATGAATGCATGGTCCAAGATATTTCTTACGAGTTTCCTTCGGAGCAAGAATTTCGGAAATGTAAGTCGGCGGTTGCGAAGATTACGTTAGTTGTGTTGCGTGTTCCCAGTCGTACTACTCTCACGAATCAAGGAAGTTACTTGGTGAGCTTCATGGAATTGCGGTCCACACGGCATTCCTCCAATAAGAGTTTTACGTTTGATGTTAAATTGCGTGACTCGGGTCTGGCCGATTTCGTTATCCCTGCTGCCATTTTCGAAAAATCCATTCAGCTCCATTGGCATCAAGGAGTGGAAATAGTGGCTAAATTCTCGGAACGCGATGAACAAGGTGTATCGGTGTTGAAAGATTACTTTGGTAGGGTCGAAAGATTATCCAATAGTGACCCAGAGTGGCCTCATTCTCCGTGGGAGGCGTTGGAGGTCATATGGCACACCGCCGAGTCTCCATTGTCGAATACCGATATTCCTCCAATGACTCAAAGAATTTCACCCTGGGATGCGATGCCTCGATTTAGTAAAAGTTCGTTTGCTCAGCCTGCACTGCCAAAATTGGAAGAGGAACTATGCATTCGTTGGGAAAATGCTGTCAAGGATTTAATGGAGAAGAAGCGTGAGCGTTACAGTCCATTTGAGTATGAGGTTGATTCCACAGTGTTTCCTGAGTATTATAGCTTGATTGCTGTTCCATCTTTTGTGGATCTAATACGTCGCAGACTACTTTCTGGGTTCTATCGCCAGGTAGGAATTCGCATGTTCCTTTATCGGTTTGAAATGTAACTCTATTTTCATTATAGCTCCCTGCTCTTGAATGGGATGTACATCTATTGTATTTGAACTGTGAGATTTTCAATCAGCAAGGTTCAGATATTGTCTCTGCAGCATGTGAATTGAGAGATGATCTTCTTGCAATCTTTAAATCCCCCGATCCTCCAGTTGATTTCAACGAGAGTAATGAACTTTATCCAAAGATAAAGAGAAACATTCCTAAAGCACAGTGAGTTTTTTTGAACACATCAACAGTATTTCCCTCACACACTTTCTTTTAAGATGTAGGGAAGTTACTTTAGTGGAAAACCAAGCGTTGAAACATCTTGATGCTGCTGAAGACGAGGAAGTTGGTGATTTGAAGTTGCGGTTTAAGCGCAGAAAGATGGATCACACCAATATTCCAGCATCTTTGACTATCCAAATTTCTCCTCGGTCCTCAAAAGATACCGATCCAAAAATGAAAAATCATCCAAATTTAGAGAGTAGCGACAGTGAAAGCGTCAATGAAGAATCGGAATCATCTGAAAGTGATGATTGTAGTTATTTTTCAGCTTCCAGCGCAGAAGCAAGCAATGACAAAGTGAAGGTTGAAGATCAAACCAAACAATCGAAGACATTGATGCTGAGGTTATCAACTAGAGGAAGCAAGAATACAGCCAATTTCCGCCAATTAGATATAGAGAAAGAACATGGAGTTAGAGAGTTGGGATACTTTGATAATCTTGACGAGGGAGGGAAAAGACAAAAAAACTCATTGAAGTTTGATCCACAACCACGCAATAGAAAAGTAGCCGCGAAAGGAACGAAAGCCGGTACCAAACCAACTTTCGATGGTCGGGGTCGAGGTCGGAGACAGGGTCATGATGGTACCTCTGCAATTGGAGAAACTGAAGCTACAATGAGGCGATCTCGCGGTGCTAGAGTTTCTTATGTACAGAAAAGTAGCGACGACGATGAAGAGGACGACGATTCACCGGACGAACCTCCATCGAAAGAAAAGCG
>JACCEA012174308.1_pt1 | contig 11816 bp, 14 predicted proteins | sample 7449851 | NCBI WGS metagenome assembly JACCEA01 (sample SAMN15323453, study PRJNA562643) | freshwater metagenome | isolation source: river surface water | place: USA:Blue River Watershed | collected 2017-08-18 | reverse complement strand
CTAGGGTGCTCCACCATTTCTTTGTTTGCCCAAGTAGCTCAGTCGGTAGAGCAGCTGACTTGTAATCAGAAGGTCGCGGGTTCGATTCCTGCCTTGGGCACCATTCTTCTTTTAGAGCGGGGACACCGCTTGTTAGCTTGTGGAGAGCTGGCGCAGTCAGGCCGCTCGGTGAAGCAAGAACCCGCCGAAGTGCGTCAGGTGCAAGTCTGACCGCCGTAGGAATCCCCCGTCTTTAGGCGGGGGAGGATGTCAAGGATACAGACAATAGTTCTCTTAGAAAGCTATTGTCTGTCGCTGTTCGCACATTGTGCGAGGCCTCCTAAGAGGACAGCGACAGAATGGAAGATTGGCTGAGTGGCTTAAGGCAGCGGTCTTGAAAACCGTCGTGAGTGAAAGCTCACCGTGGGTTCGACTCCCACATCTTCCGCCATTCATTCTTTGAGGTGCAACCATGGCATTCAGTTTCTGGTGGGTTGGCCTGCATGTGCAGGCTTGGACAACCGTGGCATCTCTTGCATTTCATCCTGAACTGACGATGGATGCAGTGCGGATTTGCCGCGAGATGTCTCGCAAGTAGCAGGTTCTTCAGGTGGTCGGTGGTAAGCGTGTGGTGATGTAAGTCGTTAGACTATTCGGGCGGTACGTGAAAACGTACCGCCCTTTTTCTTGGAGTTTTTCATGTTAGGACGTTTCCTACCGCAATGGCAGGCAGTAGAAGGCACACTGTCAGCTATTTTTGATTCGATTCAGCTTGCTGATGGTGCCTACGCCAAAAAGCAGGAGCTTCGGGCCTCGGCTTTTCCGTTGTGTCCACTGGTGCTGCTGGACAGCCTGCTGAAACCTGTGGAGCGGGAAGTCAATCAGCACCACGGGAGATACCACACGTTTGTTGGGCATACCGCTCACGCCTACGCACAGAATGGAACGGGCCGGGCGTCCAACAAGGTCTACGGTAACTGGAAGTGCCGGCTGTGTGGGTACGTGACCCCAAACCCACGTAGCTTCCCAGATGAGCCGTGCCCTCAGTGCGGGCAGCAGCACGTTGACGATGATGGGGAATCGCTGCTGGGTGGTTCGGTGTGGGATTACCACGAACTGGACTTTATGCTCGAACGCTACGGCGTCCGGCTGTCTGCGCACTTGGATGGCCTGCTGCTGGATGCGGCGACTGTCGATAAGCTACCGGCAGAGTTTGTGCCCGGTGTCGAAAAGACTTTCAAGCTGGCGATTCTGGACTACAAGACTTGCTCTCTAGCTGACGCATCAAAGCTCCCGGTCAAGAAGCACTTGCTGCAATTGGCGGTGTACGTCGTGCTGCTGGAGCAGCACTACAACATGTGCGTGGATTACATTTCGCTGCTGTACATCCCCAAGGACAAGCCAGGCAAGCGTAAGGAATTCCAGCTCATTCTGACCGACGAACTGGTGGCGGCAGCAAACAGCATGATTGATCTGACCATGCAGGGATACGCGGTGTTTCAGAAGATTGCCGAACAGGACGCTGCTGGACAGCGTGACCCCAAGCAGCTTGGTGAGATGCTACGTGAGCTTTACTCGTTTCGGCTGTGCGGGCAGCACGCACCTGACCAGCAACCAATTGAGTTCTACACCAAGGAAGTGAAGCCATTCTTCTTTGGTGGTGAGGAAGATTTCAGAACGGGTAAAGTGTCATACAAGGACGGCTGCCCTTTGGTCAATCGGTGCATGCAATCAGCGAACTGGCACAACGCCAGCCTGAGCGAACTGCTGTATGGCAGCCGCAAGACATCGAAGGAGCGGCGCGAGTCTCTGGTGGCTGGCCGCAAAGCTACGCCGTCCTACCCGACCCTAACCAAACCGAAGAAATAACCACATGCATGATCTGGAACGGCTCAAGACGTTGTTGAAGGAACAAGGAGGCTATCGGGTGGCAGTCAACGGCAATCGGGCCATGGTCTGCTGTCCGTTCCACGCTGACCCAACGCCGTCCTGCTCTTTGAACTTTGATCCTGATTCCACCTACGTGGGCAGCTACTACTGCTTCGGCTGTGGTGCGCACGGAAGCTGGGCCAAGTTCGCCCGGCAGGCTGCCCACGTTCACGGGTGGTCGTTACCAGAGACGGCGCTAGAGCACGCCAGATTGCTGGTGTCCTTAAAGCCGCTGGAACCGCTAGTCATCATGCGGCAGGCGGAAACGATTGACCAATGGCTGTTGCAGAATTACCCAGTGTCAATCCGGTGGGACAAGCTGAAGAACCCACCAGGATGGCGAGGCTTTTCGGCCAGCACCATGATTATGGTCGATACGTGGATGGTGCAATCGTACAATCCAAAAGACCAGCAGAAGGCGTTAATGCCGTTCTTTCCGGTGACGATTAACGGCTATCCGTATGGCGGAGTGCGGGCAGACTTCTTTGACAAGCTGTATCTGAACACAAAGACTGCCGACTCCAGCAGCAGGGGCTGGCGCTCCACTCACGGTCTGCTGTTTTACGATGTGGCCCGCAAGATGCTTGATCTGCAAAACCCATTCGTCTGTTTGTGTGAGGGCGTGCGGGATGCGCTGCGCCTGATTGAGGCCGGCGTGCCAGCGGTGGCTATGCTAGGCACTCAGGGGTGGTCGAAAGAAAAGTCTCTGCTGCTGATTGACCTAGTGTCCACGCTGTATGCAGTCGGTTCCATCTTTCTGGTGTTTGACACTGACGTTGCCGGCCAGCAGGCCACCCGCCACGTCAAGGCCAGTCTGCAAGCTGACGGCGTGTCGGTGGTGGCGGTCGGCTTACCATCGCCTAACGGCCAGAAGGTGGATGTGTTTGATTTGCCACCGCATTACCTGCAAGAACTGGTGGATTTGGTCAGTGCAGAGGCGGCACGACGTGTATTGAATTTCGGTCTTTTGGATGGGTGACATCATGTTTCCACGGCACCGACAGAATAGTAGCAGTCAAGCAGTAGCCCGTGAGCAAGTACCGGGCCTTGCCACGTCAGCAGCAGGTGTGGTTTATCCGGAGCGCCCGCTGCTGAAGGAATTGCTGGCGCTACAGTATCGCATCAATCGGTCACGGGTGGAGTATGCAGCGCTGTGCTCGCTTGTCGGGGTCAAGAACACCCGCACACCGAAGGGCAACCCTGCTTTAGTCTACACGGTGCGCGACAAGGTGCGTGGTTCTGGCCGGCTGCACAAGGTGTCGCTATCCGCGCAGGATGACGTTCCTGTCGATAAGACGCACTATGGAGTGGTGATGTGTACGTGCGAAGATTGGACATTCCGTTCCGAGTTCGCGCTGGCCGAAGCCAATTGGTCTTTGATTCTTCGCAGTAATGGGGAGCCGCCAGGCACAAAGAATCCGCGCCACGAATTATTTCTGTGCAAGCACACTCTACTGGCGATTGCACACTTATACAGGAAGACCCCATAAGTGAAAGCACCAAAGACGATCAAGAGACTCTGGTCATCGAACCTGTCTGGTGGTCAGATTGGCTACATCTTCTCGCGTTGTTTGCGGGACACAATGCGCCCGCTGTCGGTTTGTCCCATGCTGGATGAACGAGCGGGCGTTTTTCTTTCTAGGCTGGCACAGAACTCAAAGAAGAAAGACACGTATCAGTTTTTCTTTGCTTTGAAGTGCCTTACCGACGGCCTACAGACAGATAACGTGGAAGAAAAGATTCTGCTGTATGAGAAGGCCAACGTTAATCGCGGTGATTGGCTGGTGCTGTTCAATGAATTCGAGGCAGCAACCAAGGGATACGTGGCGCTGTACCATGAATGGATGCGTGAGGTTTCGCCATTCAAGCGTAACGTGCTGCTGCGACAGGTTCAGCAGGTGGCCGGCAAACTGCAAGCTGACCCAGACGCGCTGTATCTGGCCGTGCGGGATTTTGGCGAAGCGCTGGAGCGCCTGATGCAGTTCAAGAACGACATGCTGTATCAGTACACATCGCTGGCAACCAGCATGGTGGGGCGCTGGGCGGCGAATCAGGCCAGCTACTCGCTATTGGACATGCACCAGATTGCGATGCAGGCAGCAGATGAAGCGCTGAACACATTCAACGCGAACATGGGAGCGCCAACCAGCTTAATCAAGCAACAGATGCTATTCGCCATGGGGCATTCCTCCGCCATGGTTAACATCGCGTATTCGGTTCCGCCGGCAGAGCGCAAGCGCATTGCCACCCGAATATCAGCCAGCACCAATTACGCTGTCAGCATGGATCACCCGGTTGGTGATTCTGACCAGACGATTGCGGATAAGCTGGCCGTCATTGCGTCAGACGACAACAGCGAGCAGAGCATTTTTCAATCTGCCACCGTAACGTTCCAGCGCATGATTAAGACGCTAGACCCAAAAGGGGTGTTTCGCCTGGCCAAAGGCATTTCTGAACCACACGCATAACGCATAAGGACAATACTGATGAACGCACCAGTACCAGCACAACGTGGCCGTAGCGCCCGCAACAATCGTAGCGCCTACAGCAGCATGCGCTTTTCATCCAACAGTAACCCGCTTGACGTGTTGCTGCCATGGCTGATTATTCCGCGCAAGGTTCCGAACTTCTCGTTCCGCATGTTGCCGTATGACCCGCGCCAGCTCGGTTCGTTTGCTGAACATACCATCAACTACGTCAAGCAGGAGGACGGCAAGGCCAAGGTTGGTTTCCGTTCGTTCCCCTGCCCGAACTACGACCGCCACCGACATCAGGTTGACCCGCTGAAGGACGATTGCCCGCTGTGCCGCGCCGGCATTGCACCGCGTGCGTCTGTTCTGCTGAACGTGCTGGATACCAATCTGGCCAACAATCCACCACCGGGTGCCGGGCCGTGGCGTGCTGATGGTTCGTTGTCGTGGAGTGAGCAGGAACTGATTCAGATTCCCAACGAGGCATATCGCCCGGAAGAAGACTTCGAGCTGTACATGGCGGGCTACTCTGGCGGCGACCCGGTGGACTACAGCTACTATCTGGACTACATGGCCGGTAGCTCATCGTACACCCCGGTGCGTGTGCTGCTATTGACTGGCGGGGCGTACAGCAAGGTGCTGCGTGAAGAATCCACCAACGTATTCAATGCGTGGAACAACGAAACGGGCCGTCAGCAAGAAATGTCGTTCTCGCTGGCCGACCCTGAGTATGGTCGGGTGTTGACGCTGACATACAACAGCAAGGCGGCACCGAACGACATGTATCTGGTTGGTGCCCGGCCCGAGCCGCACGTAATGTGGTACGAGTCGATGTGGCGCGGCAATCAGACGCTGTTCAATCCGCACGGCCCGCACGCATACACCGGCTCTGACGGCAATGAATATCCGCTAGTTGATGCAGCATGGGCGTTGCGCTTCGACCTGTCGCGGCCTGAGCTGTATGAGTCCACGACCGAAGATGCCATGCTGGCGGCGCTGGCCCCTCTGGGCCAATTGTACTCTGACCGCGAGCTGAAGAAGCCGCTGGACATGAAGGCAATTCTGGGCGAAGGGTGGGCGCGTTCGTATGATGTGGCAGTGGGTGGCGGCACCACTTATCAGCAGGCATTGCCGCCTGCACTGCCACCAGCCGCCCAGGTAGCTAGTCCGCACGGCACGGCCCCGGCCTACGCTGCCCCGCCTGCGTACCCGACACAAGGTGCAGCAGTAGCACCAACAGCGCAAGCACCGCGTCAGCCGGCCCCGCATTTTGCACCGCCTGCGCAGACGCCACCAATGGCACCAGCCGCCCCTGCCGGCCTGCCGCCGCGTGGCATGGCACCGTCGCCATCGGCACCGGGCTTGCCTCAGCGTGGTATGGCCCCCTCGTTGCCGCCAGCAGCACCAGCAGCACCAGCAGGCGTTGCTGGTTACAATCCGGGCGACGCTCCGCCGTGGCAGGCAGACGCCGCACCGGCACTTGGTGACGTGGCTGGCGGTGCCGATGGTGATTATGTGGATGAGCCGCCGCTGGATGGTGAGGGTGAAGAAGCAGCGTCGTATGTTCCTGAAGTTCCGAATCAGGTGCTGCCGGCGGTGCCTCAGATTCCGGTGCGCACACCACCCGCACCACCAATGGCACCAGCCGCCCCTGCCGGCCTGCCGCCGCGTGGCATGGCACCGTCGCCATCGGCACCGGGCTTGCCGCCTCGCGGGATGGCACCGGGATTGCCACCGCGTGGCCTGCCGGGCGGTCGCGGATAAGGGTGATTTGGTAGCTTGACCTAGGGGTGCGGAAACGCACCCCTTTTATTTGGAGGTTTTAACTGATGCTTGAATCTTGTGCATATCTGTATATAATTACCCAAATGGACAAGCACTACAACATCAGCGATTTCGCTAGGAGGATAGGTCGGTCAGCTTCCACGGTTCGCCGCTGGGAGCGTGACGGCCTTCTTACGAGTAAACGCCTACCTTCTGGTCATCGCTATTTCGATGAGGATGACGTTCGAGGCATCCTTGGTAAGGCAGATGAAAAGCGCCTTACGGTGGTCTATTGCCGTGTATCCAGCCAAGGGCAGAAAGACGACTTGCAATCTCAAGTCACCGCGATGGAACAGTATTGCCTCGGTGCAGGTATTGCCGTCGATGAGTGGATACAGGAAGTTGGCGGCGGCATGAACTTCAAGCGCAAGCAGTTCTTGTCACTGATGGATCGGATCTCTGCCGGGGACATTAGTCGCCTGATCGTTGCGCATAAGGATCGTCTGGTTCGCTTCGGTTTCGACCTGCTAGACCATATCGCCAAGCGCAACGCCTGCGTCATCGAAGTGGTGAATCAGGAGTCGCTGTCGCCGCAAGAAGAAATGACCGAGGATTTGCTTTCCATCGTCCATACCTTTTCGTGCCGCCTGTACGGCATGAGGAAATACAAACGAAAGAAAGACTGATATGCCATTTCCACTTGAGCAGTGGTTCGACATCACGAAGCCAATACCAAAAGCCGATGCTGACCTGACGGAAGCGCAAATGATGCTGTATGCACTGAAGGATGGAATGGGCCCGGATTGTGCTGAAGCCAAACAGCAGTACCGCGAGATGCGCAAGGCGGTCAAGGAATACAACGAGAAGTTTCCGCCACCGGTACCGTACCGCAGTAAGGCATCGAAGCTGCGTCAAGCTAAACGAGAAAAGGAAAAGTAGAAGTGAAAGTCACCCGCACCATACTTGCTGATGTTCCAGCCCAACTTGCAGGTATCTGCAAGACCGCTGGCTACATCCGCGCCGACATCTGGCGTCGGTATGGTGCGCTCGGTAATGTCGGCGTATCAGCATCGGCCGTGCGCACCGAGATTATTGAGAAGAAGATTTACGATAGTTTGCGCATCGACGGCACTATCCGCGCCGAGACAACCAAGGACATCGTCAACAACATCTTGACCTACAAGGCGGCGGCAAAGCTGAAGGTTCGTCAAGCTATCGCCAAGCGCACTACCGACGAGAACGAGCGCAAGCGGCTCTATACCCTGCTCAAGACTGACGAGTGGCTTTCCGACTCATTTCTGCACCGCCAGATGCGCAAGCATTTCCGTCACGGCAGGTCGGAGGTCGCCAACCAGTTCATCGTTCGTTCGGACAAGTATTCAACCGAAGTAGTCAATGGCAAGTTGGTCATCACGGTCAAGATAGCCAAGAAGTACGGCGACAACGTCATGCTGACCACGACCACCAGTGGCAAGAATGTTGACCTGTCCGGCAGCAACCTGCGCATCATCGTCAAGGATGGTTTCACCGAGATTCACTACGCCACCGAGAAGGGGGGCGGTCGTGAATGCGGCGATCAGGTGTTGGGCATCGACAAGGGTTACACCGAAGCCTTCACCGACTCTGACGGCGATCACCACGGCCAGAACTTCGGTCGGGTAATGACCGAGTACAGCGACAAGGTTGCCGCCACCGGCAAGCATCGCAACAGGCTGCACGCGCTGGAAAAGAAGCACCGCGAAGCCGGGCGCATTGCCAAGGCTGAACGAATCAAGAAGAACAACTTGGGGTGTAAGAAGATCGACGCCCGTAAGGGAACAACCCAGAAGCGATTGCGTACCATCGCCTATCAGGCAGCACACTCGATAGTCGATAAGGCGAGGATAGTCGCTTCTGAAGATTTGACCGCTGTCATCGCATCAAAGCATCAATGGAAGCGGTTCAACCGAAGGATGAGTGCATGGGCTAAAGGCGTCCTCGCCGAGGCTCTGGACTCTGTATGTGAGCAGCGTGACGCCAGGAACATCTTGGTGAATGGGGCTTATACGTCGCAAATGGACTCGACCAACGGCTTGCTTGAAGGCAAGCGCGAAGGCGACAAGTTTTACCGTGCAAACGGGGACGTTCTCCAAGCCGACTACAACGCTGCTCTGAACGTGCTGGCACGGTTAGATGATCGCGAGATTTCTCGCTTCACTCCCTACAAGGAAGTGCGTCGAATTCTGCTTTCACGTTCTCCGGCGCAACTGAGCGTCAAGAGGGTCGAGTTAGGTACGAAAGTGCGTCAACCGACTGCGGATAAATCCTATGCGCAGATATGCGCAACTTTTTAGGAACAGGTTGAATTGAAGCATTAGCGTTTGTTGACATTTTTACGTGTACGGACTAATATTGTTATCGCAGTAGATACTGCGACCTTAATCAGAAAGGAAATGAGAATGGCACTGACAAAACCTACCGCCCCCGTTTTTGAAGAGATGAACACCCAACCCGAAACCCTGACTTCGCAGCCCGCTCCGGCACAGGTTCCTATGGTGACCAAGCCGGCCCTTCCGTCTGTCGGCGTCTTTCGCTCCGCGCTTGCGGACAAGCAGGACGTCCTGAAGACCGAGGATGTGGAGGCACTGGGGTTCGGCACCTTCCCGCGCATGACTGCCGATTTGGGCGGACTCACGCTGGACAAGGTCGAGCTTGGCAAGACTGCCAGGATCGAGATCCTGTCATGGAACCTGCGTTATGTGATCACCCCGAACTCGAACGACGACGAGGCCAAGAAGCATGTCAAGGTCTCGTACGACAACCAGACCATCTCGGGGACTGGCGAGAGCGTGCAGGATTACATCGCAGCCTTGAAGGCTGCGGGCTATGACAAGGCCAGTTCCAAACTGTACGGCGACATCTGGGCCAACCTCGTTGCCTACGAGAAGAAGGGCGACCTGAAACCCGAGGAGGTCAAGATGGTGCAGGTGCAACTGTCACCGCAATCGCTGCAACAGTTCAAGCGGTATCAGCTTGAGCAGGGTGTGCGGGAGTCTCAGGGCATGGCCGTGCCTCGCTACATCACGGTGACGTGTACGCGACAGGAGTTCAACGGCAACCGCTTCGGTCGCATGGAGTTCTCGATCGCTTAAGGTGCTCCTCCGCAGGGCCTCCTGCCCTGCTTTCCCCGGCCCGAGGGCCGGGGTTTTTGAACATGAAAGACATTATGGTTCGGATCATACTGGGCGATGTAGAAACGAGTGGCCTTGATGAGGACGCTGGGGTTGTAGAAGTGGCATGGACGGAGATCGACGAAAACCTGACGATCAAATCTTCGTTCTACTCCCGGATCAACCCCGGCGTTCCCATCAACCCGGCCGCTTCAGGGGTCCACGGTATTACGGACAAGGATGTTGCGGACGCACCGACGATTCACGAGTTCGTCGGCGATCGGTTGAGTGAGGGGGAAGTGCTTTTGGTCGCACACAATGCTGCGTTCGATCAAAGGTTCTTCAAACCACACTTCTCCAGCCTGTTTGGCACCCTTTGCACCTTGAAGATGGCTCGCCTGATTTATCCGGACAGCCCCAACCACAAACTCCAGACCCTTCGTTATTTCCTGGGCCTGGACGCAGGAAGTGCCCACAGCGCGGCAGGAGATGTCGAGACGTTGTATTGGTTGATCTACAGGATGTTGGAAGACACCAACATGACGTTTGAGCAACTGTGGGACATGAGCCTGCGCCCCGTGCTGATCGAGCGCATGCCGTTCGGCAAGCACAAGGATGTCCTCTTGAAGGATCTTCCTTCAGGTTACATCCGTTGGTTGTTGTCGTTGGCTGACATCGACGACAACCTGCGGTATTCCTTAGAAGCACTTTAATTTTGAAGAAAGGAAGCACTATGGCAATCGCCACCAAGACGCTGTACCAGACTGAAGATGGCAAGGAGTTCGAGACAGAACTCGAAGCCAAGGCCCACGAAACCGCGCTGCAGAACGACGCCGAGATCGAGGCATTCCTTGACAGCGCCAAGCTGCCCAAGCAGACCGAGAGCGGCCGTGCCAACGGTGCTCGCGCACGTGCCAAGAGTATCGTGGCCCTGTGGTTGGCGCATCAATCCTGATGCCTGATCGCTGCACAGGTCTGGGTAACAAAGCCTGCGGGTCCCCGCAGGCTTTTCTCTTGGCGGGTGTTTGATGTCGGCCAGGATCACGAAGGAACTGAGAAAAGCATTCGGCCCTTGGGCCATGCCCTATGACCGGATGCATCTTGTCGCACAGGCATTGGTTGCCGCAGTCCGCAAGGCCAAGGAGCCATACCGGGTCAGGTTCGCCAACGCACGTGTCCGGAAACCGCCGCTGTTTCCAGACACGCCGTTATTCGCCCTGAATGCGCCTGCGGGAGGGGTCGCGCACGCATTCCACCTTTGGGAGCAGGCTACCTATGGCTTCGTGGCCACGCGGGAACTTTACGACGAGGGCTATACACCAGCAACATGGGCAAAAGCGAATGCGCCTTTTGTGTATAAACATCTGAGCGGGTTCGCCAAGAGGGCTGACCGTGCGGTATTCCCCATCCTGCTGCAATCCATCTCACGGTACAAGGGGTTGAGTCTGGAGGGTTCCGTGGTGCGGGGTGGCCCCTACCCCATCGGGGTCGACGACGGCAAAGTGTTGGGGAAGTTCGCCGAGGGGCACGCCCTCGACGTGGACATGGGCATCCTCTACAAAGCCCTGCCGGGGGCGATGAAAGTATCGTTCCCCCACACCATCACCCTGCTGGCCATGATCCTGAGCATTCCAAACAAAGAGGTCCAGGCGCAGGCCCACCTGTATTTCCGCCTGATGCTCTACCACCTTGGGGATCGTGCTGTATCGGAGTGGGTTGCCACATGGGCGAAGTTCGCGATTGACGACGATGCCCTACCCCACCCCAACAAGATTCACCAACTTCTTTCCACGTATGAGAAACCGGACATCACAAGAGCGTTGTCGAAAGTGCTAGTGCCGAAACATGTGTCGGCCCGAGAGTTTGAATCACTGTTTGGAAATCCATCGCACCTTACAGTCAAGTTGGAAAACAAGGCGTATTCGCTGTTCTACAAGTACCAGTCGTTTTACCAGGAGAAAGTCAATTGTTAATCGGGATCACAGGAAAAGCCGGCGTAGGTAAGGATGTCGTCGCGGAGTACCTATGGCGCAAACATTCATTTGTGCGTATCGCCTTCGCGGACCCCATGAAACGGGCGGCACAAGAAATATTCGGGTTGACGGATGAACAGACATGGAGCAGGGAACTCAAGGAGGTTGTGATCCCGTATTGGGGGCTGTCACCGCGACGGATGTTCCAGATGGTCGGCACAGACGCAATGCAGACCTGCTTTGGTAGGGATGTCTGGATCAAACGATGGCGGCTGTCGTATGACATTGTGCGGATCAGTGACTCAGTGGTCGTGCCGGATATTCGCTTTAACCCTGAAGCGCAGATGGTCCGCGATCTGGGGGGCGTGGTTATCTGTGTCGAGCGCGATACCGATAACGGGCTCGAGGGGGACGCCAAAGCGCACGTCAGTGAGGCAGGTATTAACGACGGCCTCATTACGTTGCGTCTCAGCAACAACGGTTCGTTCGAGGATATCTACGAAGCGGTTGAATCCTTCCTTGAGGTTTGTCGATGAGCGAGCATTTTGCCG
>JACCEA011928518.1_pt1 | contig 11816 bp, 4 predicted proteins | sample 7449851 | NCBI WGS metagenome assembly JACCEA01 (sample SAMN15323453, study PRJNA562643) | freshwater metagenome | isolation source: river surface water | place: USA:Blue River Watershed | collected 2017-08-18 | reverse complement strand
TCACTAACTCCGAATCGATCAAATGAGCAGCCGATCCAAATGCACATCGAAGTCTCTTAGCAATGGTATGAGTGTTAGTGGATTCAGACGACCACTGTTGTGTGAATACTAATAGTTTCCACCAATTTCCACCGACCTTCTCTTGTTCAATATCAGTCTTTGTTTTGGTTAAAAGATTATCCTTAATCTTTGAATGCATATCGTGCGATTTATCGGACACATTTTCAATTCTTCCAATCCTTGACTTGTAAAATGTCATTAATTCATCTGCCTCCTGATAATCCAACAACAGCATTTTCATTTGGTGCTGATACGCTTCATCGATTAATGACTCATAGGAAAAGAATTGAAAGTCATTCTTGGATGGCAATTTACCCATTTTTGTCTTCAAATCTCTTTCACTTATATCACTGTCTGGTTGAAAAATCGAGATATAGTCCGTCGCTGTGAAGAACAACGAATAATAATATTTATAAGACGATTCTTCATGAGACTTCATCTTTGAATTGAGACGACTACCACTGGCTTGAGCAGGAGTTGTAGACACAGTCGGTCTTGGAGGTGGAGGGGTTTGGGATGAAACTGCAGAGTTTGATAAGCTGCTCGATCCGCTAGTAGTAGAACTAGACATAGGGCGATGTCGACGATTCACTGCACCTGACGGTATTCGAGGAATGGGAATAGTCGGACGTTGGCCTGGACTTAAAGGTGTAAGATTATTGCTATTTGAATTGTCGTTGTTCTGGTTGTTTGGTGATGAATTTGCATTTGATGAGGATGAGACAAAACTTGTACCACTGGGATCATATTGATGATGGAATACTTGTTGTTGCTTTGAATTACTATGTAATTGACTGTGCAATTGAATGCGATCATTATATTGTTGTCGAATGCGATTGGCTGCAATTTGATTGACATTATTGGTTTGAGGCTGCACAGAAAATGAACTGGAACCTTGGCCACCATTATTAACATTGTTACTGCCACTACTACCAGTATAAGTGTACGTATTGCTGGTGCTCTTTGAAGCTGAAACATAGGATGATTGTGATGCGGCAACAGAAGCGGCGGCAGTAGCAGAAGTAGGAGATGGTCGATTGTATGTATAAGTATGGTGATGTTGAGCCAATGAGCTACTTTGCAGCCGTCTGAGAGTGGACGTATTACCGATATGTTCAGGGAGCAGACTGGAGTCATTACTAGAGACAGATTGAGATAAGCGACCATCGAGTATTTCTTTCAATCGTTGACGTTTCTTAAGCCACGATTGAAATAACGATTCAACAGTATCTGGATCAACAGTAGTTGAAATTTTGCTTCCAAATGCTTGTAAGTAAACTTGTACAAATGGGTCCTTGATCAAGATTGCCATACGATCGAAATTAGAACTTCCGTTTAGCTTCGCACTTTTGGAATTGCATGATGCAGTCTGATCCATTGCGCCACTCGACATCGTAAACTCTCGATCAAATTGGTTCATATCATCCCCAGATAATTTAAAATATCCTGCTTCAATCAATGCTACCGGGAATTGAAGAGGAGTAGCAGCAGCTGAATGGCCACTGATATTTGCAGCGTCATCCTGATTCGGCCCACTTGGTGATAAGGGCTTCCTATATCGGTTGCTGAATCTTTGTTTGGAAGGAGGAGATGATTTTGCACAGGTAGCCTTTAGACTATCGACATCCACTAATGATGCGGTGGGTTTGCGCAGAATGGACTGTAACATTGTCTTGAATTGATGATGAACCAAGTTGTTCATAGCAACAATCACTGGGGGCAGTCGTTCAGAAATAATACCAACAGAATCTTTTACAGTCCCGGTGATAGATGCATTCGACGCTGCAAGCTGATACTGCTCATGCAAGCAATGACGCAAGAAATAGTCACTGTTATGTTCTTCTTTCACCTTTTCTTTTGTGATATTATAAACCGCTTCATAAAGCAACATTTCAAGTGCCGCTTTTTCACGAATTAATGCACGATGTTGTCCTGATGCCTTAGGACACTCAGAGTGGTGTTGATTAACATTTGATTTTCTTTCCGCCACGAATCCTCCCGCATTGCCTAATGTCGGAATGCGATGAGCTACTGCAGAATAAGATTCTGGTATCTCTAGGACAAGAGGAGAACAACGCTGAGCATGAGAGAGAGTCGTATTAAACACTGATAATGCTAACTGGGTAATATGTCCTTTTACCCCGTTTGTAGGCTCATCGATCAACCCTCTCAATGAACGGAGATGATGTTGATAGTGTTGATCAGGCAATTTACGTCTGCGATTTTCATCGTATTGAGCTTCTTGCTGCAATTCTGGCCCATCCATCAAATGATCCAAAGCAGTTTCCTCTTCAAATCCAGACAAGATGCGAAAGGCTTCATTAAGGCAAGAACTGCCGTAGTCATCGATCCAGTATAAAACTTCCTCGAGTTCTTTCAGCGTCAATTCAGTCAAGCAAGCACGGCCCTCGGGATGTTCAGACGATTTGATCTTTGCTCCAAATCGGAAGTACAAGCAAGATTCGATTCGATCAATAGGATGCCGGTAATTAGTTGCACAACTAAAGTGATTGCGTACATGAGACTTCACATCATTTGAGCCAAAACGTGCCAAATCCGATTGCACACCCCAACGGAAGTGACCGCCATATACAGCTGCTTGACTCTTGTAAGCGATGTGATACATATCGCAATCCACACCATCATAACAAACAATATAGTGTGGTAGATTGATAGTTTTTGTTGCCGCTAGCAAAGTAAGTCTTAAACTAGATCCGCCAGCTTTGCGTTGATGAAAGAAGATAAACGGATGTTTCACTGAAACTTCGGAAACAAAGCCCCACATCCTCTCTGTCGTACGAGGGTCTTCCATGAAATTATCGCGAACAATTTTGGTCAACGTTTGATAGTCGTCAGGATGGAACGCCAGTGCCAATCCCTCATGATCTTCTCGAGTGAAGGCTCTTCTTGTGACAATTTTACCCTCTTCCTCCTCTTCTTCACTTTCGCCATTACCACTGCGGGCAACAACACGCTTCTTTGGTAATTGATCTAAGTGATGGATAAGCCAATGTCGATCCGAAACTTCTTTTGTTGAGATGCCAAAGTAATCGGCATCATAGGAAACGGTCCCACCAGATTCTGGATTCACAGGGTTGGCGAAAGCTGATGCTTGTGGAGAGGCGTTTAATAGAACAGCAACAAAGCAAATAGCAATCAACGCAAATTTGAGACGGGGCATAATGCCATGACAAACGCTCTTCAGAGAAGAAAAAGTCCAAGCTCCTTCTCAGAAAATAGGGTCGATTTTTTGTGGCTGCCTTTGCTTTGCTGCTTTTTGTTTTTTCTTTTTTGCTCGCCTGCTGCGCCTGTGGCTGTTCCTTTTTTCGGCCCTTTGGAAATTGGCAAACTAGCAACTAAAATAGTGGTAAAACTTAACGGTCAAATTGGTTGGTTCTCAACGCGTGTTCTTGGAAAGGCAATCCACATTATTTTAATTGGCTTTGTTCTATTGGATTTGAATTATTGTCAATAAATATTGTAATCACATTTGTGTTACTTGATTGCTTTGATTTTTCAAAAATTCATTTGAAGAAAATTTGTAATTGCCAATAAAATTGAACTGAAATTCACTGATTCTGCCACCATTCACAGTAGTTTTATTGAATAATGGGAGTTCCAGCATTTTATCGATGGATCTCTGAGAAGTATCCCAAGATTGTTGTCGATGTTCTTGAACAACGTCCAATGGTGCTTGATGGCACTGTGATTCCAATGAATCTCAATGACCCAAATCCAAATAGTGTGGAATTTGATCATCTCTATATCGATATGAATGGTTTAATCCATCCTTGTAGTCATCCAGAAGATCGTGAAGCACCAACAACAGAAGAAGAGATGTATGTCAATGTCATGAAATATGTCGATCGTTTAGTTGCTGCTGTTCGTCCACGCCGTGTGTTATTTCTTGCTATTGATGGCGTTGCACCACGTGCTAAAATGAATCAACAACGTTCACGTCGTTTTCGTTCAGCACAAGAAGCACGCGAGCGTAAACAAGTAATGGAAGAAACAATGCACGAGATGATTGATATGGGTTATGATATACCAGAGAAGGATCACGAATGGGATTCCAATGTCATCACACCAGGAACTGTCTTTATGACCAAACTATCTAATTTCTTACGTTTCTATGTTTTAGATCGTATGAATAAAGATCCATTTTGGCAAAATTTAAAGGTAATTGTATCCGATGCCAGTGAACCAGGTGAAGGTGAACATAAAATAATGGATTTTATTCGCAGTCAACGTGCTCAACCCGACTATGACCCCAACATACACCACGTATTACATGGTTTAGATGCTGATTTAATCATGTTAGCATTAGCAACACATGAAGTAAGATTTACTATATTACGTGAAAAAGTCTTCTTTGGACGACAAGATAAAGATAAAGAAGGTGAAGTAAGTGAAGCACAGAAACTATTAAATGCACAATCAATGAAGAATGGTGCCATGATATCATGTCTGAATCCCAATGATGAATGGATCTATAAGAAACCATTACAAGCATTACATATTCATACATTACGTGAATATCTTGCAAATGAATTTTCATGTTTAAATCCTGATATTGTATTACAATCAGGACAAAACTATCAGATTACTATGAATATGCAACGTTTATCGTTTCCATTCGATTTAGAACGTATTATTGATGATTTTATATTTATGTGTTTTTTTGTTGGTAATGATTTCTTACCACATTTACCTTCATTAGATATACGCGATGGTGCATTGGATTTCTTAATTGAATGTTATAAGGAGATGTTACCTTCACTTGGCGACTATTTGACTAGACCAGGCGGATATATCAATCTACAACCTGCGGATGTTCTATTGAGTAAAGTCGGTGAAATTGAAGATCAAATATTTCAATTAAAAAATCAAAAAGAACAACAATTTGAAACAAAAATGGAACGAAGACGACAAGAACGACAAGGACAAGGGAATGGCGGAAATAACGGTCAATATAGACAACAATTTCAACAACAATATCAACAACAAATTACCGAACACAATCGTGATCATAGTTCTACTACAGTAACGTCTAATACTAGTGTTAGTACTGTAACAGGTAATCACAGTGATAAAAATAATGTTGCAGCGAATGCATTACGAGAGAAATTATCATTGAAACGTTCCACTAGTGCGATGAGTGTTGAGAAGAATAGCGAGGCAGATATCGCTACTACACCCGTAGATGATGTTCAAACACCAACGTCTAAACGTCGTAAGAAGGGAGACTCCACGAATGATGATGACAATGAAACTATAAGTGATGAAGAGGATGAATTAGATCATACAATCGTGACCCCAATCATTGAGAAAATCAAACCAAAGAAAGTATTGACTGAAGAAGAATTACAAGCAGCAAAAAATGAATTAAAAACACGATTAAAAGCAAAAGAAAGTAATAAATTAGATGAATATAAAAAGACAATCACAGATAGTGTGAAATTACATGAAACAGGTTGGAAATCACGTTATTATAACGAACCATTTAAACGTGAGAATATTGAACATGGTGGTGGATTAAAGCAAATGTGTATTTCGTATGTACAAGGATTATGTTGGGTATTGCAATATTACTATCAAGGTGTGCCTTCATGGAATTGGTATTATCCATTTCATTATGCACCATTTGCCTCTGATTTAGTGAATATCGATACATATGGTATAGTCGATCAATTTGAAAAATCTAAACCATTTCGTCCATTAGAACAATTACTCGCTGTATTACCACCAACATCAGCTCATGCATTACCACAAGAATGTCATTGGTTAATGTTAGATGCTAAGAAATCACCTATTATTGATTTATATAAAGAAGATATTCCCATTGATCCAAATGGTAAACATTTGCCATGGTTATGGATATTATTATTACCATTTATTGATGAACGACGTATATCTAAAGCATTTTTATTATGTAAAGATCAATTAACATATGAAAGTCGTCAACGCAATCGTTTTGGACAAAGTGTTATCTTTATTCATTCAAATCATTCGTTAGTATATGAATTTGGTAGACAACATGGTTTATTAGCACCAGCACCTGAAACGGATCCCGAATTATTAGATGAGCCTAATTTCATTGATATTGAAGGTGATGCCAGTAGTAGTAATGCGATTACTACATCCAAACATGATGATACGGCTATTGATGAGAACTTTGATGACAATCCTATTGTACCATTTACATGTAATATGGCAGAGAGTCTATCGGGATCTATTGGTAAAGCACCAACTAAATGGTATGCTGCATTGAATCAACGTGTAGTCGAACCAAATGGCTCACAACGTTGGGGCATGTCAATGATTCCAACGAATCATGTTGCAGTATTTACTTATAAATTACCAACACATGGTGTACATGAATCAAAGTTATTACCAGGATCTATTGCACCAGAATCACCATTAACAGCATTTGATTTACAAATAAGACGTCCACCACGTTTAAATAAATCAGGATTTAATGTATTAGATTTATTTTATAATTCACGACCTGATCGTCAACCATCATATCAATCATTACAAGAACGTACTGGTGGTTATTTGAAACATGATGATCGATTTGGTACATTGCATGGTGGTGGATATAATGGGAATAATTTGGCACCAATGAATATGTCAGTTAGTTCGAGATCTCTCAGTCAATTCCAACATGGCAATAGTGGAGGAGGGTATCAACAGCAGCAACAACAAGGTTATCACGGCAATCAAGGTTACAATGACCAAGGTAGAAGTGGAGGACAAGGTGGTTATGGTCAATACAACAATCAACAACAGGGACAAGGTGGACAATATCATCAACAATCCAGACAAAATAGTGGATTTAGTCATAGTGCTAATTTGCAGCAGAATAATGGTGGTGGTGGAAGAGGCGGAGACTATCGCCATCGTGTTGAGCCTATCAACTATGGTGGAGGATATGGTGGTGGGAAGTTGGGAGGGAATAACTTCTCTGGTAATAGATCGGGATCAGGTGGTTCTCAACAACAATCGGGCTATAACAATAATAGAGGACAATCGTACTCTCAGTCCCAATCACAGTCTCAGTCCCAACCTCAATATCAACAGCAGCAGCAACAATATCAAAGATCTGGATATTCACACAATGTCCCTGCGAATAACTCCAATTATGGTGGAAATATTGGTGGAATGAGTAATGGTATGGGAGTTGGTATGAGTGGAGGTGGAAGTTCTATGGAAGCATTGCGTGCTAAGTTGTTACAAACTCATCAAGCTGCTGCTGCTAATGGTGGAGGAATGATGAACCAACAACAACCTCCTTATCAACAGCAACAACAGCAGTATCAGCAACAACAAGGTTATGGAAGAGGGCAAGGACAGTCTCAAGATCCGCGCAGAAATAATAATAATAATAACAATGGTAGCTACAATAACAATAACAGCGGGCATCAATGGTAAACGGTGGTGTTATTGGATTTGTTTAGATGCTATTCCGTTTAGTCTTTTGTTAGGATTAAGCTTTTCAATATAATTGATTGTAGTTTAAGACTTTTATATTTGTGTACGCTCGAATTAATGTACTTTATGTTCATTCGTTTGCCGATTGTAGGTTGATAAAAGATGCTGATGTTGGAGAATTGCGTTGGTAGTATATTTTAGTACTATGTATGTTTTTGATGTTTGGCCAATGTTCACCATTATTATTGATCTTATGGTTGTTTTGTGCGCTACGATGATTTTGTAAATAATTAAGCTGGTGATATATTTGATGGATCGAATTTGGTTTTGATACCAATCTAATTTTTAAGTTCTGCTATTGAATAAAAACTTAATCAACTAATGAATTTATTTTAGTGCTCGTAAATCATGGATGAGAATTATTAATAATTAATTAATGGTCGGATTACAAATTTGAGAAAAGTATATGATATGATATACTAAACAACTTTGATGATACTATTCTTAGTATCCAAATTCCAGTTTAAAAATTCCTCATTATTCAAGACAAAAATTCATAAAATTATTCCTACATACTTACTTATTAAAGTTAGTAACAGGGATAAGCTTCATCATTAGATGCTTCATTTAGATTATTTACATCTGGACCATACAATTACCCTCTTGAGACCACTCCAACTACTAAGAAAAAAGGCATAGAGAGGGGCAACATTCATAAGATACAATACACAAAACATTAAGGTAAGGGAGAACCATATGTACCCAACAATATTGCTCAACGAAAAAGCTTTGAGATAATTATATACCATCTTGTTAAAGACTCACCACAGAGAAACCATAACGACAAACATAACCAATATATACAACGACAAATAACATACAACGATTACTGTTTCCTACTCACAACGACTAATTAAGTCACATATGAGATATCAAAGTAGTCAGATGTGATTTTACACTGATTGTTTCAAAAACTCTTGAATACCAGACATTACAGCGAATGATATTACACCAGTAATACCAGTAGTGATCACTGAAGTATCTTCAGCAGCTTCTGTGAGTAATTCAAACACTGCAACATATGACATTGCACCTGCAGCAAAACCTAATCCGCCAGGAAGTAATGGAGCAAATTTCTCAATAAAGAGATATGCTGGAACAGCAAATAATGGTTGAGGTAAACTTGTAAATATTGCCCAAAGTGCTGAAATAAAGAGAGAGAGTTAGAGGTTGAGCAACGAGTGAGAGACAACGACGACTTACTTGATCGCAATGGACTAATTTTCTTTCCAGTCATTACTAAACCAACTGCTAATCCTTCGGGAACATTATGAAAAGCAAGAGAAAAAGTAATAAATTTTCCTAATTTTACACCAGTTTTACCACCAAATGAAACACCAAGTCCAATCCCTTCCGTCAAAGAATGCAATGTCATTACGATAACAATCAAAAACATTCTTTGAGCAGAAGCACCACTCATATCCATCAATTCCATTCCTTCATATCGATCGAGTACTTTTTTCATTAATAAAATAAATACAATTCCAATGACAAATCCACAACCTGTACGAACAAGTGAATGTCGATATGGTTGAAAGATATGATAGGATTCATAGAAATAAGACAATATGCCAAAATCATCGGACGCAAATTCTATAGCTTCTTGAACTAAACTATATGAAGCAGCAATCATCATTCCACCAGCAATAGCTATCGAGAAAGAGTCAGTTTTGACAACATTGTGAGTGGAATATCACTTACCATTCGAAATACCCATCCAATATTTATCTGGTTCCGATAAGAAGAAAAATGGTAAAACTCCAACACCAGTAGCAACAGCAGTGATCCATCCGTTATAGAAGACATGTTGTATACTCACACCATTCATGATATTCTCTTGCGGGTAAGTGAATATCGTGATCATTAGGACAATTGCCAAAATACCCCAACTAATATAATCGATGCTACTTTGTTTGGCATTCTTCTTGCCTTTCTGATGCAATGCCGACTTTGCACGCATCGTTTCTTGAAAAGGATCAAGAGACAATGATGATGGGATTGCCTTTGTTGATTTCGTAGGACTGCTTAACGGCTGTGGCTGTTGTTCCTCTTGAGAGGATGTTGAAGAAGTGGATACGGTAGAGATTGACGATGAGTCAGTGGTTGCCACTTTCATCTTCTGATCACTTTGTGTTTGAACTTCCATCTTCAAACCACTTGATAAAGATTTATGGGAATGATGATGGTAAGGATGTTGACTAGATCTTGACTTGCACATGTGATCAAACTTCGAAGAGAGTATAGTAAGAGAATGTTTACAAGAACTGCACGAATGCGTAATGAATGTCGTTCGATGTAATGTATTAGACTAATGGTGATATTATATGACAAAGCACATGACACAACCACAACAATACACCATACACCGCACGTTACACGCAATCCGATCTTTGAGTCTTCGAGAAATGTTGTTCTGAGTGAATCGAGGTGGAGAGTGTGACTTGAAAGGATGTGGTGGTTGGGAAAATTCTCAATATTTACTATTAAATTAATCTTAAATTTAGTATATTTAGAAACACGACATTTACTTGTATCGTTCGTCCGGTGTTAATTCGTCTTGCTTATCAGCCCTGGTCATAACTTGGGCTATTCCATATTCAGATATTATTGCTAGGCAGGCTTACTATACCATATACAATACACTTGGTTGGACTACATGGTACACAAAGACTTGATAGACAAGACTTTGTTGAAGCGAGAGGCGAGATTAAAAGTAATCCTGCATTGATTGTTGGTGAGATGACAGGTTTGACCAGTGGATTCATTGGATCCCGTGGTCAAATTGCAAGAGAGAATGCGACTATTGTAGAAGCATTTACGAAAGAGGATGTGCTATTTGCTATTTACTATAGAGAGATTGATAATATTCAACGTGTGGTGCATATGCCTTTCAACATAGTAAATGCGATTGAAGTGGCTCTGACTGACACAATGTGGAGAGCATTCCTTGGAACATTCTCCTGATACTTATGTGACTAGAAGGATATTACACTGTTCAAAGATCCCGACCTCTCATTCATTTTTAGTCTAATGGGTGAACCAATTGATGGGGAAATTGATAAAATATCGTTGGACAAGTGAGGATGAAATACTTTTGCGGTACATTGGAATCATCTCTAACTTATGCAATTGGTGATAATGTGATGGAGGGAATGTGTGCGTGGCGATCTGCGATGATTCATTTTTTGATGATGAACTATCTTTTTAGAATTCACAAAATTGTTGGGTGTTAGCGGAAGATCAATGCTGACGGCAAGAGCAATGGCGATTCTACCTGGGTAGGGTTCCATTAATGAAAATAAGTACAATAATCAGGTGGTATTCGCTGATCTGTTTTAATATCCTATTGTACTTCCTTCACCTATTTTATTTATTCCAACCTTTTATGTTCCACTTATTATGCAGTTATTTTTATATTTACATTGATATTAGACTGTATATTTTTCAATATTGAAGTTATAGGTCTATCCCCTACAAATGTAGTAATGCATCATAACAGTATTATGCACTCATCGATTAATAACATTAATAAACGAAACAACAATTACCCATATACAGCAGAACACCATCTTACAAAGATGACCACTCATTTTCACACACAATAGCCTTTCCCGTAGTCCTCCAAGTTCAAGGGTTTAGCAAAATATCAACATATACATCGAAACATACTACAACACCATTAGAGCAATTAACATTAGAATATACTATTTTGGGAAGTGTATGGCTTCTTCCCTGTCTTTTCAGCATCTGCTCCTGGGGCACGATAGAATGTCACCTTTTCGACTACTTTCGCTAAAAGGGTTGGATCTTCTTCTAGTTTCTTTAAAATTGCCTAACAAAACCAATTAAATTAATAACGAATTATGATAACTCTTGCACAAGGAACTTACCTGATTCTCTCTATCTGCATCTTCAGAAAATGTTGCTTTGTCTCTTCTCTTATTTTCCAATCTTACCAACATTTGACGATCTAAATCTTTCTTTGCTTCCAATAACTTTTGCTTTTTCTCTTCTTCAATTGCTGCTTCACGACGCTTTGCATCTTTCGCTTCTTTTTCAATTCTTAGGCGAATTTCCAAAGATTCCATCTTCTCTCTTTCCTTTTCCAGTTTCTTTTGTTCCATCATGGTTTTGTTGAAATCAGCATCACGACGAGAGGCTTCACGACGCTTTTCCACTTTAAGGCGCTCTTTCAATTCATCTTCCCTTTCCTTATCAGCCAATGATTTCAAGATTTGTTCATTGTCACTGGCCATTTGGGC
>JACCEA011473283.1_pt1 | contig 11816 bp, 21 predicted proteins | sample 7449851 | NCBI WGS metagenome assembly JACCEA01 (sample SAMN15323453, study PRJNA562643) | freshwater metagenome | isolation source: river surface water | place: USA:Blue River Watershed | collected 2017-08-18 | reverse complement strand
TTCCTGTGGACCACATGCCTGATTTCCTCAACGACGTGGGGCAATTTCCTGACGCTGCGCCGAGACAAAGACGCACAGCCTGAAATGCAGAAGATCGCCACGATGATCGGCGACGCGCTGGAAGCGAGCAAACCCGTTGAGCGCACGCTGCATTTGCCGTACTGGACAGACGAAGATGAAGAGTACACGCAACAGAACATCGAAGGATGGGCGCGAAAGCACTGGGTGCGCAAAGGCATCAGCGCTGCGCGGTGCGCGCGGGTTTCATACCTAAATCATGAGGGCGTACGCGACATCGATCGCGATCTGGACTTCGCAGGACGGCTCGTCAGTAATCGGCACTGGTCTGCGCTGGAGCACCCTGCGACGGCGCAGCCGGGGCGGCATGGCAATTTCACAGGATGGAAGTCCTACCGCAAAGAGTTTCCAGGGGACTCGGGGGAGGCGTCGTCATCATGCTAGAGAACGATATCAAAAGGAAGCTTGAGGCTGTGCAGGTGCGGCGTTTGGTGGCGCTGCTGTGCCGTCGCACGGGTCATGGTCGTGCGTGGTTCTACGAAGCGCTGAAAGGCCGTACAAGCGTTGTGAACGATCTACGCGTGCTCGACGAAGTGTTACAGCCGAGCGAGAACCCGATCGCCAGTCTGCGCGAAGTGTGCGGCGTGCAGAAATCCACCCTGGCCCGCTTGCTGGGGCTGTCCCGTCAGAGCTTGCATTCCTGGGAACGCGATCCGACCGCAGAACGAATCGAGCGCGTCCGGTCTGCACTTGCTTCCCACCGACGGGAAGAAAAAAGATAACGATTTTTTCTTGCACTGCTTTACATTCTGTTTTACTTTGTATTTCAGAAAGTGAGCACAACGGAAATGACCAAGCAGCATGCACAGCAGCGCTGTTTTCTGTATCAAAGACGCAGAAGACTGAACAGCAACAGGAAACCCATGCCAAACACTAAACATTCGTTGAAATTATCCGTGGTCATAACAAACCCAGATGGCAAGCTAGACAAATCCCGGCATGTTGTGTGGATATGCTCCGTGTGTGGTAAAAAGGGTGCAAACCGCATGCAAAGTTGCTACGATCACGCTGTCCCGGTCTACGCAGACACCATTCGCTATGATGCATCATGGGTATATGCTACCCGCGCCCCTGAACCAAAAGAGCAAGTTATCGATCCGGCTTGGGTTTACCGACCTGGCTAGAACGCCCGCTGAAAACACCATGATCCAAATTATCATCATACCACTTCCGGAACGCTCGTCGATCGGCTGTGGGTATTGCTACAAACACGACCGGATCGATGATTGCGCACGTAGCAGACGCAATCGAATTTAATAACCAAGTGCTTTCGATTGGTCGGCAGTTTCTGCCGCCTTGCGCGCAGAACGTGCTCGATGGCAACGCAGCAACCCCGGAATACTGGACTTGGCTTGCGAGCCAAGTGGAGGAACGATAACCCCATGCGCAACATCCCGATCAATCAAATCGTTGATAGCCTTTCACCTGAAGAGCGGAAGCGGTACGCCGCTCCACGTATCACGGACCCTGCGCTGCTGGCCTTCGTCGTGGACGGCGACGACGGTAGCACGTCATGGACCCAGGACGGGCGCGAAGCGCTCGGTGTGTCCGCTGTGCTGGTCTGTTCGCTTCTGCGGCAACACAGCCACACAGCCAACGTCGAACCGCCCAGCCAGCCGCGAAGCTGGTACATGGTCGGTGAGACGAAGAAGACCGGCGCAGCGCCGCCCGTGTGGGGCACGCTCGATAGCGTCAGTGTTCGCGCCATGGGCACCGATGCAGAGCCGGTTTTCGCCGTCGCGGACACAGGTAGGCAGCAGTGCAAGGCTGCCGAGTGGCTGACGGGATTTCTGGCGCGCTGCCGCGAAACGCTCCGCGAGTGCGGCGGCGACACGCTGAAAGCACAAGGCACGATGATGACCGGCGGCGATCCAATCGCCAGCACCTTCGGAGCCGCTGAGTGGGCGATCATCTTCACAATATCGCCCACGCTGCGCCGTCCACTCGTCAGTATCGGCAAGCCATATGGAGACTACAGCGCGGTTTTCTTTGTCCGCACGCATCCCGGCGGCGGCAGTCCAAACGAGCGTGCCAGCCTAGAGCGCGCCAAGCTCGCTCGGCAGCGTGTGCCGAGCACTTGGAGTGGCGAAGCACTGTCGCTGCGTCGTCTGGTCATCTCGTATCTTCGGGACAGTGCCGGACGCCCAGATGCGCACACGGAAGAGACGGCGCTCGCCTACGCCCGGCCTTTCGTGCAGAACATCATGGCCGTCGGCGGAGCTGGTTCCGTCAGTGCGGACTACGTAAAGAAGCTGTATCTGTTTTCACTGGTCTGTGAGGAAGTGCGCACGCTCGTAGACAGTGAGACGGACGCACGCAAAAGCCTCACAGCCTTTGAGCGAGCAGTGAAGCACTGCGTTGACCTGTCACTAGTAACAAATTTGGTCAACGGAGACGAAAATCGAAAATACACCCTTAGTGAAAACCTCCTAATCACAGAAGAGCAGCTCGAAGCGTACTCAGGCAAACCGAAAGGCAGGCCAAAGGGGGCGCGAAACCGTCCCCTGAAGCTGGCCAAAGTGGGAGCTGACACCTTGGCCCGCTTGGACGCTGGTGACGAGCAAGCCAAGGCGATCGCTGCCTTTCTCCGTTGGCATGCTGGCGACGCTGGCGCGCTACCGACGGAGATCGTCGAAGTGCTGACAGCAACAGAGGTGACGACCGAAGCAAAACCCGTGACAAAGACTGCGCCGACCGTCGCCCTGGTGTGGATGCAAGACGAAGCGCGATTTGCTCAGCTTGCGATCGCCATCGAAGCGTGGGAAGGTGGACCGCCACGCCATCAAGACAAAGAGATCAAGGCACAGCTTGATGAAATGTACGATGCAATACCAGAGGACTGTGTCAAGACAGCCGATCGCAAGGCATGGGCGCTCAACACCTGGCTGATTGAGCGGGCACGGGGGTAAGAAAAGCCATGGATGTCAAAAATCTGACCCTTCAACAACTGAGAGAGCTACAAGCACAGATCCGTAATGAGATCGATGTACGAGAAAGAGACGCAAGAGGAAAATGCGTTCCGGGTCTGTGTCGCTGCGATAGATTAAAAATGGTGGGCTTAATGTCAAATGGGAGTCGTGTCTACGACTACACTCCCCCGTGCTATGCATCCTTAGGCTTCCGAGAAGAATACGAAAAGTAAAGAAAAGGCTTGCGTGTTGCCCGGGCTTTCGAGTATTGTTTTCTTATGACGACGCAAAACAAGAAAATCGAAGCTGAGCCGGGCAGCACTTGGTCACTGGGATTACATGTCGAAGCTAACGGCTCACTGCTGGCCATGACCCGGATGGAAAGCAAGACCTTCAGCGCCCAGTCGCGCAAGGCCGCAGAAGCTTGGCTCGCTCGTCGGGGCTACCGCACCGACGGAACGAAGTTTTAGTCATGGCGCAGCGCATGTACCGCCTCTACGTAGAAATGACCGATCGGTGTGACCTGCGGACGAATGTTTGGCGTCGAGTCAGCAGCGACGAGCCACTGACGCACGCGGAAGCGCTCACGATGCGAAGCAAGATGTCGCGGCCTGCCGCTGTGTTGCTCGTCGAAGCTGACAGCCAAGCGGAGCGCGACATGGAACCGCTCTACAAGGACTGGAGCGACAGCCTCGACGAGCTTACCGCCATCCGTCGGGACAAAGCACCCCCGTCAACCTGGACGCCACACACCGGACTGGATTGTGGTGATAACAGTTGCCGATACGCAACAAAGAAGGGCGGCATGCGCACAAATGGTGGCTGCTCATGCGACGACTGCCCCGATTGCGGCGCGAGCATTCGACCGCCGTTCAAGCATCGGACGTGGTGTAAGCAGCCAAATTGGGTGCCTGCGCACCAAGAAGACAAAGAGGAACCGTGAAAACTGATACCTTGTGCGAGCAGTGCTCTCAACAAGCTGTGTCACGTCCAGCCTTAACTGCATACTACTGGGACGGCACAGGGCTGCGTTCCTTACACGCTCGTAAAAAACCGTTTCAACCTCACCGATTTGCGTCGGTGGTACGAGGAGCAACATGCGGAAGAAAAAACTGATCTACATCGCGATGCCTTACACAGCGAAAACCCCGGAAGGAATCGCGCAGAACATCGAGAACGCGCGCCGATTCGTGCGCGAGAACTTCCCCTCTGACTCGGAGTTTTTCCCGGTGATTCCACACAACACCGGGATCGGTGTTGAGGGGTTGGGCGGTGAGTCGTACTGGTACGACGCGACTGAGTCGCTCATGCTGGCGTGCAGTGCAGTAGTGCTTGGTCCTGGTTGGCGTTCTAGCCGGGGAGCGCGGAATGAGTTTGAAGCTGCGAGGCGTGCAGGTATCCCCGTCATCGAAGCAGGCCTGTGTGTCGGTGGTCTTGTCGAGCGCTTGCGCGCCGTGCTGATACTCGGGATCTTGCGCGGCCTCTTCTGCACGCGATATCAAGCGTGCAGCAGCTGCGTGAGGTGAGCACTGACACGCTCGACGCCAAGCAGCTGCACACCGAGTGTCTGGACTACCTGCAAGGGCCTGCCCGTTCGGAGGTGCTGAAGTGAGAAATCGTCAGCACTGGACAGACAGGCACGGGATCGTACTGTCGCTTGCGGTATGGGGGCTGCTGCTACTGATCCTGTCGAGCGTGTACGCTTCCGCGCGGTATCCCTCGTGCAGTAAAGACGAGGACTGCGAATCGGGTGAGATCTGCGTGAAGCGTGAGTGTAGGGCGCACGGACCATGAGGCTCACGATCGCGCTTGATCCTGGTCTGCGTGCGAGCGGCCTTGCCGTGTTCGAGGGTGCTGTGCTCAAACACGCTGCGATCGTTCGTCCCGAGATCCACCACCGGGAAACACTCCCGGCTGTTGTGGTGATGTGCGAGGGGTTAGTCCAAATCGCGACGTTATCCTCTGCGACGAATGCTACGAAGATTACGCTGCACACTGGAATGCGATGTGGAAAGAATACTATTCGAGTCAAGGCTTTTGATGACCGGTAAACGCTGCATAGACGCAATGCTCGACGAGCTGCGACCAGTGGAGCCGCTCGACGACACGGCGCGGCGCGAGCTGGACGAGCTTGTAAAAGAGCGCTACACATTCGTGGGGAACGGCTGCGTCATGGACAACATCACGCTAGAAGTCATTCCCATCCTTGCAAAACCACCTCCGACACCAGTGCCTGGACCGGGACGGCTGCTTTACCAAGAAAGCCCTGGTTTGTATTGGGAAGAAAAGGCCGCAATCCTCTGCGCCTTCATGACTGCACTGTATACCTGCATACATTTCCTGTAGACATGCTGTTTTGACTTGTGTTACAGTCTACAGTATGTCTAACACGAGCCCGCACAGCCGGATTGACCCGGCGTACAAAACCCTTCGACAGTCCGGCGATCTGCGCACGACGCAGAAGAAGGCCGGGAAGCGCAGCATCGCCGCCGGGGTGGAACTTGACCCAGACCTCGTCGTCATCATCAAAAAGCGCAAGGTGCGCGACGGCAAGATCTTGCCCGAGCGCTGCCCGCTCGACTGCGGTAAGCTCGACTGTGACCACGCACAGACGCGCGCTTGGCTTGCGCTGCGTGATGCCTACGCCGAGAAAAACCGCGATTTAGCTCGACGGGCGGCAGCGTTGCAGGCCAAGAGGAACACCCATCTGGCCGAGGAGTGGGTGCCATGTTGCGAGCTTGCCAGCGACAAAGCACACCACAGGCCTTGCGGCAAGCACGGCGGCAAGGTGCATTGCGCGTGGTGCCACGGCAAAGGCAAGCGCGTGTGCCAGCCCGACCTAGAAGCACTGGCATACATCGGTTTGCTAGACGCGATCCGCCGCTTCGACCCGGAGAAAGCGGGCAAGATTTCCAGCTACGCTGTTTGGCTCATGAAGCAAAGCATGCTGGAGCTACTGCGGCAAACGCCGGTCACGTTCCCCCAGGACTTGCTGCGCGATCGGCGTGAGCTGGTCAAACTGGAAAAACAGCTTGAACGGGTGGCGACGGACGAAGAAGCCGCAGCGCGGTTTACGACCTACAGACCGTGCAAGAAAGACGAGCGCATGAGCGAGCGCATCGCGCTGGCCCGTAACTGCTACTACGGGCAGGAAAAGAAGTCCGTCGAAGACTTACAAGCTCGCTACACCGAGCGGACGATGAAGAACGAGAAAAGGCTGCGCCACGGCGATGCAGGTAAGACAGTAGTGGAAGCGCTCACTGCGCCAAATGCCGAGACACGGGAGCGCAGAGCACTACACGCTGCCCTTGGCCAGCTCCCGCCAGCGCTACGGAGCGACGCGGAGGCATTCCTTAGTGGCAAGCTCGCCAAGCCTTCCGCCGCACTTGTGCTGCGCCTCCGCGACATCCTCTGCTGACTGAGGATCGATTTGGGCGCTGGGACGCCTACGAGCACGACGGAAAGTCATGGGTTTTGCGGATACGAGGCTTACGACTGATTTCACTGGGTGCTACGTCCCGATGCTCGGGACACACAACATAACCCAAACGGGGCTCACTGCCATTTTTACCAGTCGCGCCACAAACTTCGCATGGTGCATCCGTAGGATAGAACGCGGTCTCAAAATCTTGCTGACTCCACAGCATTTGCAGCGTGTAGAAGCTGAGGCAGGTTCGTCTTGAACGCCACTTGTCGAGCGATATCCGAGGCTGTGCCGGAGAAATTGAAGCGCTCTTGTGCTGCCGTGTTAGCTGGGGATTTCTTGGCGACGGAGGGCATGGTTTAAGGAAGGGAAGAATAAAATCGGTTGACAGGCGTAACAGGTGAGGCATACTAGGATCGAAAGCGAGGTCACAATGGGAACACGCAAAGTATATGAAACCGTCGTCTATGATCCATCTCGGGGAACTGGCGCAGCAGGCGATTACACCCACATCATTCGCTCTACATCCCACGCTGTCGTAGAGCGTGCAGCCAAGGGCATGACATACTACGGTGCCCCGGCCACAGTGCGTTGTGAAGACGTTCCCCTACGTTTGTTTCGCCGCTGGCAAGCTGAGGGTAAGATATGATTCCCCACTGCTCCACCTGCAACTGCCTAGCTGGCACGAGCCGCACCGTTGCAGGTAAACGCATGTGGTGTACTGCCCCTGGTTGTACGTGGTCCGCTGTAGTGGCGGAGGCTGCGTTGACAGGACGGGATATGTGTGCAGTGGGACACTACATCAACAACGAGAGCACAGCTGCACCTGGCCTGCATCTTGAGAGCGACACGCAGAAAGGATGAGGTGCCACAAGTGCTCGCAAAGCTAGGATAGAAAGGCACAACACCATGATCAAACTACCAATTCGCGCAGGCCGCATCGGTCTGCCGTTTCATTCAGACAGACAGCAAGACGAAATCCTGTGGGACGGAGCTTACTATTACTGAGACGGTTTTGCCCACGGATGGCACCGCCCCGATTGAGCTTGTGATCAACTCGACGGGAAGTGCAGTGAATCTGGTGCGAGCTGGTTAGATCTGTTCGATGATGTGAATTAGATCCAGTTTAGTATCTGCCGCCCACGCCGCCTCCTTCGCCGCCTCCTCCGCCGCCGCCCTCGCCGCCTCCGCTGCCTCCGCTGCCCACGCCGATCGATCCTCACTGCTTAACCACTTGTCAGCCCAAGCATTCCATGCAGCGTTTTTACATACCGACTTTGCGCACAAGATCGCGAACTTAACTCGTTGCTCAGTAGTGAGCACAGGCACCGGAATCTCCTCGACAATCTTCAGTGCATACACACCGCACTTGAGCTGACCCTCACGAGCAACGATTTCACCCTCTGCGACAAAGAGCCGCATTGTGTTGGGGTTGAAGTCAGCATGCACCGGGTTCATCAGTACTGCGATCAACGGGTGCTCGTAGGCGTGAATCACGTCGGCAGTACACAGTCGTGTACCTTTGCATGCTGTTCGGTGCTCCACGCCCACAGCCCATGTCAGCTCGTTATCTTCACCAGCTCGCGTCCGGCCCTGTTCATCAGTCAGCTTGTAGAGTTTGGTCATCGTTTGGCTCCTAAAGGTGATAGTAGCACGAGAGTTACAGATGACAAGCATTTAATATTCAGCGTCGGGTGAGCAGCTTCCGCGCGCGCGATCGGAACGTCTTCTTGATCTCGGTACACGATTACAACCTGGCTTCGCGGCGTGCTCTGCTCGCGCATCGGAGGCAGTACGATTGAGACTCGAGCGAAGCGTTGTAGAACGCTTCTGCGCTCATCCCGTTGAGCAGCTTCGCCCACTTGCACGGCTTCGGTCGCCAGTGAATCTTGGCGGTGTCGGATACCCAGTCAGCAGAACGGATGGTGACCAGGCTCACGGTTGCACCTTCTTGAATTTTGCCTCGAATGCAGCGAGTTGATCGTCAGTCCAGACGGGGCATTTCTCCTCAAGCAAACGCTGCATGAGGTCATACGGACGACACAGCGGTGCGGCAGCGTCCCACAGCGCACGCTGCTCCTGAAAAAGAGCGGCGCGCTCAACTTTGACACCGCTGTACGGGCAGTTTCCGCCGCGAGCCCACCTGTCAAACGCTGTTGGAACGGGATGACAAGAGGCATCGTATACCATAAGATCGCGGCACAACGCACCGCTTACTTCGCCCCAAAAGGCAAGTAGCATCATCGTAGGGGCTGGCAGGTCTGTGCCTCGCAGGTCTGCGCCTCGCAGGTCTGCGCCGTACAGGTCTGCGCCTCGCAGGTTTGCGCCGTACAGGTTTGCGCCTCGCATGTCTGCGCCTTGCAGGTCTGCGCCTCGCAGGTCTGCGCCGTACAGGTTTGCGCCGTACAGGTTTGCGCCTCGCAGGTTTGCGCCGTACAGGTCTGCGCCTCGCAGGTTTGCGCCGTTTTTGGCTGCCTGCGTCACGGCTGCTGCGAGTGTCTCCGCTTCCGTTTCAAGAATGACTGCGCCAGTCCAGTAGTTTGTGATCTTGATTGTTTGCATACCATCAATAGTAGAGAAGTCGAAACGGAATGTCGATCACTTTTCGCAAAAGAAAGCCAAGAAAAACTGCCGTCGCTGCGGTGGAAAATCACCCAGGGCGGCAGAGCTTCGTCGAATTCGTCCGGCACGTCAAGCCAAGCCTGACAATCACGAAGCAAATCCGGCTACTTGCGCAAAAGGTAGAAGGGCCACTGCTGCGCGGCGAAGGCTGGCTGCGCCTCATCCTCGTGTGGCCCCCACGCACAGGCAAAACGACAGCGGGAAGCGTGCTGCTGCTCGCCTGGATTTTCGGGCTGCAGCCAGAATGGGAAGCGATCGTCGGGTCGCTCAGCGGCAAGCTCGCAACGAAAATTGGTGCGAAGGTGCGTCGGATCATCGGGAGTCGGCAGTTTGCCGAGGTGTTTCCCGGCGTGCGTCTCAGCAAGCACACAAACGGCAAGACGGAATTTTCCGTCACGAACGAAGGTAGCACCGTCGAAGGCTACTTCTTCGCATCGGGCCGGAACACAAGGGCCACGGGGCAAGGCGCGAAAGTGCTTTTTTTCGACGACTTGATCGGCGAGAAAGAGACGGACAGCGAGCCCGCGCTGGAGGATGCGCAGGATGCGATCCAGATGTTTCGATCGCGGGGCGCGCCAGACGGCTTCCACTGGATCATCTGCAATACGCGATACCGCGAAGACGATCCGATCGGTTACATTCTTGACCAGTACCGCAGCGACGGCCCATGGGACTTGGTCACGCTGCCTGTCGTCGTCGAAGAGGACGACGAAGAAAAGACGTACCAGCTTGACAGGGGTGAGCCGTGGTTCCGTCCGGTAGGCGATATCCTGTTTCCCTACATCCGTGCGACGATTGACGCACGCCGAGCGGTTTTGTTTGACCAAGGCAAGCAGCACGAATGGTTTGGTCAGTACAAGTGCCTCCCCCGCCCCCCGCAAGGCGTGAACTTCGATACAAATTGGTTTAAGCGGTACGATGAATCACCAGCATCCGTGCGTATCCGCTGCGATCGGGTTGTACTGTCCGCCGATACAGCGAAGCGCGACAAAGACAACAGCGATCCGACGGCGATCCTCATTTGGGGCGAGCAGGGCGAGCGGCGCTACCTACTCCACGTCGAGCTGGGGCGCTGGCTGTTTGACGAGATCCTGGTCAAGCTGGCGGAGCTGGCACAGGAGTGGAAGCCAAACGTCGCGCTGCTTGAGTTAGCCGGAAGTGGCGAGCAGGCGGCGGCATACCTGCAAAAGCATAAATCGGTGCGCAAGCTTGGTCCCGATGGCATGCTGCTGTGCGAAATCCCTTGGCGCACTGAGATCCACGGCATTGAAGTGGCCGGTGCTGCGAGCAAGGTGATACGCTTTAACGCTTGCATTCCCGACATCCGGCAAGGCTTCGTCTGGCTGCCCGTCGCGGCTCCGTGGCTGGCCAAGTATGAGCGCGAACTCGCGAACTTCCCGAAAGGGCACGATGACCAATGCGACGCGACGAGCCAGTATCTCAACTGGCTGCGCACGATCGCGCTGAGCAAAGAAGGCAGACGCGCAACACCGCCCGATGTAGCCCGCATCGTGGCCCCGCTCGGCAGCCTCCACGGCCACCACAGCGATCCCGCTTCAAACTGGCTCACGCGGTTTTAGCTGACAGCACGCCCGAACCGTCACACTCGGTAAAACATGTCGCATCTTCACGCGGTGGAACCCCGCACCAGCTACGCCCCAAGCACGGTCTGAGCCGCTGCCCGATGCGGCTTGTACTTACGCACACTCTCAACGGCACGTCTGACCAGCGCCTCGTAGGCCAAGCATTTTTTCGCGGTCCTCGTGATTGTAATGCCGCCCGTCTACGTCTTGCTTCATCCCTTCGTCGCTCATTTTCCACCTTGCACGAACATACCACAAGATGCTTTCACGTCAAAACCGACGCGAGGCACTATTTTGACTGCTCGCACCATCGGGCACTGTGATAACTGCGCAGCCCGCGCTTGGATTACGTCCTCGCTCGATTCTCGGCCTTGCACTGGGCTTGCGGGATTGTACCGCACGATATTGATCTCGCAGTAGAGCTTCCAGGTTTCGAGCATGTAGCACATTGATGCTATCTCAGCTTCACTGTCGTTTTCACCCGCGATAAATGCGAAGTGGATCTTGACCAGTTTTTTCGTGTGATCTTGGTACTCACTCAAGCGATCAAAAGCATCGGTGGCACCCATCGCACCAGGAAGCCATTTCTCGCGAAACTCCTCACGGACGCTGTAAAGACTCCAGTAGATCGTCGGCTGGATGTACCCGAATCGCTGAATCAAAGGTGCGCCACTCAGAGTCCGAGGCATGATCGTGCTCACGCAGAACTTGGCGGGAAGTTCGTGATCTATGGCCAGTTCGCCAAGTTCTCGAAGCAAACCACTGTGAACATGCAAGTTTGACATCGGCTCGCCGCGCGCCATGAAAGCGTAATGCATGTATTGCGCGGGCTTCTGTTCCCCTGTTCGCACCGCGTCGCGGTAATGGGCAAATACCCTCTTGGCCTGCTCAAAATAGTCGGCAAGCGTCGCGGGGACAAACATCGTCTGCTTTGTGGCGGTGAGGTGGCACATGCGGCAGCCGCGATTACAGCCATTGTGCGACGACAAGTAGCACACGAAATACTTGTCATTCCGCCGGACGTAGCGACTTTCGAGGAAGCCTTCGAGCGACTGCTCGACGAAGTTGGTTGATAGATCCGTCTGAGATTGGAGAACACGCATCACTTACCTCCGTAAAAAGTCGTCACAAGGTCGCGCACGTCATCAAAGCTCCGCGCTACGTGCCGCCCGGCGATGTTTCGGTTGCCTGGCGTGCGCC
>JACCEA011243654.1_pt1 | contig 11817 bp, 11 predicted proteins | sample 7449851 | NCBI WGS metagenome assembly JACCEA01 (sample SAMN15323453, study PRJNA562643) | freshwater metagenome | isolation source: river surface water | place: USA:Blue River Watershed | collected 2017-08-18 | reverse complement strand
TCTTCTCCACGCCTTCCTGCTCCTCGCGCGCGGCTTTCCGGCGCCCGAGGATGGCGTCGACGATGCTGGTGCTGGTGCGGCAGTGGCGCCCGATCATCACGTTCTCCAGCACCGTCACCCGGTCGCACAGGCCCATCACCAGCTTCACGTCGTGCTCGATCAACAAAATGGTCCGCCCGTCGTTGCGGATGCGGTCGATCAACTCGCGCAGCACCACCTTCTCGGTTTGGTTCATGCCGGCAGCCGGCTCGTCCAGCGCGATGAGCTTGGGGTCGGTGGCCAGGGCACGGGCAATCTCCAGGCGGCGTTGGTCGCCGTAGCTCAGGGTGCGGGCGCGGAAGTCGGCGTGCTTGCCGATGCCCACGTAGTCCAACAGCTCGCGCGCCCGCGCCTCGATGGCCTTCTCCTCGGCCTTGAAGCTCGGCGTGCGCAGCACGGCCCCCAACAGGCCCGAGTGGGTGCGCACGTGGCGGCCCACCATCACGTTCTCCAGGGCGGTCATCTCCGGGAACAGGCGGATGTTCTGGAAGGTGCGCGCGATGCCAGCCTTGGCCACCAAATGCACCGCCGCCGGCTTGTAAGGCAGGCCACCCAACTCGAAGCTGCCGCCATCGGGCACGTACAGGCCGGTGATGACGTTGAAGAAGGTGGTCTTGCCCGCCCCGTTGGGGCCGATCAACCCGTACACCTGCCCTTGTTCGATGGTGATGCCCACGTCGCTGAGCGCCTGCACACCGCCGAAGCGCTTGGACGCGCCTTGGACTTTCAACACCACGTTGCTCATGCTGCGTCTCCCTTCACCGGCGCGGCCTTGCCGTGCTCGGGGCTGGGCCACAGGCCGCGCGGCCGCACCAGCATGATGGTGATCATGGCCAGCGCGATGAGCAGCTGGCGCAGGATGGAGGCGTCGATGCGACCGCCTGTCAGGTTCTGAACGTCACCGGCCACGTAGCGCAGCACTTCGGGCAAGGCCGCCAACAGCAGCGCGCCCAAGATGACGCCCGGCAAGTGCCCCATGCCGCCCAGTACCACCATGGCGACGATCATCACGCTCTCTTGCAGGCTGAACGACTCGGGGCTTACGAAGCCCTGGAAGCCCGCGAACATGGCGCCGGCCACGCCGCCGAAGGTGGCCCCCATGCCGAAGGCCAGCAGCTTGAGGTTGCGCGTGTTGATGCCCATGGCCTTGGCCGCGATTTCGTCTTCACGAATCGCCATCCAGGCGCGACCGATGCGGCTGTTTTCCAGGCGCCAGCTGATGAGCACGCAGGTCACGACCAAGATCAGGAACAGCCAGTAGTACTGCGTGACGCCAGGGATGGACACGGCCTCCCAGGTCTTGCCAAAGAGCGAGATGTCGCCCAGCTCGATGCGCTGCGACAGCGGGTGCCCGAACAAGGTAATGGGGTCGATGGTGCCGATGCCGCGGGGGCCGTTGGTGACGTTGACCGGGTGCTCTAGGTTGTTCAGGAACACTCGGATGATCTCGCCGAAGCCCAGGGTCACGATGGCGAGGTAATCGCCGCGCAATTTCAGCGTGGGCGCACCCAGCACGACCCCGGCCAAGGCAGCCAGCCCGGCGCCCAGGGGAATGACCAGCCACAGCGGCGAGTGCAAACCGTCGGGGAAAGAGGCCGCGATGGACTCGAAGTTCTCCATCAAGTGCGGGCTGGCCAGCAGCGCGAACATGTAGGCGCCCACGGCGTAGAAGGCCACGTAGCCCAGGTCCAGCAAGCCGGCGTAACCGACCACGATGTTCAAGCCCAGCGCCAACATGACGTAGAGCAGGGCCACCGCCATGATGCGGATGGGGCCGTTGCCCACGTCCAGGAACTGGACGATGAGCGGCAGGGCCAAGGCCAGCACAGCGCAGGCGCCGAACGCGATGAGCTTTTGCGAGGTGTTCATGGTTCCAAACATGGTCATGCTCCTCAGGCCCGGTCGGCCACGCGTTCACCCAGCAAGCCGGAAGGCCGCAGGGTGAGCACCAGAATCAAGGCCACGAAGGCAAAGATGTCGGCGTAGTGGCTGCCCAGCACGCCGCCGGTCAGTTGGCCCAGGTAGCCGGCGCCGATCGCCTCGATTAGGCCCAGCACCACGCCGCCCACCATGGCACCCGGCAGGTTGCCAATGCCGCCCAGCACCGCCGCCGTGAAGGCCTTCAGCCCCGGCATGAAGCCCATGCTGTGTTGCGCGGTGCCGTAGTTGGCGGCCCACATCAGACCCGCCACCGCGGCCAAAGCGGCGCCGATGACGAAGGTGGCCGAGATCACGAAGTCGGGCTTCACGCCCATCAGGGACGCGACGCGCGGGTTCTCGGCCGTGGCGCGCATGGCCCGGCCCAGTTTGGTCTTGTTCACCAGGTACATCAGGCCGGCCAGCAGCATGCAGGTGGTGGCCAGGATGACGATCTGCGTGGTGGAGATGACGACGCTTTGCTGGGTGTCCACACTGCCCATCAAAAAGATCGGCTCTTGCGGCAGCAGCGCCGGGAACGGCTTCGGGTTGGGCTTCCAGATCACCATGGCCAGGGTTTGCAGCAGCAAGCTCATGCCCATGGCGGTGATCAAGGGGGCCAGGCGCGGGGCGTTGCGCAGCGGTCGGTAGGCGATCTTTTCGACCGAGAAGTTGACGACGCAGCACACCACGATGGCGCAGGCCAGGCCCATGGTCATGAGCAACCAGCCCGGCATGCCACTGCCCCCCAGGAAGGTGACGACGGTCCATGCCGTCAGGGCTCCGATCATCAAGATTTCGCCATGGGCGAAGTTGATGAGGTTGATGATGCCGTACACCATCGTGTAGCCCAGCGCCACCAAGGCATACATGCTGCCCAAAACCAGGCCGTTGATGACCTGCTGAATGAAGGTTTCCAAGCCGTACTCCTACTGCCCGCCAAAGGCGAAACGCGGCGGATTATGAGAGGGGGGGACGCCCAACTCTCCCTTGGGAATACCCGGTCGTTACAGCGGGCTCATATGGGGCAGGCCGAGGTCCCGTGCCACGGCGGCGTGCGCAATCTGACCTTCGTGCACGGTGAGGCCGGCGGCCAAGTGCGGATCGGCGCTGCAAGCGGCACGCCAACCCGAGTCGGCCAGGGCCAGGATGAAGGGCAAGGTGGCGTTGTTCAAGGCGAAGGTGCTGGTGCGCGGTACCGCGCCCGGCATGTTGGCCACGCAGTAGTGCACCACGCCATCCACCACGTAGGTCGGATCGGCATGGGTGGTGGCGTGGCTGGTTTCGAAGCAGCCGCCTTGGTCGATGGCCACGTCCACCAGCACGCTGCCCGGCTTCATGCGCGGCAGGTGGGCACGACGCACCAATTTGGGCGCCGACGCGCCTGGCACCAGCACCGCACCGACGACCAAGTCGGCCGCCAACACGGCCTCTTCCGTGGCGTCCAGGCTGGCGTACCCGGTGCGCAAGCGGCCCCCGAACAGCTCGTCCAGTTGGCGCAAACGCGGCAGGCTCTTGTCCAACACGGTGACCTCTGCCCCCAAGCCCATGGCCATGCGTGCCGCGTGCGTGCCCACCACTCCGCCCCCCAAGACCGCCACCTTGCCCGGCGCCACACCGGGCACCCCACCCAGCAGCACGCCCAGTCCGCCGTTGGCCTTTTGCAAGGCCACGGCACCCACTTGGATGGCCATGCGACCGGCCACCTCGCTCATGGGAGCCAGCAAGGGCAAGCCGCCGCGGGCATCGGTGATGGTTTCGTAGGCGATGGCCGTGCAGCCGCTTTTCATCAGCCCAGCGGCCTGCTCGGGGTCCGGGGCCAGGTGCAAGTAGGTGAACAACAGCTGCCCTGGGCGCAACATCGCGCACTCTTGGGCCTGGGGCTCTTTGACCTTGACGATCATTTCGGCCTGCTCGAACACGGCCGCCGCGTTGGGCAGGATGTCGGCGCCCGCGGCTCGGTAGGCCTCGTCGTCGCAGCCAATGCCGGCGCCCGCGCCTGCCTGGACCAGCACCCGGTGGCCGTGGTGCACGGCCTCGCGAACGCTAGAGGGCGTCATGCCGACGCGGTATTCGTGGTTCTTGATTTCGGTCGGGACGCCGATGCGCATGAGGGCTCCAAGTGGGATCTGCGAAGCCCGTCATGGTCGGTTCAGCAGCGTCGCAAGTTATCGCAAGTTCCTCCTGGGCTTACCCTTGGTTTGCGCAATTTCATGCGCCAAATAAACCATAATGCGCCGCATGAAGATCGAGCTGGACAAGATAGACCGATCAATCTTGCGCTTGCTGCAAGCCCAAGGTCGCTTGAGCAATGCGCAACTGGCCGATGAAGTGGCCCTCAGCCCCTCTGCCTGCCTGCGGCGCTTGCAGCGACTGGAAGACAGCGGCGTCATCCAGGGCTACCGGGCCGAGTTGCAGGCCGAGGCCATCGGGCGCCCCACCACCGTGTTCATCGAGGTGACCTTGTCCAACCAAGGCACGGCGGCTTTGGACGCCTTCGAGCGCGCCGTGGCCGCCTGCCCCGACGTGCTGGAGTGCCACCTGATGAGCGGCGACTTCGACTACCTGCTGCGCGTGGCCGTGGCCGACCTGGCCGATTACGAGCGCTTGCACCGGCACCACCTGGCCGCACTGCCGCACGTGGCGCGCGTGCGCACCGCGTTTGCGATGAGGGCCGTGGTTCCACGCCGAGGCTTCCCGCTGTGAGCCCCGCCCTGCAAGCCTGGGCGGAACGCCTGCACCAGGCCCGATGCGGTGGGCCGGTCGTGGAACCCTGGCCGGAGTTGCCCTTGCCAGACGCGTACGTCGTGGCGGTGCAGTTGCACGCTCGCCGCGTGGCGGCGGGCGATGCCCCCATCGGCCGGAAGATCGGGCACACCAACTCTGCCAACTGGGCGCCCCAAGGCATCGGTGCGCCGAGTTGGGGCTGGCTATACGCCGCCACCACGTGGCAAGGTCTACCCTTGCCACCGGCCAGCGCCTGGCGCGAGCCCAAGGTCGAACTGGAACTGGTGCTGCGTTTGCGCCGGACCCCGCCTGCACAAGCCGACGCCTCGACCATGGCTGCTTGCATCGACGTCATGGCTCTGGGCTTGGAGTTCGTGGACCGGCCCTACCCCGCCTGGGGCGGCACCGTGGCCGACTCGGTGGCCGCCGGAGGCGTCCACGCAGGCCTGTGGCTCGGCGCGATGCACACCGGCCCGGTCGATCGCTCGGCCTTGTCGCAACTGTCGGCCACGCTGACCGTGGGTGAGCGCTCCAGCACCGGCGGCAGCGCTTGGGTCTTGGGCAACCCCCTGGAGGCCTTGGCGCAACTCCAAGCCCTGCTGGCTCAGCAAGGCGCGCCGGCGCTGCAGGCGGGCGAATGGATCACCACCGGCGCTCTGGCCCCCGCCCTGCCCTACGCCCCCACTGCGGCGATCACCGCCCACATCGCAGGGCCGAACTTCAGCCTCGCGCTTTAGACGCAGCCCGGGCCGCCTCGTTGGCTTCACGCAAACGCGCCAGCTTCTCGGCGATCTTGCCTTCCAAGCCTCGGTCGGTGGGCGCGTAGAAACGCAGGTCGTCCGGCAAACCGTCGGGCAGGTAGCGCTCGCCGGCCGCAAAGGCGTCGGGCTCGTCGTGGGCGTAGCGGTAGCCGTCGCCCATGCCCATGCCCTTCATCAGCCGGGTCGGTGCGTTGCGCAGCGGCATGGGCACGGGGCGGCTGGTGTCTTGCGCCACGAAGGCGCGCACCGCCTTGTAGGCCATGTAAGCGGCATTGCTTTTGGCGGCCACGGCCAGGTACACGGTGGCCTGGGCCAGGGCCAGCTCGCCTTCAGGCGAGCCCAGGCGCTCGTACACCTCGGCCGCATCCAAGGCCAGCCGCAGCGCCCGCGGGTCGGCCAGGCCGATGTCTTCGCTGGCCATGCGAACCAAGCGCCGGGCCAGGTAGCGCGGGTCGGCGCCGCCGTCCAGCAGCCGGGCGAACCAGTACAGGCTGGCGTCGGGGTCGCTGCCGCGCACGCTCTTGTGCAGGGCCGACATCGCGTCGTAAAACTGGTCGCCACCCTTGTCGAAACGCCGAAGCTGCGCGCCCAGGGCCTGTTGCAAGTGATCGGTGTCGACGGGCCCCGTCGCGGTGCTGGACACGTTGTCCAGCGCATTCAGCATCCGGCGTGCATCGCCATCGGCGTAGCCAATGAGCGCATCCCGAGCGGCCTCACTCCATGACACCCCCAGCAGCGCGCAGGCACGGTCGAACAGCTCGATCAATTCGGGCGCACCCAATGGCTCCAGCACGTGGACCGTGGCGCGCGACAAGAGCGCCGAATTCACCTCGAACGACGGGTTCTCCGTCGTCGCACCGATGAACACGAACAGCCCCGACTCCACGTGCGGCAAGAACGCGTCCTGCTGGGCCTTGTTGAAGCGGTGCACCTCGTCCACGAACACCGCCGCCCGACCGTGCACCTTGGCCTGCTCCACCGCGTCGCGGATGTCCTTCACGCCGCCCAGCACGGCAGAAATGGCGATGAAAGGCAGGCCGCTGGCCTGAACCAACAAGCGCGCCAACGTGGTTTTGCCCACGCCGGGCGGCCCCCACAGGATCATCGAATGCAGCTGCCGCCGCTCCACGGCCACGCGCAACGGCTGGCCAGGGCCGAGCAATTTTCGCTGCCCGACCACCTCGTCCAAACTGGCAGGTCGCAGGCGCTCGGCCAGCGGGATCTGGGTGGGCCCCGCGCTGAAGAGGTCGTCCGTCAAACCGCTCAGCCGTCGACCACGGTCATGCCTGGGGTCGGCACGAACTGGAAGCGCTCGGCGGGCAAGGGCACGTTGACCTCCAGCGCACCGAAGGTCAAGGTCGACTTCTGACCCAAACCGTCCACGATTTCCATGCCGGCCAGCAGACGACCCTTGAGGCCGATGCGCAAGCGTTGAATGCCCGCGTCTGGCTGTTTGGGCGTGGCCGCCACCCAGGCCACGCCGCTGATCTCCGGCTCGGCTCTCAGCACGAACGCCTCGCCCAGCGACGTGCCCGCCAAGATGGCCACCGGCGTGGCGCTGACCACCTGCGCCATCGGGCGGCTGGTGGCCTGCTCCAAGTCCGGGTCGATCACCCAGACCTTCTTCCCGTCGCCGATGAGCGTTTGAGCGTCCGGCGCCTGGTAGTCGAAGCGAAACCGGTTGGGCCGATGGAACTCAAAGCTGCCCTGCGTGTTGCGGCGCTTCTTGCCGTCGGGCGACACCACCACCTGCGTGAAGCTCACGCGCCCCGACTGCACCTCGCGCTGAAAGGCGCTGAGCTGCTCCAGCGCATTCGATTGGGCCCAGGCGGTGCCGCCCAGGAGGCCGATGCAGGTCAGCAGGATGCGTCGTTTCATTCGTCTCGCTTCGGGATGATCAGGTCGCGGTTGCCGTTGGTGGCCATGCTGCTCACCAGGCCCGACTTTTCCATTTGTTCCAGCAGGCGCGCAGCGCGGTTGTAGCCAATGCGCAAGTGACGTTGCACCAGGCTGATGGAGGCCTTGCGGTGCTCCAGCACCACGGCCACGGCCTGGTCGTACATGGGGTCGCTTTCGCCATCGCTGGCACCACCACCCGCCGCGCCGACGTCACCGCCTTCACCCTCCAGCCCCCCACCTTCCAAGATGCCTTCGATGTAGTTCGGCTCCCCACCCTGCTCCTTCAGGTAAGCCACAACGCGGTGCACCTCGTCGTCGCTGACATAGGCGCCGTGGACGCGCACCGGCAGGCCGGTGCCGCTGGGCATGTAGAGCATGTCGCCCATGCCCAACAAGGCCTCGGCGCCCATTTGATCCAGGATGGTGCGCGAATCGATCTTGCTGCTGACCTGGAACGACAAGCGCGTGGGAATGTTGGCCTTGATCAGACCGGTGATCACGTCCACCGACGGTCGCTGCGTGGCCAAGATCAAGTGAATGCCGGCCGCCCGCGCTTTCTGGGCCAAGCGAGCAATCAACTCTTCGATCTTCTTGCCCACGACCATCATCAGGTCGGCCAACTCGTCGATCACCACCACGATGTGCGGCAAGCGGTCCAGTGGCTCAGGCGCCTCCGGCGTCAGGCTGAAGGGGTTGGGGATGTGCTGCTCTTTGGCCTTGGCGTCATCGATCTTCTTGTTGTAGCCCGCCAGATTGCGCACGCCCATCTTGCTCAGGAGCTTGTAGCGCCGCTCCATCTCGCCAACGCACCAGTTCAGCGCGTTGGCGGCCTGCTTCATGTCCGTCACCACCGGGCACAGCAGGTGCGGGATGCCCTCGTAGACGCTCATCTCCAGCATCTTGGGGTCGATGAGGATCAAGCGCACGTCGCGCGCCTCGGCCTTGTAAAGCAGGCTGAGAATCATGGCGTTGATGCCCACCGACTTGCCGGAGCCCGTCGTGCCGGCCACCAAGCAGTGCGGCATCTTTGCCAGATCGGCCACCACCGGCGCACCGACGATGTCCTTGCCCAAGCCCATGGTCAGCAGGCTTTGGGCGTCGGCGTACACCTGCGAGCCCAGCACCTCGCACAAGCGAATGGTTTGGCGGCGCGCGTTGGGCAGCTCCAAGGCCATGTAGTTCTTGCCGGGGATGGTCTCGACCACGCGGATGGACACAAGGCTGAGCGAGCGCGCCAAGTCCTTGGCCAGGTTCACCACCTGCGAGCCTTTGACGCCCGTGGCCGGCTCGATCTCGTAGCGCGTGATCACCGGGCCCGGGTAAGCCGCCACCACCCGCACCTCGACGCCGAAATCCCGCAGCTTCTTCTCGATCATCCGGCTGGTCATTTCCAGCGACTCGGGCGTCACCGTTTCCACCCTCACGGCGGGTGCGTCCAGCAGGTCGATCTGCGGCAACTTGGCGTCGCTCAGCTCTTGGAACAGCGGCTGCTGGCGCTCGGCCGCCACCCGGGTGCTGAGCGGCACCTCCACGGGCACGGTCAGCACGGGCGGCTCGATGTAGAGCGGCTCGTGGTCCACCGCATCCAGTTCGCGTTCCACCTTGGCCACCTCGACCTCGGCCTCGCGCTGCACCATGGCCTGCTGGCCCAGCCGAACGTCCTCCTGGGCCTCGCGGGCCAGCGCACGCCGCGCACGGGCGCTCTCGATCGCTGCACCGATGCGCTCGGCCAAATGCAACCAAGAAAAGCCCAAGGCCCAGGCCATGCCCAGCACCAGCATCGCAATGCCCAACAGCCCAGAGCCGACGAAACCCAAGGCCTGCATCGCCAGCGGCCCCAACTCGTACCCCAGCACCCCGCCCGCATGGCCGGGCACGCGAGACTCCCAGCCGTACAGCCGCGTCCATTCCAGCAAGCAACTGGCGCTCATCAGCACCACCACGCCCACGGGCAATTGCCAAGCGGGCCGCTTCATCCCGGCAGGTGGACCCTCCCGCCAAACGGCGGCCAAAGTGCCGGCCCACTGCCGAACCGCCACCACCACCAGCCACCAAGAGGACAGGCCAAAGCTGAACAAGAGCAAGTCCGACAGCCAGGCCCCGAAGACGCCCACCCGGTTGGCCGGCAACGTGCGGTCGGTGGCGATGGAGTAGGCGCTGTCGCGGGCCTCGTGGCTGCCCAAAGCCAGCGCCAGCACCAGGATGAGCACCCCGCCCAAGACCAGCGCCAAAGGCGCGTACACCCAGCGGGAGCCCGCCGACGGTGCCGCCGTTTTCGATTCGAACTTCACGTCAAAGGCCCTCATGTGGGCCATTGTCACAGCGCCCGATCAATCGGCGTCGGCGTCGCTGGGCGACTCCACGTGCTTGAGGACCACCGAGCCGTCTTCGAGCGTCTCGATCTGGCCGCGCTCCTCCAGGTCCTTCATCACGCGGCTGACCATCTCGCGCGAAGCGCCGACGACCTTGGCCATGTCCTGCCGCGACACCCGACCGCGCACGATCTTGCGACCGTTGTCGTCCTCGGCCATGTCCATCAAGGTGCGGGCCACGCGGCCGTAAACGTCCAGCAATGCGAGGGACTCGATCTGACGGTCGGCATTGCGCAGGCGGGACACCAGGCCGCGCATGATCCCGTAGGCCATGCTGCCGGGGTCGGGCAAGCAACGCGCGAACTCTTGCCGGCCCAGCACCAGCACGTCGCAAGGGGCCTCGGCCCGCACGGTGGCCGACGGCGGCTCGCCGTCGATGAGGCTCATTTCGCCCACGTAATCGCCCGACTCCAACACCGCCATGATGACCTCGCGCCCCCGTTGGTCGGCGGTCAGCACGCGGGCGCGGCCATTAAGCAAAATGAACAGGGCGTTGCTGTGAACGCCCTGCTCCACCAGCAACTCACCGCGCTTGAACCGACGCTTCGTCACGCTGTCGGCCACGGCTTGCGCTTGCTCGGCAGTGAGCATCGAGAACAAACGAACGCGGCGGATCAGATCCAGGTTGGACAGCATGGCCATGGACAGCAACTCCTCGAATGGTTGTCAAGGCCGGTGGGAATGCCGGCCCTTCTAAAATCGGCATTCTTTCTCAGTCCCACAGAGGGAAAGCCCCGGTGCAACCCTGTGAGACCTTGCAGTCCGGGCCATTGCCCTCACACTCCACCCCATGAGCCAACACCATCGCCTGATCATCCTGGGCTCGGGCCCGGCCGGCTACACCGCCGCCATTTACGCCGCCCGCGCCAACCTCAACCCTGTGCTGATCACGGGCATGGCCCAAGGCGGCCAACTCATGACGACGACCGAGGTCGACAACTGGCCGGCCGACGTGATGGGGGTGCAAGGTCCGGAACTGATGCAGCGCTTCCAAGAGCACGCCGAGCGCTTCAAGACGCAAATCGTCTTCGACCACATCAACGCCGTCGACTTGAGCCAACGGCCGTTCAAGCTCACCGGCGACACCGGTCAGTACACCTGCGACGCCCTCATCATTGCCACCGGCGCATCGGCCAAGTACTTGGGCCTGCCCAGCGAAGAGGCCTTTGCCGGCCGCGGCGTGAGCGCCTGCGCCACCTGCGACGGCTTTTTCTATCGCGACCGCGACGTGTGCGTGGTCGGTGGCGGCAACACGGCCGTGGAAGAGGCGCTGTACCTCAGCAACATCGCCAGCAAGGTGCACCTCATCCACCGGCGCGACAAGTTCAAGGCCGAGCCGATCTTGGTCGACAAGCTGATGGAGAAGGTCGCCGCGGGCAAAGTCGTGCTGCAAACCTTTCACACCTTGGACGAAGTGCTGGGCGACGCCAGCGGCGTCACCGGGGTGCGTATCAAGCACACCCAAACAGGCGCCACCACCGACATCGCCTTGCACGGCTGCTTCATCGCCATCGGTCATTCGCCCAACACTGGCATTTTTGAAGGTCAGTTGGACATGAAGGACGGCTACCTGCGCACTCGTTCTGGCCTGGATGGCTTCGCCACCATGACCAACGTGCCCGGCGTGTTCGCCGCCGGCGACGTGCAAGACCACGTGTACCGGCAAGCCATCACTAGCGCGGGCACGGGCTGCATGGCCGCGCTGGACGCCCAACGCTTCCTCGAGCAGTCGAACTGAGGAGCGACGGCGCAGGGCCCGCATTCAGGCTATACTTGCGGGCTTTCCTTGCCGCGGCCTTGACAGGCCGCGTGACATCGAACGGGTTACCGCCACCCGCGCACTAACAAAGTGCACTTGGCGAGGTGAGGCCGCCGCGACTGGACATGTCCAACGCGGTCGCCGGACAACAAATGGAGTGTCCTCAATGGCACGCGTCTGCGAAGTCACGGGCAAGAAGCCCATGGTCGGGAACAACGTTTCCCACGCCAACAACAAAACCAAGCGTCGGTTCCTGCCGAATCTGCAATACCGCCGTTTCTGGGTCGAGAGCGAGAACCGTTGGGTGCGCCTGCGCATCAGCAACGCCGGTCTGCGCCTGATT
>JACCEA010525156.1_pt1 | contig 11817 bp, 8 predicted proteins | sample 7449851 | NCBI WGS metagenome assembly JACCEA01 (sample SAMN15323453, study PRJNA562643) | freshwater metagenome | isolation source: river surface water | place: USA:Blue River Watershed | collected 2017-08-18 | reverse complement strand
TGTTGCATACAAATCCATTGCTGTATTTCTAAGATCTTGTGAATATCCGCGCATTTTATGATCAGCCTAAATTAGAGGTTGTATAGTTTAACATATTATGCTCAAATGATTATAGGTTAACTATAATATGAATTTGTTGTCTAGTTGAATCGGAATTATTTTATTGCTATTGGCAGGTTTCTATAGAAAATATGCATTTTCTACCAGTTACATATTAATCATGACCTTTGCTTGAGTTGGTGCCATGTCTGCACCAACAGCATTTCCATCATTTTGTTTAGTCGTGTTACCCATGAACACGGCTGGATTTCCCTCGAACTTTACTTTTAAGCTTGACATAACATATTCTGCCGGACCCATGATTTTTCCTGAAACCAATCCACCGGCTACACCAGCTTGATCACCCTGAGTTGGCTGTATTTTAGATGCTTTAGTTAGTGCTGGCATTCCATCAACCATAATCTTTGTTGTTACTGGGTTGGCGGTAGTCGGCATTCCAATATTGGGAAATGGTGTTGGAATTGGAGGTGCAGGCGGTGCAGGCACCTTACAAACATCAGGCATCGCCATTAGTTGTCCACCAGCTTTAGTTGTTGCGTTTGGCATTTTAGAGCTCCTTTTTTATATTATTTATTGGGTAAGTTTTTTAAAGGCATCCAGTTTTCTGCTTCAAATAATTCTGGGTCAGTTTTAAATGCAGTTTTTAGTTGGTTTGCTCCATCTAGTCGTGCTTTTTGTATACCGTGAATATTTGTATAATAAAGATTGGCTTGATTAAAGTTGGTTTGCTCTGTTTGTGCATTTGAAAAATTACTGTAATCAAGTTTAGCATTCTCAAAGTTGGCAAAATTTAACTCAGCTTCTTCAAAAATTGAATTTGTGACCTGTGCGTTAATCCAATTCGATGAAGAGAGCTTTGCATTGCCAAAATTGCTCATATTTAAATTAGAGTTACTAAAATTAGCTTTTAATGCACTAGATTCAATAAAACTGGTGTAATTACCACGAGCATTTATAAAAATTGCATTATCTAGATTTGCTTTGTTGAAGCTGACCTGAGTTAAATCTGTATTGGAGAAGTCGCTTCCTTTCATTTTACAGCTATCAAAGCTAGTCATTAATAGATTACAATTTTGAAATTTATAACCTTCAAAGCTTCCGCCGTTGAATTGTGCTTTCGTCAGATTACTTTCATCAAACGTGGAATTTTCAAACTTGATGCCATGTGCAATGAGGCGAAATAAATCAGCATTATTAAAGTTAGTATTCTTAATAGTCAGTCCATTCCAGATTGACGTATGTAGCTTTGCATGTGTTAATCTTGAATTTATTAACGTGCAATCTGTAAAATGAGTATTTTCTCCACCGACTGATGTTAGATCAGTATTATTAAAATTACACTTATTAAAGGTTGTATATAATAGCGATGAGTTTTGTAAGGTTGCATTTGAAAAATCGGACTCTTGAATTATGCTTTGATCAAATTGTGCACCTTGCATTTTTGCATCAGAAAAGTCTATTTTATTTAATAGTGATCCATCAAAATTAGCTCCAATTAGGTTGGCATTTTTAAAATTAACTTTTTCCAACCTTAAACTAGAGAAATCTACGCCAGTTAGCATTGCTTTTTCAAAGTTTACATCATTGAGTAATCCAGTTTCTCTTGCATTTGAGATGACGTCTTGGATATTCATTTTTATCCTATCTTGTTAATAATATAAAAATATATTCGTATTAATATCGTTAGCTATTAGTTTATCGTTTAGGTTTAAATTTTGACATCTTACTTTCTAAGCTGCGGTTGAGGTTTGTGGCCTCTTGAGCTGCTTGTAGTGCTAGTTGAGCTGTTTCTTCTAGTGCTGCTATTCTGAGGTTTGCTGCTATATTAGAAGCGTCTAAGGCATTTTGAAGAGTTATATTTTTTGCTATTAATTGTTGTATTGATGCACCTAAGCTTGAATTTTGAGTTACGGCACCACCAATTACAGTAATAGCACCACCGATATTAATATTTGTACCAGATAAAGTAAGTGTTGCTCCGCTCAGCGTGCTTCCAGAACTTGTGAATGCAATATTACCACCAACAGGTCCAACTCCAACTGATACTTTGTTAGCTGTAGCAACTAGTGACCCAGATGAGGCTGACCCAGTACAGGTGAGAGTTGCTTGGGTTCCTTGTTGTAGCTGCAGTACAGATGATCCGCCACGAGTTGAATTACTGCTAATACGAGTCATTCCCGCCGGGTTAGATATTGCGGTGTCTTTACTAATAGTAATACTACCACCCTTTACCGCTGGCGCAGAATCACTTAGTAATGAGATTGTTTGACTGGCAGAGTCCATGGTTATTTGTGTGTTATGTGTAGCTACACCACCAGGTTTGGTTGTTGTATTTAAAGCAATTGAATCATTGGTTAAGATTACTTCACTTAATTGCGGGGCTAAGTTATTTATTGGGGCTTTATTTACTCGATGCGTTAGCATTGGATCATCAGTAGTTTGTGATGCAAACATAATAGATTCTATGGATGGCACAACAGGAATTAATGCTACTGCTGGTGAGCCTGCTGCAACTAGTGCTACATTGGATTTTTCAGTTGCTTTATTAGCTGTATTTATTAATGTGTTCGCGTCATAAGACTTTTTTGTATTTGCTGTAGCCGTAATTCCAGAACTATTAAACACCATGCTGGTTACTGGTGAGAATTCACTTGATTTGGCAAGCATATATGTAAGTGCCCACTGTGCAATAAAAACTCCTGTTGTTGTTATAGCTAATGCACATGCCGAGCTTGCAACAGCACTGGAGCTGCTATTAAGAGCTGCACTATCTGTTGATTTAGCGCCTGGTACGGCTACAAACATTGGATTAGATAAACTGCCTAATACTGCAAATGCGATAGCAGTCATTGAAATAACAGTTCCTACTAATACTGCAAATACCTGATACTTTTCTGCCCATATTATTTTTTGAGTTACTGGGGTATATACTCCAGCTTGTATTGTATATGAATCCGTTGCCTTGACTTTTGTGCTCGTGCTTGTTGCTGCAGTTGCTGCACCATACTCAGCCTTAAACCCATACGTATAGCTTATAGTTGAAGAAAGCTTGAGGTCAATTGTGGAGCCAATAGAAAAATTTGTAGTTGGACCAATCTTTATCGCTGATGTACTTCCACCGCCAATTGTAAATGAATTACCGGCTGTAATTGTCATTGTATCACCGACGGTTAATCCAACTTGAGAGTTGGAAGCAGCTATTTTTACATTATTTTCAGGTCCGCCGTTATCAGGGAAAAAAAGTGTCAATTTTCCACTCCTTGTTTTATAGTAATCTAAGTTAAAATTTTATTTTATTTGTTGAGTTTTAATCGGATTTAACCTTTATAATTTGTCCCATCTGATCTTCCAGTGTTTGTAGTGCTTTAGAAGCCAATCTTGCTTCTGTTTGTGATATGCTCATCTGTTCTTTTAATTTTGTAATCTCTAGATTTGCTGTTTGTAGAGCTAATGTTAGTTCCTGTTGCTTAGTTGCATTTGTTATTGCTTGCTGTGGAACTGCTGCTAATGCAGCATTTAGCGCTCCTGCACCTCCAACTATGGTAAGAGCTCCACCGATAGTAATATTTGTTCCAGCTATATTAATCGTTGTTCCTCCCAAAGTTACACCTTCCGAATTAAATACTGCGTTACCTGCTGTCGCAACGCCAATGTTAACTTCAGAGGATTTAACAACTACAGATCCATTACCAGATGCTAAGGTTGCAGATGTTGCCTGATTTAATGTAAGACCAGATACAGTGCCTGTACCACTTGAAAGTGTTATAGTCCCAGCTGGATTAGTTATAGCTGTGTCGGCAGCAATAGTCATATTACCAGTGTTGCTAGTAGCAACAGAATTACTATACAATGAGATTTTTGAGTCTTTAGAACTCATCACGATTTGTGTATTTACAGTAGCCGCGGCAACTACACCACTTGGTTGCGTTGTAGTATTAAGATTGATTGTCGTTGGAGTTAGTACTACTTCACTTAATTGCGGAGATAATGGTATAGGTCCAAGAAGAGCTGTATCATTTACTTGGTGTGTAATGGTTGGCACTTCTCCTACGCTGGTTGCAGATGGTGTATATAGCGTTGATACAACAGATGGAGTTGTTGCTGTTTTGGCTATAATTGCTGCTGAATTTGCAGTATATGAATCTGATGTATATGCACTAGTTGTGATGCCAGTATTATTAAAAACCATAGACGTTACGGGTGAAAATGCAGATGATTTCGCTAATAAATAAGTAAGTGCCCATTGACCAATAAAAACTGTCACTGTTGTGATTGCCATGGCACATGCTGCTCGTGCAACATTACCTGGACTATTTTCTACTGCATTTGGATTTGTTGTTCCAGGTACGATAACAGGGTTGCTTGGGTCTGAGTTATTAATTGTAGCCGATGTATTTGACGGATCAGTAATAAACATTGGGCTAGATAGACCGCCAACTACGGCAATAGCTATGGCGCCCATTGATATTACGGTGGCTAGTAACACACCAAAAATCTGATATTTTTCAGCCAGAATTAATTTTTGAGTTACACTAGTGAATACACCTGCTTGTATTGTGTATGAATCCGTTGCTTTTGCCGTTGAAGTCGTGCTCATCGCTGTTGTAGCTGATCCGTAAGATGCGGTAAATCCATAAGTGTAACTGAGGGTTGATGCTAAGCTAATATTTACAGCGGAACCAATACTAAAGCTAGTTGCTGGACCAATTTTTATTGATGCAGTACTTCCACCAGCAATAGTGAATGTATCACCAGCTGTAATACTCATCGTATCGCCTACGGTAACACCTACCTGAGAATTGGAAGCATTTATCTTAACATTATTCGTACTAGAGGGGAAAAAAAGCGTCATGTTATGACTCCTAGATTATAGGTTTATTTTTATAAAAATTTGCTTTAATTGTATTTTGTTTTTCATATCATCAAGTTATGTTATATTTTGTTGAATTGAGCTAGGGTAAAATGATATGCGAAATTTTATATGTGCTTCACTGCGTTGATTTTATCACAAAAATACAAGAGTTGAACAGTAATGTGTAAAATATATTATGTTAACTAAAGTAAGTACGACTAGTGGTGTATGTACTTACTTTAATTTATTGAATTTACGAATTTGTACTTTGTGCTATATTGAGTTATTTGAGATGTTTTTTGACTCAACTAGTTTTTGTATAATTCTGTAGAAAGCAGTGTTCTATTTATGTTTGTACCTTTTAAGTTTGTATTTACTAGCTTTGCTTTGTATAAATCTACACCAAATAGATTTGAATAACGTAGGTCAACATCATTCATTAATGATCTGCGTAACGATCCTTTAAATAAATTTATACGATTTAAATCGCAATTGTTGAATTGCGTTTTAGAGAAATTAGTATTTTTAGCCAAAGCTAATTCTAATCTAACATTTTGAAACTTGCACCCACTGAAATTGGAGTTATTTAATGTGACTCCAGTTAAATCAGAGTCTGACATTTGCATTCCTTCCCAAGTAGAGATTGCAATTGTGGCATGGGAAAAATTTGCTTTGTTTAGGTGCGTATTTTCATCTGCCCTAGAATTGTCTAAATTTGCATATTTAAAGCATGGCTTAAGACCAGTAGTACCAAATAGTTTTAATTCAGGCGCTTCAATAGAAGTGAAATTTGTTTGATCTATGAGGGCATTTGATAGATCTGATTGCTGTAGTAATGCCTTAGAGAAATCAGCCTTTGAAAAGTTACAAGTGGCAAATATACAGTTAGTTGTTGCTAATTGTATAGCTTTGGCATTACTAAAGTTGCTAGATTCAAAATTAGACAGATTAAATGTTGCATTGTTTATGGTCGAATTATTAAAATTGCATGAATTAAAGTCAGAGCCATCAATTTTGGTAGATGTCAGGTTTGCCTCTTCAAAATTGGCAGTTGCGGCATAACTTCCCAAAAATGTTGCATTGCTTAATGATGACTTAAAGAAGTTTGCATTGTTTAATCTACTGTTTATGAATTTTGTATTGTTTAGAGTGGATTCTTTGAAATTTGTATTTTCTAAAATTGTATTACTAAAGTCGGCTTCAGAAAAATTAAGTTGACTTAAATCTAAATTACTTAAATCAAGGTTACTTAAGTTTTTATTAAAATTATATTTTTTAACAACTTCTTCAGTTGTCATTGGTATGGCTAATAAAATTGACTCTTCAATAATTGGTGGTGTAGATGAAGCTTCAGGGATTACTGGATCTTCTATCTTTTGCTCACTTTCTTCAACTTTGTGAAGACTTTGGTTCAACTGTTCTAGTTTAATCAGTGAGCTTTCAAATTCTGGATTTTTTATACCAGAAGCATTTAATTTGCTAATAACGTCTTGAGCTACTGGTGGTGTGGTTATAGGGTTACTTTTTGCTAATAATTTTGCTGTGTCATTTGCAGTTAAATTGAATTTTTTTGCGAGGTCTGCATTTTGTGTTTCTAATTGCTTCATGATTGTATTTAAATCAGCTGGTGCTGTATTTGCTGCTGGCGTAGCTTTTTTGAGTAAATCTGCTTTTGCTGCATCAAGATTTATATTTGTGGCTTTTAGTTGAGCGCTGAGTGTAGCTTCCATTTCTTTTAATTCATTCATAGCTTTTTCTAAGGCTGGATTTACAGTTGGTGCTTCTTCAGGTGCTGCCATGGTTGCTGCTTCTGAAGTTATTTCAGGTATTTCTTCTGCAACTAGGCTTGGTTCTGGTGGCGCCGCAATTTCTTGTGGTGGATTTATTTCATGGTTAAATTGTTGATAGTAAAAATCAATGGTTTTAGGTGCTTCAGATAAATGTTCCCAAACTGCATATAAATAATTGACATCACTATATTCTTCGTCTATGACCTCTGTGCTTCCTCGATAGAGTAAAGTTCCAGCTTCCTGATTTGGGAATAACCATAATGTTTCGGCTTGAGTAGTTAATTCTTTAAATACTTCATCGCCATTTTCAATTTTTTGGACAATAAACATTCTGGCTCTTAGTTCAGGAAGTTTGGAGTTTTGAACATTATTTTGAGGGTGCATGTTTTTTATTGTGAAAGTTTCATTGCCTTTAAAAAATCCTGTAAGGCGTTGATCTTGTGGTGCTGCGTTAAAAAACTCTGGGTTGGTTCCTTTGGGTAAGTGTGGCCAACTTTCTGTAAAATACTTATTATCAATTTTCCCCATGTAATTCATGCGTTGTGGCCACATAATTGGATACGCGTTGAATCCAGCTGGCTGTGGTCGATCAGCTTTACTCGTAATCGGGTAATTGGGGTCAATGATATTTGGCAATTCTATTTGTTCACTAGTCTTTGAGCTGTAGCCTTTTCCTAATGGGTTTAATGCGTATTCTTCGCCACCATAAGCATTACTATAGTTTATGGGCATACAACTGAAATATGATGCTTCTGTTATACCAAAGGTACTCCATGAGTGTTGCCCCATGATCACTAACGTTTTGGACATGTTGGCAACTTGTACATACACTCCAATTCCTCTGGTAGGCTGTTGACTATAACATGATCCGTAAACTAGAAATTCACTACGGTGTTTTGGTGCACCAAAGTCTAGGATTTCATCTTTTCCCAAATTTAGCTTGGCTAGGTTCCATAATTCTTGCTCATCAAATAACCTTGGTCCATTAAGATTAAAGCTAAATGTTGCAAATGCGCTAATTGATAATAATTCCTTATTGTCTAGAACATGAATTTTAAAGGCTAGTGCCATATTATTTGGTTTTATACTTTTCATGATTTAAGTTACGCTTTCTATGTTGGCAGATAGATTTAAGTTATTGCTAGTGTTTTTGCTGCTGTGATTCGCTTTCAAGTAGCTGCTCATCCAAGTTTTTTAATTTTTGTATTGCGTCAGTTAAAGTTTTCATGTTATTGCGAATACTTTGTTCTAGTTCAGGGTTTTGTATTCCAAGCTTTTGTATCTGTTCAATTAGTTCGCTTTCAGATGGTAGCGCCAATTGCCCATTTTCTTCACGCTGTTTTGCATATTGGTTTATATCATTCTCTGTTAATGAAAAACTTTGCATCATCTTTTGGACTTCACCAATCATGTGTTTTCCAAGTGCGTTGAGTCCCATCGCATCATCACTGGTATTATCATCTAATTGTTGTGCTAAAGAGCTTAAGTCAATGTCTTGGATTTTATTAGATGCCAAGATATCTTCTAGTACTGATTCTTCCGTATTAATGGTGTTATTATTATTTGCTTCTGAAATGGTTGGTTGGTTGTATTCTGAATTTGTACTTTCGATAGAGTCGATAGAAGATGTTTCTTCTGTTTTTATAGTTCCGTTTTTAACTAAGCTTTGAAAATAGTACTCGATAGATTTTGGTTCATCGTCTAATGGTTCGATTATGCTGTATAAATAACTGATATCATTGGCTGTAACATCCATTGTGTTGCATGTTGATCTATAGGTTAAGATTCCATATTCTAGGTTTGGTAATAATGAGAGTGTATCATTTTGAACTCCAAGCTCATAAAACTCTTCTTCATGATTTGCATTTTTTTGTACTATAAATTGGCGCAGTCTAATTTTGGGAAGTTCTGAGGTAATTGTTGGAATCAATGGATGCATGTTTTTAATTTCTATTCGCTCATCACCATTAAAAAATCCGTTTATGCGTTGATCAAGTGGAGCTGTATTAAAATGCTCTGGCTTGACAGAGTTTTGTAAATAGATGATTTCTTGACTCAGGTCAATATTTGTACATTCAATAAAGTGCTGATTTCTTTGATGCCATTCTGGAGGGTATGGTTCAAATCCCGCTGGATCTGGTGTATCATTTTTAGTAACAATTAATTGATCTGGAGATTCAATATTTGGCAGCTGCTGCACGTGCTCTAATTCGCTAGCATAGCCTTTACCAAGAGGATTTAAAGTGTAATTGTGACCACCAAACGCGTAGTTATAGTTAATTGGAATTACTTTAAATGGTGTGGCCTCACTTATCCCAAACTGTGTCCATACTCTATCTCCAAAGATCATTAGTATTTTAAAAGCATTACCAACCCCAACGCTAACACCTAATCCACGAGTTGCCTGTGTTGAATATGCTGATCCATAGACTAAAAATTCGCCTGAACTTTTTGGTACTTGACTGTCCCAAAAAACATTTTTTCCAATTACATTTTCAATGATTAGATTCAATTGCTCATTGTTGAGCAATGCTTCTCTGGACCTCACCTTTTCATTTAATGAAAATAATACAGCAGTACTGATACTTAGAATGTTTTTGTCGTTATGTACAATCATTTTGAAAGAGTTACTTAAATTGTTGTGTATATTGTGGTTTATGGTAATAATGATTATTCTCCCAATTATGTAAAATTTGTATGGTAGTTAAATCGGTTACAAGGTATATATTTTATAATAACGCTGTTAATTATTTGTGGGTTTTAGGTTCTAAGAAAACTAATTGGACTTTATTTAATCTTGATAAACTTACAGCTTGATTATAGCATAAAATTTGTTTTTTTATAAAGGCTGTGGCGCTGTTTAGGGTAAATAATGATGGTTTATTTTGAATTTCCATACGTACCTGGTCTACAGACATAGTGGGCATCAATAATAATTTAAAAATTTGTCATGGTGTGCCATATTACAACTGTTGTAATAAATATTTGTTCTTTAGGTATTGTATTTGCTTAATTGTTGATTTAATCAAAAATTTATCATATAGACATTAGATAATTTTTGCAGTTAAGTAATAAACAATGATAAGATTCAGGTGTTGATACTACACGTAAAAAATTAGTAGTTCTTATAGCTAGACAATGACTAATTTACGGTGATTTGTGGTTGGTTTCACAGCATGATATGTTCATATTTTAGTGGCAGTAATAATTATAATTACTTAGGAGTAAATTAAATGGCTAAAGAAACATCAGTCGCACCTAAAGAACGGGTTAATATAGTTTATCGTTCTTTAACTGGGGATGCGAAACAAGAAGTTGAATTATCTTTGAAAGTGTTAGTTGTAGGAGATTTTACTGGTGCTGTTGATGAGAGGTCGATTGAGGATCGTAAGCCTATTAATATTGATAAAGATAATTTTAATGGCGTGCTTAAAGCATCAAATGTTGGTGCATCTATAACAGTGCCAAATAAACTTGTGTCGGATCCTGATGCTGAACTTGGTGTGAAGTTAAGCTTTAATCACATTAATGACTTTGAGCCTGACTCAATTGTTCAACAAGTTCCAGAATTAAAGCAAATTAAAGATTTGCGAGAGGCGTTGAAGGCTTTAAAGGGTCCTTTAAGCAATGTACCTGAATTCCGTAAAAAAATACAAGAATTGATCAAGGATGACAGTTCACGCGAGCGCTTATTAAAAGAATTAAATATTGAAGCATAATTTAAGGAGTAGTCATGAGTGATGTAGAAAAAGAATTATCTAGTGGGTCCTCCGTAGAGACGGTTCAATCTGATTCGTTGCTTGATGAAATTATACAAGCGACACGGATGAAGCCCGTGGATGACGGGTATGCGGTTACTAAACACGGTGTGCAGTTATTTTTGGATGAGTTATTAAAGCCAGAAAATGCGACAACCAAAGTGACGCTTGGTTTGGTAGATGAAATGATTGCTCAACTTGATGAAAAAATTAGTATGCAAATGGATGAGATTTTGCATAATGAAGATTTTCAGAAGCTTGAGTCAGCGTGGCGATCTTTGAAGTTTTTGATTGATAAAACCAATTTTAGAGAAAATGTTAAGGTTGAAATAATTAATGTTACCAAGCAAGACTTGCTTGATGATTTTGAAGATGCTCCTGAGATTAACAAGTCTGGTTTATATAAAACAGTTTATACTAGTGAGTATGGTCAATTTGGCGGTAGACCATATGGAATGATTGTGGGTAATTTTTCTTTTAACCCAGGTAGTCAAGATATTAAATTATTGCAATCGATTGCTAGCGTTGCAACTATGTCACACGCACCATTTGTTGCAGCGGCAGGTCCACAATTTTTTGGGTTAAATGATTTTTCTACATTACCAAATTTAAAAGATTTAAAATCAATTTTTGAAATGCCTCAATATACTAAATGGCAGTCATTTAGAGAGAGTGATGATGCTCGTAACGTTGGTTTGGCGTTACCTCACTTTTTGTTGAGAATTCCCTATGGTCCAGAAACTAAGCCAGTTAAAAGTTTTAATTACACAGAGAATGTTTCCTCGGGTAATAAAAATTTTTTATGGGGTAATGCAGCATTTGCTTTGGCGACTCGTGTAACAGACAGTTTTGCAAAATATAGATTTTCTACTAATATTATTGGTCCTCAGGGTGGTGGAGCTGTTGAAGATTTGCCATTGTATCCGTATGAGTCAATGGGTGAATTACAAAACAAAATTCCTACAGAAGTGTTACTGTCTGAAAGACGAGAATTTGAATTAGCTGAGGAAGGGTTTATTGGTTTAACAATGCGCAAGGGCAGTGATAATGCAGCATTCTTTTCTGCAAATTCTGTGCAAAAGCCGCAAGTATTTCCTGACACTGAAGAAGGTAGACAAGCGGAAGCTAATTATAAACTTGGCACGCAGTTGCCGTATACGTTCCTTGTCAGCCGTCTTGCTCATTATATTAAAGTTATTCAACGTGAGAATATTGGAACGTGGAAAACTCGTGATGAAATTGAAAATGAATTAAACAAATGGATTAAACAATATGTTGCAGACCAAGAGAATGTTTCTGCTGGTGTGCGTAGTCGTAGGCCATTGCGTAAAGCTCTAATTAAAGTTGCTGATGTAGA
>JACCEA011545400.1_pt1 | contig 11818 bp, 10 predicted proteins | sample 7449851 | NCBI WGS metagenome assembly JACCEA01 (sample SAMN15323453, study PRJNA562643) | freshwater metagenome | isolation source: river surface water | place: USA:Blue River Watershed | collected 2017-08-18 | reverse complement strand
TGGAGACCTTTAAGTTCAGGCTCGAGAAGGGCAGGGTTCGCCTGATCGGCGCCGAGGAGGATAGTTACTCACGCACCCTCGGTGACAAGATCCTGACCAGCACCAATTACCTGACGGGCAAGCGCAAAGTCACCTCCGGGCTCGAGGAGTTCGACGACGAGCCTTCTCACCCGAAGATCACCTGGGAAGAACTGGAGTCCAGGAAGCCCCTCTACCTCGAAGACCTCCCGCCCTGCGGACGTAAGGAATAGGAATCAAGCAGGGAAGAATACGCACATTGGACTGCCCGGTGGTCGCCAATCCAAAGGTCAAAGGGTTGACGTACTGCTTGTGGTTCTTCCGTCCTAAGCCATATTTCGGCTCACGATGGAGCACGACGAATCAAAGCCGGAGGACGCTGCACGTCAGTTGCTCGTTCTGATCAATGCCCATGCCGAAGCGCTGATGAAGTTCGTCGAGAAGACCGAGCGTCATCTCCGAAAAATCGACTCCAGATTGGATAAGCACTGGGAAGCCATATCCGAACTGGAAAACGACACCTCCAATCTCGATGACAGCATTTCCGAGCTGGATCAGCGGAAACTCGATGCGCCAGATCAGCGCGACCTCAGGATTGCCGCAGAGAACAAGGAGCTGGAGCGAATTGAGAAAGAGGAGACTGAAAGGCGAACTGCGATGCAGCTTCAGGATATCTCCGACCGGCTGGATGCTCTCGAAGACGCCCCCGATGCGGATGACGGATCCATCGCCGAGGAGGTCCGGAAGCTTGCTGACACGCTGGAGTCTCTGGAGAAGTTCGTAAGGCTCCGCCTCAGGTAGTCCGGCCAGCAAGGGACTTGTGGGTTCGCCAGCCGAGGCTTGCTGTCCTTATCCCCTAGCTTGGCCGTAGCGGTAGTTGGCGCTGATCTTCGCGTGGAAGTCTTTCACGTCGTGCCAGTAGCAACCGATGCATCCCTTGGGATTGTCGGGGCGGGTAGGGCCGCCTTGGGTCCAGGGGGCGCTGAATCCGATCGTCGTGGCATCGAAGCGTTTGCCGGTCTGCTCGCAACGCTTGCAGTGGCTGCGCTTGATCAGGTTGACGTTCCGATGCAGGGGTTGGAAGTCGGTGACGTACTGGCTGGAGGACTCTTCCAGCCGATCATCGTCATAACGGCCGTTTTTGTGGTCGCACTCGATGCGGCCGACGTCCGAGAACGAAGCCGACACCCCGGTGACTACGCACGGAGCTTCCACTATCCGATCCTTGATGTCCTTCCTGATCGGACGCGCGTTGTTATCCTCGGCTAGGCCGACTAACTGGTAGCCTGCCACTTCTTTGCCGTTGTAGCGGAACTCGATCTTGTACTTGCGCGCCAGGCCTCCGCTTTTCCGACCCCAGTCGCAGCCGTTTTTATGTTCGAGCTGCGGGAACGCGGACACCATCTCCTCTTTTGAGACATATCGGGAGAAGCCTTTGGAGTCCGGTCGGAAGACCTTTTCCGCTAGTTGCCATTTCTTCATACGGATAGGGTTCCATAGGCGAAGGCTTTGTCAAGGGGCCTGAAATGGGTTGATGCCGGTCCGTGGGTGGCTACTAAGGGGGCTATGTCCATCGAGGAGGAAGCCGACGATTACAGCACGTGCAGCATACCTGACGCCGCAAACCGGCTTGGAGTGTCGCTTAAGATCGTCCGCCGGTACATCGCCGGCGGTCAGCTCAAGGCCAGTCGTGATAAGGGCAACTGGAAGGTCGACGTGGACTCTCTCGACGCCCTTGTCCGTGGCGATGGTAAGCTCGAGGAAGGTTTTGTTCGGGACTTGTTCGGAAAGATCGTTCCCTCGAAGCGATTCAAGGTCGCCGCAGAGAAGCGTCAGCCGGACCAGGTCAATTGGGTCGATATCGGCGGCCTTTGGAAGAAGCCGGGCAAATCCAAGTGCACCTTCGTGGACTTGTTCTCCGGCGCCGGCGGTATCTCCAAGGGTCTCGAGCTCGCCGGTTTCGAAGGCGTCTGCGGTCTCGATTGGTTCCCTGAGGCCGGCAAGACTTACCGTCGCAACTTCCACCATCCCTTCGTCGAAGGGGATATCTGCCTGCCTGAGAAGAAGGCCGAGTTCTATGGCCAGGTGAAGAAGGGCTTGGATGGACGTGAGCTCACGGTCGTCGCAGGCGGCTTCCCTTGCCAGGGCTTCAGCATGGCGGGCAACCGCATCGTTTACGACCCTCGTAATTCCCTTTACCGCGAGCTTCTGGAGATCGTGAAGCACCTTCAGCCTGAATTCGTCGTCTGTGAGAACGTCGTCGGTCTCCGCACGATGCTGAACGGCGCCGTCGAGCGCATGATCATCGCGGACTTCAAGAAGGCCGGCTACGAGATGAACGTCACGACGCTTTGCGCCGCCGATTACGGCGTCCCCCAGAAGCGTCACCGCGTGATCTTCATCGGCAACCGGATCGGCGCCCAAAATCTCCACCCCAAGCCCCTTCTCGAGGAGGGCAACTACGTCACGACCGGTGAGGCCATCAAGGACCTGATGGAGCGTGAGCCGGATCCAGCCTTCAATCACGTACCGACGGAGCACCGCCCGGATATGGCCAAGCGGATGCTGCTGCTCCCTGAGGGTAAGAGCCTCTACAAGGGCTACTCCGACGCCTGGAAGAAATGTCCGTGGAACGAGCCCTCCTGCACGATCAAGGAGAACCATGGCGGCGTGAACATCCACCCCAAGCTTCCGCGCGTGCTTACCGCCCGCGAGATGGCTCGCCTGCAGTCTTTCCCGGACGAGTTCATCTTCGAAGGGCCTAAGAACAAGCAGCTGGTGCAGCTCGGCAATGCCGTCCCGCCTCTTCTTTCAAAGGCCATCGGCCTTGCCATCCGTAAAGCCAAGGAATGAGCCATGGGCCACCTTCCGATCGTCGACAAGGATAGCCTGGAATTGATGATACGGAAGAGGGCGGTTTTGGTTAAGGTCCCTGGCGAGCATTGTAAGCCATCTCAGAAATGGGCCGATATCCTCGCCGACGCTTTATGCGTCAGGAAGGGAGACCATGTCTATCCTTGGATGGTCAAATCCAAGAAGGCTGGGTTTTCGTATCGGTTCATCGCCTCTGACTCGGCCTTCCTCGTTGATGAGGATGAGTATCACATCGGCATCCCTGTCGAATCGATCTATCAGCAGAGCTCATCGCATCTTTCCGAAAGATCGGCCTTGGAATTGTTCCCTAGAAGTCCCGGGGACGGCATCCTTTGGAACGCGATTGGGAAGAAGTCATTGCGACGTGGGCGTGCCATCACGCATCAGACTCTGAAGGAGGATCGTCTGATGCGTGAGTTGCTGCGTCCGATGGCTTCCTGTCGTCCAGAGAAGTCTCCTGAAGAACTGGTCAGCTGTACGCCCTCTTTTGTTGCGAAAGCAGGCGTACGGTCATCGCCAAACGGAAAGATAACGGCCCTCGATCTCGATTCGCCCAAATGGTCCAAGGATGGGCATTTCAGGTGGGAGAAGGCCCTTGAGGCTAGTTTGATCTCCGTGCTTGGCACAGATCGGCAGCAGGGCTTTCTCGATGCCTTGGGCATGCCTAAGGCTCAGGTCATTTGGTTCGCGAACTATCTTACCTATGGCGTCCAGGGCGGGAGTATCGACTTACTAGTGTTGGTCAGGGATGCAGGCGTTGAGAAAGCCTTGGTGGTCGAGCTCAAGAAAGGGGGGCTGGCGCCAAAGCCGCTCAGGAATGCCGTGGCCCAGGTCAAGGCCTACGCCCGATACGTCGAGAAAGCCTTCGGGGCGTTCGGTGTCACAATCAAGACGATCCCTATCGTCGTCTCGGGCAACAGAAGGAATATTCACCGACCGGATCCTCGGGACGGCGTGAGGCATGTCTTATACCAAGTCGAGAAGGGCAGTGTTGTTTACCGGGAAGCGTAATCTTTGGCTTTTTTGCACCCTGAGTGTCTTTTGGTTTTGCCAGCGTCCTCTTGCCGGGTGAGAGGTCTGTTAGTTAATTCAGGTCCATTTCGTTCGCTCAGTAAGTACTCCGCCTCCGGTGAGATGAGCACGTTTACCCATACCTTCGCCATCCTAATCCCGCCGTGCCGCACAGCGGTATAGATGTGTGGCGAATTTGATGAAGGCATAGTCAAGAAGGGCTTCCCGACGCAGTTTTTCTGGGGGTGTTTTCTAAGATCTAGGAGGAGTTGACCTCAGTCTCCTGGTATTCATATTAATCTTATGAAAAGACATAACGTACTCGGCATGGCAGTGGGTTGCTATCTCGCTGCATTCAAGAAAGACGAGAGAGGGCCGCTTCTGCTCGGGTTTGGCCACGAGAATGAGGTAAAGGCCAGAGCGGCGGAAGTGCTGGGTGTTGCACCCGAGTCAGTTAAGAACTGGATGCAGGAGTTCATCCCCTATTGGTCTAAGTCAGCTCGTCGGGAGTCTTTCCCTGGTTGGTTACCTAGCGATCTTAAAGGCAGGCCTAGGGAGGTTGGGCAGACGCGTGAATCGCGCGACAGGATGTTTGCTGATTTCGAGATGATGCCTGAGGGGGAATTCGTCGAGATGTGTAAGGCGATCTTGGATCTTGGTTCCGATCCAAAATTCGATCGGGCCTTTTTTGATAGGTTGTCGGAGCCTTATCTTGATAAGTCAGAGAAGCAGACTGTTTTTAGCAGCGCCGAAGTCGCCGAGCGTGCCGCGGCTAACCAGCTTCCCAAGGTGAAGAAGAAGCCTGAAGGTAACCATAAGCCCGAGAAAAGAAGAGCGGGGGTGGCTGGCTTTGTCTTCGCTCGGGACCTTGAGGTCGTTAGTTGGGCCCTTCAGCGCGCCAAGGGCTACTGCGAGCTGTGCGCTAACCCCGGACCGTTCCCTACCTCAGAAGGCGGTCGATTCCTTGAGGTCCACCACGTCACTCCGCTATACCAAGGCGGGCCGGATACCGTCGATAATGTCGCAGCGGTTTGCCCCAACTGCCATCGTGCCTGTCACTTGGCTCCGAATAAGGCGGAGTTGGCTCAGTTGTTGAAATCTCGTGTGGCGTGATCGTTATCCTGCCTTGATTGCTTGCACGGGCGCTCGCTACAGTAATAACGCGGTTGCATAACCGTACTGGTAGATTGGTTATTTTTTCTTCGAGCTATTCCGCTTCTTCCTCTTATCATGTTCCTCTGCGAGTTTGCAGAGGAATGCGAGCGTCTTGGCAGTAAAGTGATTCTGCAGTCCTTCTTCTGTGAGCTCCCAATTCGGCGTGACTTTACGCATCAGTCCTGCGTCTCCGAGACGCTTTCCGGCCCAGCCAAGGTCTTTTTTGAAATTGGACTCTGCGGTGTCTTTTCCTGCATCGGCGTCCAAGTAAGCATCAGACGCGCGTAGCAATGGACGAACCGCCACTCTGATCTCTTCAGGGGTGGCGGAGCCGCCAAATAACTTCAAGGTATTCAGGATGGGAAGGTAATAGTCCTTCTCGATAGGTTCGTTTTTGGCCATGTTTTCATATCATTAATATAGGGAGAGATTGCAAGTTAGTCCTGGACGGCCGTGTTGATTTATTGTCTCATTTTGGCGACCAATACTGTCCTGTGATCTCGCCCCTCCCCATTCCCGTAGTCGACCTTTTTGCCGGCCCTGGCGGGCTGGGGGAGGGGTTCTCGCGCGTGGAGAATCCTGAAGGCAAGAAAGTGTTTAAGACCGTTATTTCCGTCGAGAAAGATCCGTATGCGCGGCAGACATTGCGACTCAGGGCTTACTACAGGCATTTCAAGGACTGTGGCAAAAAGCTGCCGGATTACTTTTTGAGTCTCATTCGCACAAGTAATTCTCAGGAGAAAACCTATGCGCATAAACTGCTCTCTCAGGATCCGCTCTGGAAGGAAGTTAGTCTTGAGATTCCCGAATGGACGAAGGACGGGAAGCCTAGCTGTGAGCTCGGTAAGGATAACGAATACATTTACTCGGCGATCAGGGAGCGTCTAAAAGGTGCTAAGAACTGGGTGCTAATCGGCGGTCCGCCTTGCCAGGCATACTCATTGGTCGGCAGGTCGCGCATGCGCAATCATGATGGTAGTAAGCATGATCCGCGCCACTTCCTTTACCGTGAGTATCTGGGTGTGATTAAAGAGTTTAAGCCTACGATTTTTGTGATGGAGAACGTCAAAGGGCTGAACACCGCAAAGGTTGAAGGGAAGCCGATCTTGCCGATGATCAAGCGCGACCTTGAGGCTGCGGGATATGATTTGCGTTCGATTTCCGACCCTGCCGGCGTTGATTTCATGGTTAAGTCCGAGTTGTTTGGTGTACCGCAGACTCGCCACCGCATGATAATTGTCGGTATAAGAAAGTCTGTTACGGGACTAAGTGGAAAATTGCTGCCTATAACTAATAATGGCGATGTTGAGACCGTCTATAATGCCATACACGGACTGCCTCGGCTCGTGGCACTTAATTCTGCCTTGTCGCGTGCAAGCTATGGTCTCGCCGAAAAGGGTGCGCCTTTTCGTGAATGTTCGTCTTCATGTCACTTTAAGTCGAAGGCGCTGCGACGCTTTATTTCTTCTGCGACTTCTCCGCTTTCTGGCGTACTTCTTAATCATGAAGCAAGGTCCCATATGCCAGAGGATCTCAGGCGCTATCAGTGGTGGGTTGATAATGCCACCAATCTATCTAGTCCGAAGTTGAACGGTAAAGTGCCCAAGCGTTTTCTCCCGAAGCATTCAAACTCTTCAGCGAGTGGAGCCACCGCATTTGCCGATCGTTTTAAGGTGCAGGTGAAAGATCGGCCGTCCGGGACGATAACTTCCCACATCTCCAAGGACGGCCACTACTACATTCACTATGACCGCAAGCAGGCTCGTAGCTTTTCGGTCCGTGAGGCCGCCCGGATCCAGACCTTCCCTGACGACTACTTCTTCATGGGAAACCGGACTCAGCAGTATCATCAGGTGGGGAATGCGGTGCCCCCTTATCTGGCTTATCAGATCGCGCAGAGGGTTTATGAGGCCCTGCGTAGTTAGCCTAGAAGTGCCATATATCGGCTGCCAGGTCTGCTAGTGCTTCGCGCCTCTCGTCTAGTTCTTTGGCAGTCAAGGTGGTGATTTTGTAGCCATCGTTCATGGGTATACTGGGCACGATTTTGCTGCTAGCGGCGAGGAAGGCATTGCCCAGAGAGTCGATAAGGTCGACGAACTGCTGCCTGTCGGAGAAGCCATATTTGTTTATCCCTGTGTCGTGCTCGTTGACGAAGAGTTTGATTCCTTTCTCACATGAATAGCCGCCGGTGACGTTAGGAACGTGCGTGAAATCGACTTTTCGTCCGGACTTGCCTGGGTGTTGCATCGCGAAATTGATGCGGCTGGCGATAGCTTTGGAGAGGCGGATCTCCTTGAACATGTTGCGCGCCTTGAATCCATTCACAAGCTCCTGCTTGGTCGGTCCGGCTTTGATGAGATCATTGATTTTACCGTAGATGCCTGCTTCTAAGTCTGCAGGGGTCGTGCCAAGGTCTCCTTTAGCTATGAGTTTGGCAATATGCGCCAGTGGCTTGTCGATGGTGTTGGTGCGCAGGTCGCAGATTTTCCAGCGCATATGGAGCTTCTCAAAGACGAAAGCAGCTCGCTGCATTGCCTCCGTGAGCTCAGCTGGGTCGTCGAAGAGAGAGGCCGTGGCAATCAGCGCAGGGCGGGGTAGCTTTGCACCAAGGCATCCGAGGGTGTGAAGGAACTGAAAGTCGAGCTTGGCTCCGCCTGCTGGACTATATGCGTAACTACCGAACGATCCATAGCACCTTAGCGACTTATCCAGCGCAGCGATTAACTCTGCGTGCATGTGGGGATTAGCTGATAGTAGGTCGTTGTAGCAGTCGAAGAGGTCGTCTTTCGAGATGTGGCCGTTCTGGGAGATCCAGTGTGCACGAAGGAAGTCGTTCTTGTTGGCGTCGGCGAGTTCGGGTTTGGTGTCCGCTAGCACTGTGCCTAGGGATTGTTTCGGGCCTTCGAAGAAGGCATGGGTTGATTCCGCGCCGGCGTCGCCGCCGTGGCTATAGAAAGAGCTCATGACAAGCTCCCAAGGTTCGAGTTTTGTGCCGCTAGCGTTAATCGAGGCAAAGACGCGCATACCTTCTTTACGTTCATCCGTATTGATGATGACAAGTTTGATGCCATCCATTATCCTTTTGAGGATGTCATCGGCTTCAATTCTTTGTCCGGACTGGGCAAGTATTGCGTCAATCTGTTCATCTAGGGGCTTTTGGGCTTTAAAAATCAGGTGAGATTCCAAGGCCTTTTTCCATTCCTTGTTCGCCTTGGCGGCTGCTTTGTTGGTGTTAGGACCGTATGGCAGGAGGTTAGGGGCGTCAGAAAGCGCTACCTCGCGGTAAGCTCCGCGGTCATCGCAGGTGACCCCCCGGGTCATCTTGTGTTGTATTGCCGGCTTATTCCGATCGCCAAGGAGGCGCCGAGTTCTTGCTGAGATGCTATTTGAGCTGCAACGTACCGCTAGACGTCTGAGTAAGATGGCTAATGTAGTAAGACGTTGTTGTCCGTCGACGAGATCGGTCTGGCCTGACTTTGGGTCATGGGACAGTACGATGCTTCCTAGAAAGCAGGTTTTCCCTTCGGTCATATCTCTTAGCCTGAGGCCTTCCAGGATATCTTGGAATAGGTCAGCGACGTATTCTTGCTCCCATTTATAGCTTCTTTGGTAGTTGGGTACGACTAGTTTAGGGTGAGCTTCTAGGAACTCACCGAGTGTCATTACTTTTGCATCGAGCGGCATGTTTAGTCTATTTGGGCGTCTTCGTAGCACTGTTGGACGAATTTTACCGAGGTCCCGATGGATTCCATAATTTCTAGGTCTTTGATGGTTGCCCTGAGCCTGAGTAATTTGATGGCGCGTCTAAATCTTTCCATGCGTTCGCCGGGGTCCTTGGAGTTGTTGGCGAGGTGCGCTTTGGCGAGGGTGAGCGGTACCTTCGGAATGCTTGCCAGGGCTGAGCGTTCCATGATCTGCACCAATTCGTCTTCCTGTAGTTTCCCGATGACCCAATAATTATCCTCAACATTATCAGGGTCCTTGAGGACCTCGTATCGCCACCAGAGCCGGCCAAAAGCGTGACGCTCCTGCCGTTCTTGGCTTACCCAGCGCTCGCTTGGTTTCTCTGAGGTCTTGTTCGGGTCTTCCCATCTCCATGCTACGAGGTTCGGCATGTAGTGGCAGGCTAGGGCGTTCCAGATGCCGGATTTACTGGCCTCGTTTCGGCTGATTTGCATCTTGGAATGCAAGATGCGGCCCCATTCGAGGTCGACCTGACGCGCTTTGGGTTTTTTAAAGCAGCTTTCGGGGTAGTCGTGGCTTGCGGCAACCTTCAGCATATCCTCATATAGACGCTCGATTTCATCGTCTTCGACCTTGGTTCCGAGGCTGCTGAAGTCGAAACTTTCGCTGTTGAAGGTAAGCCGTTTGAGTTCCAGGTCCTTGCACTTCATTCGTGTGAGTTCGGTAAGCACGTCCCAGTCTTTAACTCCATTTCTGGATTTGTTATCAACCGGACTAAATTGCGGGAACAGCTTCATGATTATTCGCCGTGGATTGCTTGGATGGGGAGGTGAGCCTGGAGGAGTGCGCGCACGCCTTCTGGATCATCCTTGTAACGTTTGAGGACGTTGGCGGTACCAAGGGGTTGGCCATCGACCTTAAAGTGAGCGACGAAGAAACGCTGTATGAAATCTCCGAGTGACCCTTTTTCGAAGGTCTCTTTACTGATATCATCTTCGTTCCTTGAGGCATATTCGAGGATCGAGCATGCAGCTCCATAATAAAGAAGATCAATTGCGGCTTGGTCGGGTTCGTTGTTGTTGTCGGGATTTACGCGACTGATGAATCCGGTGTTCCTCCCGTTTAGCAGGAGTCTGACGCGAGTTGGGCTCCCGTGAAGCGACGTTCTCGACCAATCTAGCTTCCACGCCGAAGCCTTGCCACCATCCTGGTGCGGGAAGTCAACGGTAGTGGTGGGGAACATGGAGCCCGTCCCTTCGAGTAGGAATTTTACGGAAGCGTCCCAGAGCGTATCCCCGGGGTGTTGAGCCGCGTTTTCGTCGGCTGATTTTCCTGCTTTCAGCAACACCAGGCTATAATCGACGTAAAGCATGTCAGCGATCATGCCCTTGGGAATCGTGAGCAAGGTCTGAATGTCGCCGGATTTCTTTTTATCGAATGGCTGTGACTGTGCTCCAGTCATGTACATAGTGCTGGGGCAACGTGCGCGTACCACGATCGTTACCAAGGAGTTTGAGGCTAGTCCTAGTAATTCAAAGATAGTGGAAGCGAGGACGTTTGCCGTCACCTTGATGCGTAGCTCGGAATCGCATGTGTACCCTTTGATGAACTCGTTTCTTTTGAGGGCTTTCCCGTCTTCAAGTGTTTCAATGACCTTGATCGCGGGGCACTCGGAATTTAGCGTCTTGAATGGAGAGACGGTAATTTTGGACATGTTTTAGATGAATTTAAGGGTTACCTTGATGCCGAAGGTCTTGGCGTTTAAGACGACGGCAAAGATTCCTTTGGAGACGGCGTTAGGTGAGATCATTTCTGCAGGGAGTAGCGCTTCGTTGGTCAGGAGTTCCGGCTGCATGTCATCGGGCTTTCCCGAGAACCAGCCATAGATATGTCCTGGCAGATTTCCTGATTTGTTGATAGGTTCGCCAGTTTCGCTGTCTACGTCCATGGTGCCTCCACCGAGCGTGCGAGCTTTCGCTGACAGTTCGATTTTGGTTTTTCCAGAAGGAAAGACGGGCGCCCTGAGCAATCTTATGAAGATACAGCCTTCTTTTCGGAATGTGCCTAGTTCGGCTTCAGATTTGATCTGACCGCCGCCCCCACCGCCGCCACCTCCCCCGCCGGTGTCATCATCGTCGTTTCCGCCACCCGCGTCCCCCTCACCCCAGAGGCCTCCAAGCCTAAGGGCGACTTTGCCCATTCGATCTGAGTTTCCACTATGTGAGGCGATGTTTGGCGCTACGATACTTTGGATGTCACCCCTGATTCGGTTAATAATGGATGGAACCGTCTTATTGGACTGGATTGCCCAATCATCATGGGCCGGCGGTTCGCTTTTTTTGACTTCAGCTTCGATTTCCTTGGCATTCGGTCCTGAGGGGTGGAGGAAAAAGACGGCGGCGTACTCGTTCGCAGGCAGGGAAGACTCGGCCATCTGTTCGTATTTCACTACCTGTCCAGGCGCACGAATCAGGGCGACATGTCGGCAGCTTGCCACGCCGTCAGATGTGCCCCACAGGGCAGGTCCGAATGGGTGCCTTGGCGTGGTGGCCTGAGATTCATATTTTGGTCGAGGCGATTTGCTCGATTTGAAGACGGCAAGATAGCCGTAACCGTCCGAACCCTTTTTGATGAATTTAACCGTAACCTGAGGGTCGGGTTTGTACGCAGGATTACTGATCGTCTTCTGTATCTCGTTGAAACATATCTGGTATAAATGGAGCGGGCTAGGCAGGTCGTCAGGGGTGAGCGTCTCATCCTGAGACTGGTCGCAGCTGAGGGTGCATACAAGTTTCCCGTCGTTCTTCCCTGATCCTTGCATCCGGGGCCAATACCAGAGAAGAAGGGCCTCCTTTATCGCCTGCATGAATTGAGACCTGCCTTCAGGGTCTGAAAAAATCGTCGCAGAGTGCGCTGACTGTATAGGAAAGGAGGGACCAAGCATCATCACGCTGGTGCCAGTCTCATTTTGGACGTAGTTATTGAATCCGATGGCTTTGGCTAGTTTATCAGCTTCGGCGCCAGTCAGTGGTTGATTGAATTCGGTGCAACCGGGTGGGGCGACCCCCCACCAGTG
>JACCEA011491384.1_pt1 | contig 11825 bp, 10 predicted proteins | sample 7449851 | NCBI WGS metagenome assembly JACCEA01 (sample SAMN15323453, study PRJNA562643) | freshwater metagenome | isolation source: river surface water | place: USA:Blue River Watershed | collected 2017-08-18 | reverse complement strand
CTTGGCGAAAGAGGTTGCCAGCCGCCTTCTTCGGTTGAAATATATTTACCACCTAACCAAGGTGCTGCTGAACTGGCTTTATAGCCCGCATGAGCGAGCTGCACGCCCGCAACCGAGCCTTGTTTATGAATAAAATCCGTGATTCGGCGAATGGGAGCTATGTGTTCATCTTTCCACAAACCTAAATCTCCTGCAGAAATCCTACCTTCGGGCGAAACCGCCATCGCCTCCGTAATTATCAAACCTGCACCACCCACGGCTCGGCTGCCTAAATGCACAAAATGCCAATCATCTACAAAACCATCGGTGGCCGAATATTGGCACATCGGCGACATAACTATTCTATTTTTTAGGGTAATGCCCTTTATCTGGAGCGGAGAAAAAAGATTTATTTCTGTCATACACTTATCTTTTAATTGAATAAGGTGAAAATTAATACATAGAAAATCGTTTTTGGGGTCGATTAGTTTCTTTTATTGGTTAGAGGTAAGAACAAATACTTAATTCTTGACTATAAATACTGAAATAAGGTCAATTAAATATCAAAATCTTAATATTTTTGGTTAAATAGATATTAGATTGTTATTTCTTTAATCACTAATTTTGATTCATTATTCAATCAATTTATTAACAATGAAAATGAAGAAAACACTTGTTGTTTTATTAGCTTTTGGTGCATTTTTTAATGCTTCTGCCCAAAAGTGGACAAACCTATTTAATGGTAAAGATTTAAAAGGCTGGACTCAACGTGGAGGCAAAGCTACATATACAGTAGAAAACGGCGAAATAGTTGGTACAACCGTAAAAGATACTCCTAACTCATTCCTCTGTACCGAAAAAGACTACGGCGATTTTATTCTTGAACTCGACCTCAAACTTGATGATGAAATGAACGGTGGCGTACAATTCCGTAGCCTTTCAAAACCTGATTATCAAAATGGCCGTGTGCATGGCTACCAAATGGAAGTTGACCCTTCAGCACGTGCTTGGTCAGGTGCTATTTATGACGAAGGTCGCCGTGATTGGTTGTATATTCCCAATATTAATCCCGAAGGTAAAAAGGCATTTAAGCCAGTTGGTCAGTGGAATAAATACCGCATTGAAGCCATCGGAAGCACGATTCGTACTTTCATCAACGGTGTACCGACAGCTCATTTGATTGACGATATGACTGCACAGGGTTTCATTGCCTTGCAAGTTCACTCAATTTACGGGCCGATGAAAGAAGGAATGAAAATTCGTTGGAAAAACATCAGAATCCAGACCGAAAACCTCAAACCAAGTCCATTAGATAATTGTCCTGTGGTGAATTTAATTTTGAATAACCTTTCGGAGCAAGAAAAAGCACAAGGTTTCAAGATGCTTTTCAACGGTAAAGATTTTACGGGTTGGAGAGCCGTTCACGGAATAGAAATGCCAAAACAACATTGGTCAGTAGTTGATGGAACAATCAACGTTAGTCCATCAGATGGTTCAGAAACTGGTAACGATATCGTAACAAACGAACAATTTGGTGCATTTGAATTGGTTTTTGAGTTTAAACTTACTGAAGGTGCAAACTCTGGTGTAAAATACTTTGTGAACGAAGCGTTTGATTCTAACGGTAAATCGGGTATCGGACTTGAATTCCAAGTGCTTGATGACGAAAAACACCCAGACGCAAAAATGGGAGCAGCAGGAAACCGTACATTGGCGAGTTTATACGATTTGATTCCTTCTTATAAAATCGACAAAGACTTGAAAATGGACAGACGCTTTATCAAGAAAATTGGCGATTGGAATCAAGGCCGTGTGGTTGTCTATCCAAATAATGTCGTTCAACATTGGCTAAATGGGTTCAAAGTAGTAGAATACGAACGTAAAAGCAATATTTTCAATGCTTTAGTAGCTCGAAGCAAATACAAAGATTATAATGGTTTCGGTGCAGGTGATAAAGGTAATATTTTGCTTCAAGACCACGGCAATAATGTTTCGTTCAGAAATATCAAAATCCGTGAATTGAAATAAACCGTTTTTCAACGCCATTATCTAACCTATCATGAGAAAAATACATTTTATTGGAGTTGCCCTGTTTTGTGCAACAGTCGGATATGCCCAAAAGCCCGTACAACCCACATTGGGGTATCGCTCAGTAAAGACACTGAAAATAAATGGTTTAGAGTTTAAAGACCTCAATAAAAACGGTAAACTTGATAAGTACGAAGATTGGCGTTTACCCCAAGAAGCCCGCATCAAAGATTTGATTTCGCAGATGACGCTTGAAGAAAAAATCGGCTTTATGCTCATCAGTACCACTCGTATGGCTGGCGATAATGTCTTTCAGGCAAATGCTCCAAAAACAGAAATTTCGAGTGGTTTCAACGAAGAAGATTTAGTGCAGCCAACCAATATGTTTACTCGTAAACCATTGGCTGTGCCTATATTGTCGGCAGCAGGTACGACAAAAGCAGTCAATCAGATTCACCAAAGACACTTTATATTAAGAGCTAATACGAGTGCCAAAATAATGGCTGAGTGGTCAAATAATTTACAGGCTTTGTGCGAAAACTCTCGTTTGGGAATTCCTGCCATTGTTGCCTCGAATCCACGAAACCACGTTACGACCGATGCTTCGGTGGGGCTAAGTGTTGGCACAACGGTTTTCTCAAAATGGCCTGGTGAATTAGGTTTAGCAGCCATGCGAGATTTGAAACTGACTCGTGAATTTGCCGAAATTGCCGCTAAAGAATGGGCTTCGGTGGGCTTACGTAAAGGTTACATGTACATGGCTGATTTGGCAACCGAGCCACGTTGGCAGCGTGTAGAAGGGACTTTTGGCGAAGATGCCGACCTTGCCGCTAACATGACCCGAGAGATTGTATTAGGTTTTCAAGGCATAAAATTGAATAAAAACTCAATTGCACTAACAACTAAGCATTTCCCAGGTGGAGGCCCACAGGAAGGCGGACAAGATTCACATTTCGATTGGGGAAAATATGCTCATTACCCAGGTGGAATGTTTGATTATCATGTAAAACCTTTCAAGGCAGCCATTGATGCAGGTACATCGTCTATCATGCCATATTACTCAGCTCCGAAAGATAAAAGCATGGAGGCCGTTGGATTTTCTTACAACAAAGCCATTATTCAAGATTTATTACGTAAAAAACTCGGCTTCAAAGGTATCATCAACTCTGATACTGGCCCGATTGACATGATGCCGTGGGGAGTTGAAAACCTCACGATTACCGAACGCTATAAAAAAGCATTGGATGCTGGTGTAGATATTTTCTCGGGTGGAGCAGACCCTACTCTTTTGCTCGAAACAGTAAAGAAAGGAATGGTAACCGAAGCTCGTATCAATGAGTCGATTGCTAAATTATTGAAAGAAAAGTTTGACTTAGGTTTATTTGAAAACCCGTATGTGGATGTTGAAAAAGCCGTAAAGACGGTTGGAAATGCTGAGTTTCAGAAAAAAGCAGATGTGGCTCTTAGAAAATCAATTGTTTTACTCAGAAATGAGGCTCAACTTTTGCCTATCAAAACCAATGCGGAACGCCGCCCGACAAAAGTTTATTTTGAAACTTACAAAGAAAGTGGTGGCAGAGGACAAGCTCAAACTTCGGCAATCAATGTAAATAAGCCTACTATTCAAAACTCAAATATCGAATTTGTTTCGACCAAAGAAGAAGCCGATGTTGTGTTGCTTTGGTTGATTCCGAGCGGTGGCGGCTTATTTAGTTCGGGCGGACAACCTATCGAACTAAGTCTTTCAAAAAACAAAATTGATGTAGCTCACGTAAATGAAGTTTTGAATGCAAAACCAACAATTTTGGCTATCAACTTTACGAATCCGTGGGTAATTGATGAAATCGATAAAGGTAAAGCAAAAACCATTTTGACCACTTTTGGCACAACCCAAGATGCTCTTTTAGATATTGTGAGCGGGGCATTTAATCCAACAGGGAAGTTGCCTTTCTCAATACCAGTTTCTGAAAAAGCCGTACAAGAAAACAAATCTGATGTACCAGGTTATTTAGAACCAAACTATGCTCTATTCAAATTCGGTACTGGACTAAGTTATAAGTGATTTGGTAGAAAAGAACGCTGAAAAATTAAAAAAATTAGTAGATTTACAATAATACAATTAGCAAATATTCAATCAGTATAAGACTATGACAACTCGTAGAGATTTTATTATCAAATCGGTTATTGCCAGTGCTGGCGTAGCCGTTGGTGGTAGTGCTTTTGCAAAACCAACAGGCAGTTTTTCGGCTAAGAGTTATGGAAAAATCATCGGTGCAAACGACCGTGTACGTGTAGGTTGCGTAGGTTTCTCTGACCGCCACCGTGCTTCACACGTAGGACCATTTAAGGAGCTCTCAAAAGGCATGAACTTTGAAATGGTCGCCCTTTCTGACTTATGGAATCGTCGTCGTGAAGAAGGCAAAGCTTACCTTGACAAGCAATTGGGTAGTGATGTAAAAGTTTTCCGTAATAACGAAGAGCTTTACAACTCTAAAATGGTTGATGCCGTATTTATCTCAACTGCCGATTTTCAACACGCTTTGCACACAATTGAAGCGGTAAAAGCAGGTTGCGATACTTATACCGAAAAACCATTGGCCGAAACCATGGAAGATAACCGTGCAGTATTGAAAGCGGTAAAAGAATCAGGTAAAATCGTACAGATTGGTTCACAACGCCGTAGTGGAGAAAACTACTTTGCGGCAGAAGATTTCATTAAATCTGGTAAATTTGGCCCAATCGTGATGGTTGAGTTAATGTGGAACGTAAACCAACCAGGCCGTTGGAGAAGACCAGAATTGGTAAAAGATTTGAAAGAATCGGATGTTGATTGGAAACGCTATTTGATGAATCGCCCGTATGAAGCATTCGACCCACGTAAATATTTAGAATATCGTTTGTTCTGGCCTTATTCTTCGGGTATCCCTGGCCAATGGATGAGCCACCAAATTGATACAGTACACTGGTTTTCAGGCTTGCCACACCCTCGTAGTGTAGTGGCCAATGGTGGAATTTATCAATGGAAAGATGGTCGTAGCAATGCTGATACACTTACAGTAGTATTTGATTACGGCCCATTAAACGACCCGAAATCTGGTTTCCAAGTTCAATTTACAAGCCGTTTCTCAAACGCTGCGGGCGATACAAAAGAATTGTACTACTCAAACGGTGGTATGATTAACCTCGACACCAACGAGATTTCGGATACAGGTGGCTTACGTGAGCGTGAAGCAAAAGCAATGGGACTAAGTGCTAATCTATTGCCAAAAATCAAACTCGAAGGGCAAAAAGTTGAGTCAGGTGCAAACACTGGTGGCGACCCACTCACATTCAACCACATCAAAAACTGGATGGAATGTGTGCGTAGTCGTAAAACTCCTCATGCTCCAATCGAAGCAGGTTATTCGCACTCAATCGCTACCATCATGTCGAATGCTGCTTACCGCACAGGCTTGAAAGTAACGTTTGACACGAAAACGCAAGAAGTACTGGCTGGCGGAAAACCATTTAAGTACTAAGAATAAAAAAGGAAGTCTTCGCTTCGAGCGAAGACTTCCTTATAAAATCTTTAATTATTACTTCGCTCTCAACTCCCGCTTCAAAATCTTTCCCGAAGCACCCATTGGTAAGCTACTCATAAATTCTACAATACGAGGGTATTTATACGAAGCTATTCGTTCTTTTGTCCAAGTAATTAATTCTTGTTCACTGAGTTGAGCATCTGGTTTTAATACCACGCAGGCCTTTATTTCTTCGCCATATTCATCGTTCGGTACACCAATTACAGCCACCATCGAAATAGCCGAATGTTGCATCATCACTTCTTCTACTTCTCGTGGATATACATTGAAACCACCACGAATAATCATGTCTTTGGTTCGGTCAACGATAAAATAATAACCGTCGTCGTCTCTGATGGCAATATCGCCTGAGTGTAACCAACCGTTTTTGATACTTTCGGCCGTAGCATCGGGGCGTTTGTAATACCCTTTCGTTACGTTGTGTCCACGGTAGCACAATTCGCCTTTTTCGTTTGCTCCGAGTTCGTTGCCGTTTTCATCTTTTATACAAACTTCCACTCCCCAAACGGGTGTTCCGACCGACCCTGGCTTACGCACACGGTCAGGGTGATTGAATGTAACCACTGGTGAACCTTCCGACATTCCGTAGCCTTCCAAAATTGCAACATTATATTTTGCTTCAAAATCTTTTAGCACCTGCACAGGCAAAGCCGCCCCGCCCGACAAGCAAACTCGTAGCGAACTTGAATCGAATTTATTGGCTTCGGGATAACTCAAAAGCCCCCAATACATCGTTGGCACGCCCGCAAAGTGCGTAATTTTTTCGTTTTGAATCAATGAAAGTACCATTTCGGCATCAAATCTTGGCACAAGTACGGCCGTTGAACCTCGATAAATACTGGCAATCATACACACCACTTGTCCGAAAATGTGGAAAAGAGGTAAAACCAGCATTGTTTTATCAGTATAGTTCAAATCCTGCAAATCTTTACTCAGATTGGCATTTAAGAAAATATTTGAGTGCGTAAGTTCAGCTCCTTTTGGTCGGCCTGTGGTACCAGAAGTATAAATAATTACGGCAGTATCATCGGGCGAGGTAAAATAACTCTGAAAAACGGGCGATTTCCCCGCCATCAACATTCCCATTGTTTTCGTGCCTTCAATCGGCGAAGCATCAGTAAACGTAGGTGTAATCATGAAAAAATGCTCGCACGAATTGGTCATTTCAAAACCTGCGTATCCTTCCTGTCCCATTGGCATTTCGGGCGTACCCACAAAACAAAAATAGGCTTTTGCATCCGAATCTTGTAAATGGTAAGCTATTTCATGGCGTTTAAGCAAAACACTCAATGGCACAACCGATGCTCCTGTTTTCAGAATTCCGAAATAAATCATCGGAAAATAGGGTAAGTTCGGGCAAGTAAGAGCCACTTTATCGCCGTACCCAATACCGAGCGAAGTCAAACCATTAGCAATTTGGTTGGCAGCGGCATCAAGTTGGGCAAAGGTAATTCGTTTATCTGCAAATATGAGAGCCTCTTTATTCGAGGAATTGCGGGCGTGATGTTCTAAGACAGTTGATAAGTTAAACATAATTTCGTACAGGTTATTTGGTCATTGCAAGATAGATTTATTATAGTACTTTGAAAAGAAAAAATTGTTTTATTTGACGTATGTTTTTATCCAAAAGCCAGAAAATATTGTCATTACCATCGTTTTCATAGCAAAGGATTTGCAAACCCTTTACTATGAAAATATTGAGTTTTTGGCATTTACTAAGCACATACTGCAAAAAAACAGTCAAAATACTCAAACAACAAAAGATATAGCGTAACTTTACATTAAATTATTAAGCCCGAAGAAAATGAACCATTTTTTAAAAAATTTGCTGTTTATAATTTTAGCATCATCAACAAGTTTTGCCCAGATAAACACGCCAGCGGCGAGTCCGTCAACGACGATTTCACAAACACTTGGTCTTACAAAAATTACGATTGATTATAGCCGACCATCGGTAAAAGGCCGTAAAATTTTTGGAGATTTAGTACCTTATGGAAAAGTATGGCGTACGGGTGCGAATAAAATTACCTCTATCAAATTCGACGATGAAGTGTATGTGCATGGAGCAGTGATGAAAGCGGGAAGCTACGGGCTTTATACGATTCCAGGAAAAAATGAATGGACTATTATCTTCAATCGTGATGATAAACAATGGGGAGCTTATGGCTACGACATCAATAAAGATGTGATTCGCTTCAATGTTCAGCCCATTCAGCCACAAGAATTTACAGAAAAAATGACCATTGATTTTGTGGAATTTACCCCAACCAGCACCGAACTTTCTATTAAATGGGAAAGCACCGAAGTTCGATTCAAAATCGAGCAAAGAGGCGTTGATGAAAAAATAATGGCCGAAATTGCCGAGAAAACAGCAAAACCCGATGCCACAACCGATACCTATTTTTCAGCTGCCGATTTTTATTATCAAAAAGGTGTAAAACTCGACCAAGCATTAACGTGGGCCAACAAGGTTGTTGAGAAAGAAAAAGAATATTGGACATACCAACTCGTAGCACGTATTGCGGCCAAGCAAAATAATTGTGCAATAGCGATTCCGAATGCTGAAAAATCAATGGAATTAGCAAAAAAAGCAGGAGATGATGCCTACATTAAGCTTAACCAAGCGGTTTTGAGTCAGTGTAAAAAAGGATATTAGATAAATTATTGGAGCGTGGCACATCTCATTATGAACGATAATGAGATGTGCCACGTTTTTATTTCCGTAGGAACGTCCAAATTGGACGTTCCTACAGGCAAAATTCACGAAAGACCAATTTAAGTAGTAACAAATAACTAAAAAGATATATGTTAGAGCAATTAGAAGCCATAAGAGAACGATACGAAGAGGTTTCGCAACAGATGACGATGCCCGAAATCGTGTCTGATATGACGAAATTTACTCGATTGAGCAAAGAATACAAAGATTTGGAAAAAATCGTCAACCAACTGAAAGTTTATAAAAATGTACTTTCAAACATAGAAGGTGCAAAAGATATTATTGCCAACGAGAAAGACGAAGACATGCGTGATTTGGCAAAAGAAGAATTAGATGAACTTTTGCCAAAACGAGATGAATTAGAGGCAATTCTAAAAGAAATGCTGATTCCGAAAGACCCGAACGATAGCAAAAACGTGATTCTCGAAATCAGAGCGGGAACGGGTGGTGACGAAGCCTCAATTTTTGCTGGTGATTTATTCAGAATGTATCAACGTTTTATCGAAAAACAAGGTTGGAGAATGACCCTCCTCGACCATAACGAAGGAACGGCTGGTGGTTACAAAGAAATTGTCGTGCAGGTAGAAGGCGATGATGTTTACGGAAAATTGAAGTATGAGTCAGGCGTTCATCGTGTGCAACGCGTGCCTGCTACTGAATCACAAGGACGTGTGCATACATCAGCCGCTACGGTGGCAGCTTTGCCCGAAGCCGATGAAGTGGATTTGACAATCAATATGAACGATGTACGAATTGACACCTTCTGTTCGTCGGGTGCTGGTGGGCAGTCGGTAAACACCACGTATTCGGCCGTTCGTATGGTGCATATTCCTACGGGCGTAACCGTTTCTTGCCAAGATGAGCGTTCACAAATCAAAAACCGTGAAAAAGCTCTTTCTGTACTTCGTTCGAGACTTTATGAAATGGAAATGGCCAAACATAACGAAGCTATTTCGGCCGAGCGTAAGGGTTTGGTAGGAAACGGCGACCGTTCGGATAAAATCCGTACGTATAATTATGCTCAAAGTCGTGTAACTGACCACCGTATTGGCTACACAGTTTATAATCTCCCAACTGTAATGGAAGGTGAAATCGGTGGATTTATTGAGCAACTTCGTATGGCCGATAATGCCGAGAAAATGAAAGAGGGGGCAATGGCGGTGGCGTAAATGGAGTCTTCAGTGGGCAGTTTTCAGTCCTCAGTGAGTTAACATGATTTTCTGCTTTTCGCAGATTCAAACTTGACCATATTATCAAACTTACTTAAAGTTATCGTCAGCGGTGCGAGACTACCAATTATCTACTGAAAACTGTGTTGTTCATGTATTAAAACCTATGAAAATAGTATTCATCTTGCAAGACTGTCAATTGTATACCGAAAACTATACTATCAATGTCGTCATTTAAAGATTTAATTGTTTACAAAAAGGCATTTTCTTTATCAATGGAAATTTTTGAAGTAAGTAAAGGATTTCCAAAGGAAGAAAAATATTCGCTCACTGACCAAGTTAGGCGTTCTTCGAGGTCAGTGTGTGCTAATATTGGAGAAGCTTACAGAAAAAGACGCTACCCTGCTCATTTTATCTCAAAATTGACTGATTCAGATGCTGAAAATAGCGAAACGCAAGTTTGGATAGACTTTGCATTTGCTTGTAAATACATTGATGAAAATACTTTTGTGTCTTTTACCCAAAGAAGTGAAGAAGTAGGACGACTAATTAATCACATGATTGCAAACCCAGAAAAATATTTATAAGTTTCGTAAACTGGCAATTGAAGATTAAAACTATTTTCAAAAATTGCCCACTGCAAACTGCCAACTGAAGATTGTAAACTCAAAACAATGAAACTCTGTCTCGCCACCAATAACGCCCATAAAGTAGAAGAGTTACAAGCTCTTTTAGGCGAAAATTTTCAATTACAAACTCTCAACGAAATTGGATGTTTTGATGATATTCCCGAAACTGCCGATACTTTCGATGGAAATTCACTACAAAAAGCCATGTATGTTTGGGAGCGTTTTCAGATTGATTGCATTGCTGATGATTCGGGCTTAGAAGTCGATGCTCTCAATGGCGAGCCTGGGGTTTTCTCGGCACGTTACGCAGGAGAACATGGAAATCACTCAAAAAATATTGATAAACTGCTCGAAACCCTCAAAGGAGTAGAAAATCGTGCAGCACAATTCAGAAGTGTAATTACGTTGCTTATTGATGGGAAGCCTCATTTTTTTGAGGGAATCATTCGTGGAAGAATCACTCATGAAAAGCACGGAGAGAAAGGTTTTGGTTATGACCCAATTTTTGTTCCCGAAGGCTACGACCGAACCTTCGCCGAAATGACCATGGAAGAAAAAAATCCAATCAGCCATCGTGGAATTGCGGTTGCCAAAATGATAGATTTCTTAAAGCAAGCATAAAAAATGAGCGAGGCCAATGGCTTCGCTCAAATGACTTTTCATAGGTAAAGTATATCTGATTGTCTCAGAAAGGTAATCAATCCTTTTTCTGATGCAAAATTGGTAGAAATCTTCCAAAAAAACTACGCCATCATTATCTAATACTTGTGCTTTATTAACATTATCCATACATTTGTTGAACGTATAATGACAATAAAGCATGAAAGTTGAGTACGAAAAAATCTCTCCCGACACAGGTAGCTCGTTTCGTCTGATTCATTGGAAATCAGAAAACGACCGCTATTTTTGGCATTATCACCCCGAATATGAGATTGTTTTTGTAAGAAAAGGCTCAGGAAAACTTCACATTGGTGAACATCTCAAAAACTACGAAGAAGGAGAATTGGTTTTTATTGGTCCTGACTTACCTCATACAGGTTTTGGCTATGGTGTTATTGGCGAACACGAAGAAATTGTGGTACAACTACGCAAAGATTTTCTGGGCGAAGAATTCATGCAAAAACCTGAATTACAGCATATTAGAGAACTTTTTGAACGAGCAAAACAGGGTCTTTCATTTCAAGGAAAAGCTCGAAAGATTGTAGCAACTAAACTACAAAAAATGCTCACGCTTTCGCACTTTGAAAGACTCATGGAGTTATTGAATATTTTTCATACGCTTGCCACAACCACTGAGTTTTCAGTACTAAACACTGCTGATAAACGTTTTGACTTTAACCATAAAGACGAAGACCGCATCAACCGAGTTTATGAATACGTTGAGCAGAATTATCAAAAAAACATTGATATTCAGGCTGTTGCTGATTTAGCAAATCTGACCGTTCCATCTTTTTGCCGATATTTCAAAAAAATTTCGCACATCACTTATACTGATTTCGTAAACGAATATCGAATCAATCAAGCCTGTCGTTTGTTGTTTGAAAACAAACCAATTGCCGATATTTGTTTTGAAGTAGGTTTTAATAATATTTCCCACTTTAATAAAACTTTTAAGCAATTAAAGGGCGTGAGTCCGAGGGAGTATAAAGCCAACCTTAACCAGTAGCAACTATCGCCCCAAAGAATAACAAAATGTAAAGAATCAAATTTCTATTAAAATCTT